>OJSH01002984.1_pt1 | contig 10134 bp, 8 predicted proteins | sample 1599441 | NCBI WGS metagenome assembly OJSH01 (sample SAMN04168658, study PRJEB22393) | human gut metagenome | biome: human gut microbiome; feature: stool | host: Homo sapiens | collected 2014-03-24 | reverse complement strand
ACACGACGCTCTTCCGATCTTATTCGGCGCTATCAAATACAGAGAAGCCATGACCTTTCAGTATATCCATCAGCTCTACGAACTTCATGCCGAAACGCAAGTCGGGTTTGTCGCTACCATAATATTTCATGGCATCCGCCCATGCCATACGCTGGAACTGACCTTCCAATTCCACACCGCGGATTTCTTTGAACAGATATTTCGTCATACCTTCAAACAGGTTGATGATGTCGTCCTGTTCCACGAAAGACATTTCACAGTCTATCTGAGTAAATTCCGGCTGACGGTCGGCACGAAGGTCCTCGTCACGGAAGCACTTGGCAATCTGAAAGTAACGGTCGAAACCGGATACCATCAGCAATTGCTTCAAGGTCTGCGGGCTTTGCGGCAAAGCGTAGAACTGTCCCGGATTCATGCGTGAGGGTACCACGAAGTCACGTGCACCTTCCGGAGTAGAGCCTACCAGTACAGGAGTTTCCACTTCGATGAAACCCTGGCTGTCCAGGTAGCGGCGTACCTCAATGGTCATTCTATGGCGGAGTTCCAGATTTCTGCGTACCGACGGACGGCGCAAATCCAGATAACGGTATTTCATGCGGATATCGTCGCCACCATCCGTATTATCTTCGATGGTGAACGGAGGTGTCAGGGCTGCATTCAGCACATTCAGTTCCGATACGATGATTTCAATATCTCCGGTCGGGATATTAGCATTCTTGCTGAAGCGTTCGTTCACCGTTCCTGTAATCTGAATGACGAATTCGCGTCCCAGGCGGTTGGCGTTCTCGCAAAGTGCGGCGTCTACCTCTTCGTTGAAAACTAACTGGGTGATACCGTAACGGTCGCGGAGGTCAATGAATGTCATGCCTCCCATTTTGCGGCTGCGCTGCACCCAACCTGCCAGCGTTACTTGCTTATTGACATCGGAGATACGAAGTTCTCCGCAGGTGTGTGATCTAAACATCTTTATATTTACAATTTACAATTTACAATTTACAATTTGGCTGCGCTGTCGGGCACACGCTTAATTGCTAATGACGCGCAAAAATACAGATTTATTTTATAAAAAACTCAGATTTTCGTTAACTTCTTAATCTGCTCTTTGCTCTTATCCAATATCATCTTGTTCTTATGCACAATCTCCTCATTGATCTGCTTCAGGCCATTTATATAATCCTGTGCCCGTTGCAATACATTCGAAGAGTCTTTTTCGGCATACCGGGGGATGATTACCTGCAATCCTTCTTTGATTACTTTCACGTCAATGTTTTCCCCCATCATCATGGGATCCCCGTCAAAGTGCACTACCCCCGGTTTTGTACGGTGGATGCGCAGTGTCTGGCAGCGGAAAGTTTTGATGCGGCTATTTTGATCTATAGTTTTATTAAATAGTTGGAAAGACAGGGAGGGCACATCCAGCACCGTGAAAGGCTCAAGGATGGTCACGTCCAGTAATCCGTCCGTCAGCATGGCCTGTGGAGCTATATACGCATTGTTTCCGTATTGCGAAGCGTTGCCGCAGGCTATCAGGAAAGCCTTATACTTTAAGGTACCGTCTTCCGTTTCCAGTTCGTAAGTTTCGGGTTGATACTTCAGGCTCTCCAGTAGAGTCTTTTCTAAATAGGTAAGAGGTCCTCTCCTGCCCGCCTTTGCAAACTTCAGGCTGACAAAAGCATCGAAACCCACACCGCAGGTACAGAAGAAAGGTACTTCATTGATTTTTCCGTAATCAATGACGTCTATAATTCCTTCGTTGATGATTTCTATCGCCTTTTTAGGCTCCATCGAAATTTGCAGGTGGCGTGCAAGTCCGTTTCCCGAACCACACGGAATGATGCCCAATGCAGTTTTTGTATGCACCAGCGAGCGGGCTATTTCGTTGATCGTACCGTCACCGCCAATAGCCACTACAGCATGCACATTTTCCTTTGCTTTTTGTGCAGCAATTTCAACAGCATGTCCGGCATATTCGGTATAGATTACCTCTTGGGCATACTTTGTCTTATCCAGCTTTTCATCGAGCAAATGGAGGATTTGCTCTTTACTCTGCGTGCCGGATTTCGGATTTATAATGAATGATATTTTCTTTTTTTCTTCGTCCATGCAAGGGTTGTTTCACTATGCAATTTTATAAATGGCAAAAGTAATACAAATACTTGAATTTTTAACCATAGAGTGGGCTTTAATCCATGGGCAAATATATTTTTTAGTAAAAAAAGAACAGATAAGCACATATTTTGCTATCTTTGCCCCCTGTTTTCAAAAGGCTTGTAACTAAGAGTTAAATATTTCATATTATATAATAAACATTTCATGGGATTACTACAAGACAAATTGGCGAAATACGACCTGCCACAGCAATATATGGCAATGGGCGTATACCCCTATTTCCGCACAATTGACAGCCATCAGGATACTGAGGTGTTGATGGATGGTAAAAAAGTCCTGATGTTCGGTTCGAATGCTTATACGGGACTGACTTACGATAAAAGAATAATAGAAGCCGCAAAAGCTGCCACAGATAAATACGGTACAGGTTGTGCAGGTTCCCGTTTATTAAATGGAACTCTTGATATACACGTAGAGTTGGAAAAAGAACTGGCTGAGTTTGTCGGAAAAGACGATGCACTCTGTTTTTCCACCGGATTTACTGTAAATGAGGGTGTTATTCCGCAATTGACGGGACGTAACGATTACATTATCTGTGACGACCGCGTGCACGCTTCCATCGTAGATGGTCGCCGCCTCTCCTTTTCTACTCAATTAAAGTATAAACATAACGATATGGCCGATCTGGAAAAAGAACTCCAGAAATGCGAGCCGGATGCTATCAAACTGATCGTGGTGGATAGTGTTTTCTCTATGGAAGGCGACCTTGCCAATCTCCCCGAAATCGTACGTTTGAAGAAGAAATACAATGCCAGCATCATGGTGGACGAAGCACACGGATTGGGTGTATTCGGAAAACAGGGACGTGGTGTTTGCGATCATTTCGGTGTGACGGATGATATCGACCTGATTATGGGTACGTTCAGCAAGTCACTGGCTTCTATCGGTGGATTTGTTGCCGGAGATGCTTCGGTAATCAACTGGTTGCGCCACAATGCCCGCTCTTATATATTCCAGGCAAGTAACACGCCTGCTGCTACTGCTGCTGCCCGTGAAGCTCTTCACATCATTATGAACGAACCGGAGCGTCAGCAACGTTTGTGGGACATCACCAACTATGCATTGAAGAAATTCCGTGATGCCGGTTTCGAAATCGGTGAAACTGAATCTCCTATCATTCCATTGTATGTGCGTGATGCGGAAAAAACATTTATCGTAACTAAGATGGCGTTTGACGAAGGCATCTTCATCAATCCGGTTATTCCGCCCGCTTGTGCACCGCAAGATACGCTGGTACGCGTAGCATTGATGGCTACTCACACCAAAGAGCAGGTAGACTATGCTGTCGAGAAGTTGACGAAATGTTTCCGTGAACTCGGAGTGATTGAATAAGGATTTTCCTAAAATCAGATAAAATGAAAAGAGACTGTCTTCAAAAGGCAGTCTCTTTTTTTTAGGGAATTGATAAAATTATGTAAGTTTGCCATCTGAAAATATTAACTTAATACTAAGAAACAAATGTCTAATACCCCCTCAGCAGCTTTTTCGGATACCAAGGTGCATTACGATCTTCTGGACGGACTTCGTGGTGTAGCGGCTCTTATGGTAATATGGTATCATATATTCGAAGGCTATGCTTTTGCAAGCGATACCATGATTACGACGTTCAATCATGGATATTTAGCCGTAGATTTTTTCTTTATCCTTTCAGGTTTCGTTATTGGCTATGCCTATGATGACCGCTGGGATAAGAGTCTTACAATGAAAGATTTCTTTAGGCGTCGTTTGATACGTCTTCATCCTATGGTGATAATGGGGGCTGTCTTGGGGGCTATTACATTTTGTATTCAGGGTTCCGTGCAATGGGATGGAACACATATCGGCATCTCCATGATAATGCTGTCTCTGCTTTGCACGATATTCTTTATTCCCGCAATGCCGGGCGTAGGTTATGAAGTGCGTGGCAACGGTGAGATGTTTCCGTTGAACGGGCCTTGCTGGTCGTTGTTCTTTGAGTATATAGGTAATATTCTATATGCCTTGTTTATTCGTCGCTTATCTAATAAGGCGCTGACTGTGCTCGTTGTATTGTTGGGAGTGACATTGGCGCTATTCGCAGTCTTCGATGTTTCCGGTTATGGGAATATAGGTGTGGGCTGGACATTGGACGGTGTCAACTTTGGCGGCGGATTATTGAGAATGTTGTTCCCGTTTTCTGTGGGGATGCTTATGTCGCGTAACTTCAAGCCTATGAAGGTGAAAGGCGCGTTCTGGATATGTACCATTGTATTGATTGCTTTGTTCTCAGTACCCTATCTGGAAGGTGCGGAGCCGATTTGCACAAATGGCCTTTATGAAGCATTTTGTATTATCGTAGCTTTCCCAGTCCTTGTATGGATAGGAGCATCGGGAACTACTACGGATAAAAAGTCAACTCAGATATGTAAGTTTCTGGGAGATATCTCTTATCCGATTTATGTGATACATTATCCGTTCATGTATCTGTTCTATGCATGGTTGATTAAAAATCAACTCTTTACTTTAGAGCAGACCTGGCAGGTTGCCTTATGTGTTTATGCATGGAATATATTACTGGCCTATTTGTGTTTGAAGCGGTATGACGAACCCATACGAAAATACTTGGCTAAACGTTTCTTGAAGAAAAAATGATAGTTTACAACAGGGTTGAGGGGTGTTTCTGAAAAGAAGCGCCTTTTTCTGATATAATAAGATTGGGCAAAGACGGATTTCGCAGGATTTCAGCTCTAATTTTAATATTTGGATTCATATTAGTTACAATATTGTTTATTTTGTTATCATCTTGCTTTGATATTGAAAGTTTTTTAGTATGTTTGTCGCATTATTAATGAAAAACACGTCTTTTCAATGAAAAAGCAAGATTTCCTGTTTATTATTCTGGTAGTGGTAGTCTTTCTACCCTTCTTTTTGAGTGACGCGGTTTATGACTGGTATAAGTCGTTCAATGCTGAACACGGCATGGTGATGAGCTTTCTGAAGTTTGCCATTCTGTCTTCGTTGGGCGAAGTGCTGGGATTACGAATAAGTGCGGGAGTATACAACCGGAAAGGCTTTGGTATTATTCCGCGCATGGTGGTATGGGGCATACTTGGTATGGGTATCAATGCCGCTATGATTATCTTTTCAAAAGGTGTGCCGCAGTTCATGGAGTATATGGGAATGGCAAATGCTGCCGCAACGTTTACAAGTGAAGCGATGTCTCTCGATAAGGTGCTGGTGGCGCTGGCCATATCGGTAACGATGAACACAATCTTTGCTCCGGTATTCATGACTTTCCATAAAATAACAGATACGCATATCCTGATGTGCGGCGGTTCTATTAAGAGTCTTATCACTCCTATCCCGATGACGAAAATCATCACCGGACTGAACTGGAACGTTCAATGGAACTTCGTTTTTAAGAAGACAATCCCGTTCTTCTGGTATCCTGCACACACCATTACTTTCATGCTTCCGCCGGATATGCGCGTATTGTTTGCGGCATTGCTGGGCATTGTGCTGGGAGTATTGCTGGCAGTGGCGGCACGGAAATAGTTTTTTTATTACCTTTGCTTCCTGCTAAACGAAAATAGATGTATGAAACTATATAGTAAGCAGGAAGCAATCGCACGCATGAATATGCTGGCAGGCTGTTCAAAGTCGTTTGTCTTTCTGATTGATTATTCGCAGGAACAGGTTTATGTGGAAGAGACGGCAGAGGTCTCACCGGAGGAGTTGATATATAACCTGAATGGATTTACGAATGAAGCAGTTGCCGGTTTAACGGATGAATTGCTTTCGGAGAGTTTGCCGGAACAGATAGAATGGATCTCACAGCCTGTTTCTTTCCGGGAATATAGTCGTGCTTTCAGACATGTGAAAAAGAATATTCTTGCCGGAAACAGCTTTCTTACGAATTTAACTTGCCGGACTCCGGTACAAACCAATCTGACTTTAAAGGATATATATTGTAGCTCCCGTGCTTTATATAAAGTATGGGTAAAGAATCGTTTTGTAGTTTTCTCTCCGGAGATTTTTGTTCGGATAAAGAAAGGGATTATCAGCTCTTATCCCATGAAAGGTACGATAGACGCTACCCTGCCCGATGCCGTACAAACCTTGATGAACGACGGGAAAGAAGCGGCGGAACATGCTACGATTGTGGATCTGATCAGGAATGATCTGAGTATTGTGGCATCTCATGTCCGGGTGGAGCGTTATCGCTATATAGATGTGTTGCAGACAAATCGGGGACCGATATTGCAGACCAGTTCGGAGATATGCGGTGAACTTCCAGAAGATTACAAACGGCAGTTAGGTGATATTCTTTTCAGTATGTTGCCTGCCGGCTCTATTACCGGAGCACCCAAAAAGAAGACGATGCAGATTATTCGTGAAGCTGAGGGATATGAACGGGGATTCTATGCGGGAATAACCGGATATTTCGATGGAGACAGTCTGGATAGTGCCGTGATGATACGTTTTGTAGAGCAAGAGGCGGACGGAATGTATTTTAAAAGCGGTGGTGGCATTACTTTCAAGAGTGACGCACACAGTGAATATGAAGAAATGAAACAGAAAATATATGTGCCGATTTATTGAAACGATACAAGTACGTGACGGTAAGTTGCAGAATCTTGCCCATCACAACCGTAGGATGAATGAGACGAGACAGGCGGTTTTCGGAATGGTGGATCAACTGGATATTCTGAATTATATAGAGGATTGCCCTGAAAGTGGTTTTTATAAATGCCGGGTAGTTTATGGCAGAGAAGTATGTGAAGTGACATTTTCCGTTTATACAATAAGGGCTGTACGTTCACTCCGGTTGGTAGGTTCGGATACGATTGATTATCGCTACAAAAGTACGAACCGGAAGGAATTGGAAGCATTGTATGCCCTGCGCGATAACCGGGATGATGTGCTGATTGTCAGAAACAATCTTTTGACAGATACTTCCATTGCTAATGTGGCGTTAGAAAAAGAGGGAGTCTGGTATACGCCAAGGACTCCCTTATTGAAAGGCACAAAACGTGCATTGCTGTTGGAACAGGGGGTACTGACGGAATGTGATATTCCGTCAGATGAGATTTCCTCCTATTCACATATCGCTTTATTTAATGCGATGATTGATTTTCAGTCTCTGGTTCTGGAGATTAACCGGGATACGGTTATTCGTATTTGATACTATCTACCGGATTATTTCTTGCTGCCCGATAACTGTTCAGGCATACTGTGAGCAGGGTGATGCAGACAGTGAAGAACAAAGGAAGCAGGAAATGAAGAATACCAATGTGTACATGGTAAGCAAATTGTTGCAGCCAATAATTCATCAGATAGCAGACCAGGGGTACAATGAGTATAAACGCTATGCCTATGTAGTACAGGAACGGGCGATTGACAAGCCATAATATTTGCCCGAATGATGCACCGTGAATCTTCCGAATTCCTATTTCGCGTATACGTTGCTGGATAGCATAATGGGTGATGCCGAATAGCCCGAACAGTGTTAGGAATAAACTGATTGATGCATACATCAGCAGGATGCGGGAAAAGTCGGTGACTTCCTGATTATTGGAGATCAGTACCTGATAAGGGTCTTCATAATTGAATGGAGTACCGGGGTATTTCTTCTCCCATAATCCGCGAAGATGATGGATAACTGCTGTGCGATCTTGTTCGTCAAACCGTAAGGTCAATGTGGTATAGTTATCTTGTGGCGTTTCGTGCAGAATCATTCTCAGTGGAAACACATTGTTTGTGAGCGAATATTTCTTGAAATCTTTCATGACACCGATAATAGTACCTTTCTCACTCTTTTCGGGCACGTATTTAGAGATCGGTTGTCCCACCGGGTCTTCTCCTTCAGGCACAAGATAGCGAATGAAGGACTCGTTGATGATGACCGGCACAGAGGTACGGAGTAATAAATGGAATGTTTGTTTGGCATCCAGCAAGTAGAAATCGTATATATCCAGGAAGTCCGGACAGTTTTCATAAAGTTCAAGCATCAGAAGGTCATTCTTCTCTCCATTTTGGCGGGGAACGGCCATACTCATGGTATAAAGACCTGATTTGGACGGTACAACAGATTTTACTCCGGGGATGGATTTAATGTCTTCTATCCAAGTAGGTAAAGGGGATTGCCGGGAGTCGCCGATTCCAAACTCAACGATTCCTTTGTAGCGGCTTCCCTCCTGCTCTATCAGGTCCATTTGGCTACGGATTATCATAAAAGCACTTAGCAGTCCGATAGAAATCATGAATTGTAAAGTGACCAGTGCTGCTACAATGCGCTGTTTCTTACGACCTGTAAAGAAGCTGCGGTAACGGCTTTCGGACAAGGTCTGTATCTTCCGGCCCATGTATTCTGCCGGAACAACGGATAGAATGATGACAAACAGCAGGATAACAGGGAACACCTGAACGGAGAAAAGATAGGAGAACGACAGATGTGCGGATATGGTTGCATTGAATACTGCTAACAGGTCGCTCATCAACAGAATGGACAACAGGAATGCTGTAATCACCATCAGGAAAGTATCGGCAAAGAGTTGCTTACGGATTTGACGCTGGCTTGCACCTAAAAGGCTTTCAATGTGCAAGGTGCGTATTTGCTTCAATATGCGTGAAAAACTGAGGTTGATATAGTTGAAGCAACCGATGAACAAGATTAATAAAGCAGATAACAGTCCGACGCTTAACAGGGTCTTTTGCCGATGCTCGATACACTGGTTGCTATCTTGTGTGGTAGTGGTAAAATAGGATTCCTGTAAAGTCTGGGTACGATAATACCCTTTGCCTAATAAAGTAGGAAGTTCGGTTGTATCGAAGCGTTGGCGAAAGGCGTTGAGGTCTGTTCCTTCTTTGAGAAGTATCGAACAGGTGGTTCCTTCGGGACTTTTTAGATGCGTGAGCAAGTCTGCCTGCAACATGCTTTGCGGTGGCAGGCGGAAGACGGCGGCGATACGGTAGGCACTTTGGGATTGGGGGATATCCAGCAGCTTGCCGAGGCAGTCGGTGGTACCGAAACAGCGTTCGGCCAAAGCTTGGCTGATGGCGATGGTTCCTGGGTGGGTCAATACTTCTTCTATTTTTCCTGCAAGGGTTTCGATGGGGATAAATAGAGGTAATGTGCTGTCCGCTGATAGCAGGTTCAGTTCGGAATATTCTTGGTCGTCCACACGGATTTTTGTGTGAGTGATAGCTTGTGTGCGTAGTGAAGCTTCTATCTCAGGGAATTGTGAGATGATTTCGGGGACAGATTCGTGATATACGAATGTTCCTTGCATTTCTTGTTGTGCGAATGGTAGTGTTTGTGTCAGCCGGAGGATGCGGTCACGGTTGGGGTTGTTATACTCGATGTTGTATTCGTATAGGACGAAGGCTGTCAGTAGGTTGGTGCAGGCGATACCGATAACCAAGCTGACAAGAGAGATAGTGACGAACAATTTGTTTCGCCACCAGCTACGCAGGACAAACTTCAGAATGTACATATTTAATATCTTGATATGTTATTTGAAAAGTAGGTCAATCTGCTACCCTGGGCTCGTCGAAAGATATCTTCTCTTAACACAAGGTTGTAGAGATGAGATTCTTCGATCTTGCCCAGGATGACAGGAATTGACTGAGTAAAGAAACGTTTACAGACTCACTTCTGTCACCACCTGTCCGTCGAACAGATTAATGATACGTCCTGCAAAACCGGCATCGTGCTGTGAGTGGGTCACCATGACGATGGTGGTTCCTTCTTTGTTCAGTTCATTCAGCAGTTCCATCACTTCCTTGCCGTTCTTTGAGTCCAGATTACCGGTAGGCTCATCGGCAAGGATCAGCTTTGGATTGGCTACTACGGCACGGGCAATGGCTACACGTTGCTGCTGACCACCGGAGAGCTGCTGCGGGAAGTGTTTGCTCCGGTGTGTAATGGCCATGCGTTCCATTGCTGTTTCTACGCGACGTTTGCGTTCGGCGGAAGGAATGCCCATGTAAAGCAACGGCAGTTCG
>OJSH01002983.1_pt1 | contig 10138 bp, 9 predicted proteins | sample 1599441 | NCBI WGS metagenome assembly OJSH01 (sample SAMN04168658, study PRJEB22393) | human gut metagenome | biome: human gut microbiome; feature: stool | host: Homo sapiens | collected 2014-03-24 | reverse complement strand
CTGCGCGAGGTCCTGACCGAGCTGGGCATCCACTTCACCGAGGAGATCGGCGAGGCTGCCTTCTACGGCCCGAAGCTGGACGTCAACGTCAAGCCCGCCGTCGGCGCCGAGTACACGCTGTCCACCTGCCAGCTGGACTTCTGCCTGCCCGCCAAGTTCCACCTGACCTACGTGGACAAGGACGGCAGCGAAAAGACCCCCGTCGTGCTGCATCGCGCGATCCTCGGCTCTCTGGACCGCTTCATGGCTTACCTGATCGAGGAGACGAAGGGCCGTTTCCCGACCTGGCTGGCCCCGACGCAGGTCAAGGTCCTGCCCGTCAGCGAAAAGACGCTGGACTACGCGAAGGACGTCACCGCCAAGCTGCAGGCCGCCGGTGTCCGCGTTGTGCTGGATGAGTCCAACGAGAAGATCGGCTACAAGATCCGCCAGGCCCAGCAGGTTGACCGCGTGCCCTATATGCTGGTTCTGGGCGCAAAAGAGGTCGAGGCCAACAGCATCAGCGTCCGTGACCGCAAGGGCGAGACCACCACGATGGATCTGGATGCTTTCATCAACCAGGTCGTGGACGAAATCAAGACCCGCAAGAATAACGGTTAATTCCCGATAAAATAACTACCGCCGTCAGGGAACTGACGGCGGTAGTTTTATTTTTCCCTTCGTGCTTTTCTGCGATACTCCGTCGGGCCGCAGCCGTAGACCTGGCGGAAGGCGCGGGCAAAGTAGCTCGCGTCCTGAAAACCGCACTGCATCGCGATTTCCGTCACCCGCAGTCCCGTGCCGCACAGCAGCTCCGCCGCGCGCTGGGCGCGTTGGTCGCGCAGATACTGATTCGGTGTCGTGCCGATCATATTGTGGAAGCACCGCAGACACTCGCTGGGGCTGATGGACGCACTGGACGCGACCTGTTCGACCGAGATGTCCTCGGCGTAATGCTCTTGGATAAATTGCAGCATCGTCTTGATGCGGTCGGCGTTGCGCAGTGCCTTTTTCGGCATGGCCTGCACCGCCGGAGCGTGGCTGACCAGCTGGAAGATCATCTCCGACAGCGCCGCGCGGGTCTTGAACTCGTAGCCGGGGATTTCGTTCACCACCGCGCGGAACGCCCGCTCCATGTCCTCGATGGCCTCGTGCTGCCAGTCCACCGTGGGGCGCAGCACGGCGCAGGGACGGCTGGGGTCGGTCAGCAGCGGCTGCAGATATTTCTGCCAGAACACGCTGTCCGGGTTGCCGCCCACCAGCCGTGGGTGGAACACCATGCTGTGCAGGCGGCAGCTGCCCGCATTCAGCGGCCAGTCGCCGTGCAACACCCCTGCGTTGATGAACAGCCCCTCGCCCTTTCCCAAGCGGAATTTCTCGCCGCCTGCCGTCGCCAAGATCATGCCCTCGCTGACGACCAGTACCTCCAATTCCTCGTGCCAGTGCCACGGCACGGGCTCGGCCTGCAAATCGTCGTGATAACAGGCGATGGGGAAGGCGGCGGTGCCATGCTCCATCAGCTCCCGCGCCGAATCGTCCACGGTCGTTCTGCACAGCGACAGTGCCATTTCTTGCTCGCCTCCGTTTTGGTGAAATTGTACCGAGATTTTGCGGAATTAGTGCCTGTATATTCCGCAATTTGATGATATAATCATAATATCACAACTACAGAAAGTCAAGAGGTTTTTCGTATGGTATCTTTGCTTTTGCCGGTCATCTATCTGGCGTTCATCAGCCTGGGCCTGCCGGACGCGCTGCTGGGCGCGGCGTGGCCCAGCATGTATCCGCAGCTCGGCGCGGGCGTGTCCTGGGCGGGCGGCGTGTCCATGATCATCTCCGTCGGGACCATCGTGTCCAGCCTGGCCAGCGACTGGCTCAACAATAAGCTCGGCACCGGCATGGTCACAGCGCTCAGCGTTGCCACCACCGCCGTGGCGCTGTTTGGGTTTTCGACCTGCACGCAGTTCTGGCAGCTTTGCCTGTGGGCTGTGCCGTATGGCCTGGGTGCCGGCAGTGTGGACGCCGCGCTGAACAATTATGTGGCCCTGCACTATGAAAGCCGCCACATGAGCTGGCTGCACTGCATGTGGGGCATCGGCGCGGCGGGCGGCCCGGTCATCATGGGCTGGGCGCTGGCGGGCAGCACCTGGCAGAACGGCTACCGCACAGTGTCCGTTCTGCAGTTTGTGCTGACGGCGTTACTGCTGTTCAGCCTGCCGCTGTGGCAGACCCCCGCCGACGCCGGAGCAGGGGAGGAGTTTACCCCGGAACACCGCACGATTTCCGAACTGCTGAAAGTCCCCGGTGTGCCGGAGGTAATGCTCTGTTTTGCGTTTTACAGCGGTGTCGAGGGGATCGCCGGTATGTGGGCCGCCAGTTACTGCACCCTGACCCGCGGTCTGGACGCAATGACCGCCGCCAGCTGGGCGAGCCTGTTTTACGTAGGCATCACAGTCGGACGGTTTTTCAGCGGCTTTTTGACGATGAAATTCAACGATCAGCAGATGATCCGCATGGGACAGCTTCTGAATGCCGTGGGTATTGTGCTGATCCTGCTGCCCTTCGGCAATGCGCTGCTGCCGGTCGGCCTTGTGGTCGCCGGACTGGGCTGCGCACCGATCTACCCCAGCATCATTCACGAGACGCCGTCCAACTTCGGCAAGAATCTCAGCATGTCAATGACCGGCCTGCAGATGGCCGCCGCCTACACCGGCAGCACGCTCCTTTCACCGCTTTTCGGCGTTCTGGCGCAGAATATCACGATGAATCTCTATCCCTTTGTCCTGCTGCTGATGCTGGTATTGATGACAGTTTTTTCCGAGCAGTTGCACAGAAAGACGGCTGCAAAACGGGCAGCGAATGCCTGAAGCTGAGTCTCCCTTTGACAAGGGAGGCTTTTTTATTTTCCTGCCCCTCTAGCTATTTCCTACGCTATCCTGTATAATAAAGGCAAAAGAGGAGGTGTCCCTATGCAAAAATGCAGCCTGTGCGGCGGACGGGTCGTCAATGGCCGGTGTGAGGACTGTGGTCTGCCCATCCCGCCGGAGCACAGCTACACCCTGCGGGGCGAGAGTGCCCACTATCACCGCGTCAACGGCGAGGATGTTCTCCACCGCGTGCGGCCCGCGGGCAACCGCCCCAAGGTGGAAGGCTACGACGACGAGGAACGCACTGCCCATGTACATGAGAGCGGCACAGACCGCCACAATGCACCGCGCCCCGCGGTGCGCACGGCCTGGGTGGAGCACCACATCGAGGCACCTTCCAGACGCAGCCGCAGTGCCAATGTCGCGTGGCTTATCATCGTTGTGGCGCTGTTTTTGATTTTACCCATGCTGCAGGTCCTGCTGCATCGTGAAATCGGTTCCTCGGTTTCCGAACCCGTTCCCGAAATTTCCGAAGAACAGGCCATAGAGGCCGACAGCAATGCCTACGACGACCTGCGCCCGCTCGTATCCGCCGGGGGCACCGACTGGGACGGCGACCTGCCCGCCGGGCTGTACGTCGTGGGGCAGGACCTGCCTGCGGGCACCTACACGATCAAGTGCGCCGAGCACGGCACATCCATGGAGATGCACCTTGTCAACGATGCCTGCGGTGTGGAAATTTATGAGGATCTGTCCGCCTACAACGCTGCGGATTCGGGGCTGGACGACGTCCCGCTGCCCGCGGGTACGGTGCTGTTCCTGAGCGGGAACAATGCGCTCTATTTCCGCAGCAGCAACGCGCAGGTCGATGACCTGTCCACCGATACTGCCCCCAACCCGGTGACCGGCGATATTTCGTATACCCTCAGCGACAGCGAGGACAGCCTGTATCTGCTTGTGGGCGAGGACATCGAACCCGGCGTCTACGACGTGACCTGCACGGCGGGCAGCGGCTACTTTGCCTTTGACCTGCCGATGGAGAACACCCGCACGATGTATTGCAGTGCCTGGCTCTACGGCGACGACACCTATCAGGACACCCTGCACCACATCGTTCTGGCCGAGGGCACCGAGCTCACCCTCTCCAATTATAACGATATGGGGTATACCGTGATGTTCCAACCGAGCGAGACGGTGTATACTCATGAATGACAAAGAGGCAGCCTGCAAAAGCTGCCTCTTTTTGTTGGTTTATAGGGGATGAATCTATCCCTCCCGGGGGCCTTGCGGATGCGGAAACGCGCACGGAGGGGTCAAGACCCCTCCCTACAGACTGACATTCACGGGTGCTTTGTAGGGAGCGGTCTTGACCGCTCCGCTGCGGCCATGGTACAGATCCCGGGAGGGATAAATTCCTCCCCTTACATTACTTTACGTTCTGCAGCCGTTCCACTTCCTCCGCTGTCAGCTCACGCCACTGGCCGGGCGCTAACGCGGGGTCCAGCGCCACGCCGCCGATGCTCTCACGGTGCAGGGCGTTCACACCCGCATCAAACACGCCGAACATCCGCTTGATCTGATGATAGACGCCCTGCCGCAGCGTGACCTGCACGGTCAGGCCGTCGTCGGTCAGCGGCTCGACGCCCGCGGGAGCCATCGTCTCGCCGTCGGTCAGCGTGACGCCCGCGGCAAAGCCCCGGCGCATCGCGTCGGTCAGCGGCGTGTCCAGCGTGACTACGTACTGCTTCTCGACGTGGTGGGCAGGGGAGAGGATGTCATGCGCCAGCGCGCCGTCGTCAGTCAGCAGCACAAAGCCGGTGCTCGTCTTGTCCAGCCGCCCCGCGGGGAACAGTTCCCGCCGCGGAAAGTCCGCCGCGACCAGATCGACCACCGTCGTGTCCTTTTTGTCGCGGCTGGCACTGACGACTCCCTCGGGCTTGTTGAGCATGATATACACAAATTTCCGGTACGCGCCCGCCAGCGGCACACCGTCCAGCGCCACGGCGGCGGTGTGCTCGTCCAGCTGGGTGTCGGCCTTGCGGCAGACTGCGCCGTCGATGCTGACGCGGCCCTTCGTTACGGCCTTGCGGCTCTCGCTGCGGGTCATGCCGGTGCGCTCGGCCAGGTATTTATCCAGCCGCATCATGCCTCGTGCTCCTGTGTGATGGCCGCCGTCCTGCCGCGTGTGACCTTGATGAGGTCCGCCGGGGCGCATTCGATCTGCGTGCCGATGCGCCCACCCGAGACGAGCATCGTTTGCTGTGCAAGGCAGCTCTCATCGTAGACGGTCACGAACTGCTTTTTCATGCCCACAGGGCTGCACCCGCCGCGGATATAGCCCGTGACCTTGTTGATGTCGGCAACGTGGATCATGGCCACGCTCTTGACGCCCGCAGCCTTAGCGGCCTTTTTCAGGTCCAGCTCGGCCAGCACCGGCACGACAAACACATAGTAGTTTCGGTCCGCGCCCTGCGTGACGAGCGTCTTGAACACCCGCGCCGGGTCCTGCCCGGTCAGCCGCGCCACGTTTGCGCCGTCCACGGCCTGGCCCTCCTCGTGGGGGTATTCGTGGGACGTGTAGGCGACCTTTGCACGCTCCAGCATCCGCATTGCGTTGGTTTTTGCTTCTTTTGCCATATTGTTACCCTTCCCGTTTGTTAATAGCGCTGCAGGGGCCGGGCATGCCCGGCCCGGCCGCCCCGCTTTGCCTTCCCCCAAGGGGGAAGGTGGCCTCGCAGGGCCGGATGAGGGGCAGAGCTTCCGTGATTGCCCGTGAACGGGTTGCATTGGCAAGGCCGCCCCTCATCAGTCCGCTTCGCGGACAGCTTCCCCCAAGGGGGAAGCCTTTTTTCTATTATAAATCCCCCCAACAATTTTCGCAAGGGGGCTTGACTTTAGCACTTTAAAGTGTTAGAATACCGTCATTGAGAAAAATTCACGGTTGTAATAGATAGGAGAACACATCATGATCATCGTTTTAAAACAGCACGCCCCCGCTGACAAGGTGCAGGCCTTCTGCAATGAGCTGAACAGCATGGGCTTCCAGATCAACGATTCCGTCGGCAGCGACACCCACATTCTCGGCCTGATCGGCGACACCAAGGCCCTGGCCGAGAGCTGGGTGCTGGCAAATCCCGTCGTCGAGACCTGCCGCCGCGTGTCCGAGCCGTACAAAAAGGCCAACCGCAAGTTCCACCCCGACGACACCATCGTCGACGTGGGCGGCCACAAGATCGGCGGCGGTTACTTTGCCGTCATGAGCGGGCCCTGCAGCGTCGAAAGCAAGGAGCAGATCACCTACGTCGCCCAGCGCGTGCAGGCGGCGGGTGCCAGCATCCTGCGCGGCGGCGCGTTCAAGCCCCGCACCAGCCCGTACAGCTTCCAGGGTCTGCGTGCTGAGGGTCTGGAGCTTTTGCAGGAGGCCCGCAAGGTCACGGGCCAGCCCATCGTGACCGAGCTGATGAACAACGAGCACATCCCGCTGTTCCTCGATGCCCGGGTCGACATGATCCAGATCGGTGCGCGCAACATGCAGAACTTCGAGCTGCTCAAGGCTGTCGGCAAGCTGAACGTGCCGGTGCTGCTCAAACGCGGCCTGTCCTCGACGCTGGAGGAGCTCGTCATGAGCGCCGAGTACATCATGGCAGAGGGCAACCCCAACGTCGTTTTGTGCGAGCGCGGCATCCGTACCTTTGAGACGAGCATGCGCAACACGCTGGACATTTCCGCCGTTCCTATGTTAAAAAAGATGACTCACCTGCCCGTTGTCATCGACCCGAGCCACGCGGCAGGCATTGCCTTCATGGTGCCCGCGCTGGCCCAAGCGGCAGTGGCCGTCGGTGCCGACGGTCTGATGATCGAGACCCACAATGACCCGGCCAAGGCCAAGAGCGACGGTGCCCAGAGCCTGACCCCCGACCAGTTCGACACCCTGATGAATACCATCAAGCCAGAGCTGGAGTTCTTCAGGAAAACGCTGAACTAACTGTAAAGTGCCTTCCCCCAAGGGGGAAGGTGGCCGAGGCCCCGCCCGAGGCCGGATGAGGGGCCAGGTTACCGTGATTAGCCGCAAACGGCTTGCCATGGCAAGCTCAGCCCTCATCAGTCGCCTGGCGGCGACAGCTTCCCCCGATGGGGAAGCCTTCTGGGTCGATGCGGGCATCGACCCTCACACGTAGGGGCGGATTCCATATCCGCCCGGGAAGGCTTGCGGCTGCCGCACACAACCATGGGTGGGCAACACCCGCCCCCTACAAAGAATCCCGCTGTCTGGCACAGACAGCGGGCATTTTTTATCTCTTATCTCTTATACAGCTTTTTCCGCTGCTGGTGCGCAGCGATTTTGATATACACGGGCCGCGGCAGGAAGCGCCCCAGCGTCATGCCGGCGGCAACCACGGGGTTCGGCACAATGACCGTTTTGCGGCGGGCCATGCCGTCCAGCGCGCAGCGCACGCAGTATTCCGGCGTGATGCCCCGCAGCGCAAACTCCACATTCGCCACAGCGTTGAACTCGGTGTTGACCGGGCCGGGGCAGAGGCAGCCGACATACACGGGGCTGCGGGCCTCGCGCAGCTCCTGCGCCAGCGCACTCGTCAGGCTGACAACGTAGGCCTTGGTGGCGTAGTAGGTCGCCATGTAGGGGCCTGCGGGCATCAGCCCTGCGCAGGAGCCGACGTTCAGCAGCGCACCGAAGCCCTGCTTATAGAGCTGCTGCCCGATTTTCTTCGTCAGGATGTGCAGCGCCCGGATGTTGACCGACAGCATATCGAGGTCCTTATCCAGTTCCGTCTGCAAAAACGGCCCGCAGTCGCCAAAGCCCGCGTTGTTGATGAAGAGGTCAACGCGGCGGCCCTCCAACGCCTTGACCAGGCGAAGGCACTCACTCTTTTTGGACAGATCCGCAGTGAAGATTTCGCAGACCGTCGTCAGCTGGTCGGACAGCTTTTCCAGCCGGTCCGCGCGGCGGGCCACCAGCAGCAGGTTATATCCGCGGGCGGAAAGCTGGCGCGCGAACTCGGCCCCGATACCAGAGCTTGCACCGGTGATAACTGCAAATTTTGGCATAGCTGCCTCCTTTTCTGCTATAAAAAAGTACAAAAAAGGCTTCCCCCAGGGGGCTGCGCCCGCAGGCGCGTGTCGAAGCGCAACCGCCGGAGGCGGCTCTTGGCGCGGAGACTGAAGCTGTCGCCGATAGGCGACTGATGAGGGCAAAGCTTCCCATTATTGCCCGTCAGTGGGTTACTGCGGAAAGCTCGCCCCTCATCCGGCCCTGCGGGCCACCTTCCCCCGAGGGTGAAGGCTTTTTGCTTTAGTGGTGCCGCCCTACGCCGCCGCCGCGGGTGGAGCCGCCGCCGGAACGGAAGCCGCCGGAGGGGCGCGCCCCGCCAAAGCCGCCGGACGGACGGCTGCGGCCTGCACCGCCGCCGCTGCTAAAGCCGCCGCCGGGACGGAACCCGCCGCCGGGACGCGGACCACCGCCGGGTCTGGGGCCGCCGCCAAAGCCGGGGCCGCCGAAGCCGGGGCCGCGCGGCGGGGGAGGGGGCGGCGGGCGGCGCGGGCGCCGGGACGCACGGCCCATGCTGTACCAGAACATATTGTTGCCGAAGCTGCTGCCGCCGCCACCGCCGCGCGGGGGGCGCGGGCCGCGGGGGCGCATCAGGTAGGTGATGAGCCAGATGACCAGCAGCACCGCCACAACCAGCAGAACAAAGCCCATAACATTGGGTCCTCCTTTATCGGGGGCGCTGGTATCGGTATAGCTGCTGTTCAGCGTTACGCCGTAGATGCTGCACAGCCGGTTGGCCAGCGCCTGCACGGTCTTTTGGGTGCCGGTGTCGTAATCACCGTTGACCCAATAGGGTTCCATGTACTCGTCCAGCAGCGACCCCAGCGTGCTGAACGACAGCTGGCTTTCCAGCCCGTCGCCGCGCATGATGTAGTAGTCGCCGCCGTCGGCCTCGTTGGGGGCCAGCAACAGCAGCACGCCGTTGTCCAGGTCGTCTGAGCCCAGCCCCCAGGCGTTAAAAACGTCGTAGGCAAAGCCCTCCATCGTCGTGCTGCCCAGCAGTTCATCCAGCGTGTAGACGCCGATCTGCGCACCGCAGGCATCGGACAGCTTGATTGAAACGTCATTGACATACTGTTCTGTCTCGTCGGACAGGATGTCCGCATGGTCGGCCACGGCGTTTGTCGTGCTGACCTGCACCTTGGGCGCGGCCAGCGCGGGTAGCGCCGCCAGCGTCAGTGCGGCCAGCACCGCACCGGCAGCCGCCGCGCGTCTGGCAAATGTTTTCAGTTTCATAATTTCCCCTTGTTATCGTGGTTTATTTGGCAGCAAAGCGTTCCGGTGCCTGCGCACCCCACAAACCGGAGATTAGATTGGCCGGGAACTGCGAGACAGTTTTCTCGTAGTCCTCCACCGAGAGATTGTATTCATTGGCGGCGCGTTCTATCGTCGCCTGCGCCGAAACAAACGCATTGTACTGGTCATCCAGCGCCCGCTGGGTGCTGTCATCGACCTTGTTGTTCAGCGACGCATACAGCGTATCCACCGCATTGTACAGCCGACGGTTGGCCGCGTACTGCACCGCAGGGGAATCGTCCGTATCATTCCACGTGGCCAGCGCGTCCTCGGCTTCCTGTAAAGCAGCCGCCGGGGTGCTGTCCACATAGCCCGCCTGTTTGATGAGGTTCGCCGCCGCGTCAGCCTGCGCCTCAAAATCTCCCTGAATGCTGTGGCCGTACTCGTCCTGCGCGGAGGTGTAAATTTCCGCCGTTTCCCTGTACACGCCCTTCAGCTTTGCCCCGCCGATGCCCAGCACCGACACCAGCGCCAGTGCGACGAGTACAATCGACGCTGTGCCGCGCTTTTTGGCAGGTGCGGGCAGCTTTGTCTCGACCTCGCCGAGGATTTCCAGCTGCGGGCCATGAATGGTAAAGTTTTCCTGTTGTTCAAGCTGCATAGCAAATACCTATATTGTGCTGTAGGGGCGGATGCAAGCATCGCCCCCTGCAACGGCAATCAGTTGTTGATCTCCAGCATCTTCTGGCGGAGCTCGCCCTCGATGCGGCCCAGCTCCTGCTCGGCGTTGGCGCGCTTGGCCTTGCCGTCGGCGCGGATCTTATTCAGCTCATCCAGCGTCTCGATCAGCTGCTTGTTCGTCTGCTGCAGCGTCTCGATGTCCACAATGCCGCGCTCGGATTCCTTTGCAATTTCAATCGTGCCCTGCTTGAGCGTAGCAGCGTTCTTTTTCAGCAGCTCGTTCGTGGCGTCGGTCACGGCGCGTTCG
>OJSH01002976.1_pt1 | contig 10156 bp, 8 predicted proteins | sample 1599441 | NCBI WGS metagenome assembly OJSH01 (sample SAMN04168658, study PRJEB22393) | human gut metagenome | biome: human gut microbiome; feature: stool | host: Homo sapiens | collected 2014-03-24 | reverse complement strand
AAGACAGCGGCCTCTCACGCCGTTAACGTGGGTTCGATTCCCGCACGGGTCACCAGGAAGAGCACCATAGCGTAAGCTAAGGTGCTTTTTTGTATATCTAAAACCACTCGCTAGGCGAGTGGTTCGATAAAGATTATATCGATGAGTAATGAAACTCAAACGAAGAATTTTGGAATAGTACCAGTGGGGCAATTCCAGACTGGGTTATTGGCGTATCGCCGGTAGTCCTGTATTAAAAGGTTCCATTGCAAACGAAAGACTCGCAGAAGCAGGATATTTTAGTATCCTCAGGCGCTACTATGAGTCCTTGCACTTATGCGGTTGAACCGTCGTGTACCGGTCGGTACGCACGGTGGTGTAAGAGGTCGGCTCTTTAGTTAAGAGAGCCTCCTACGCGATTCTTTTAGGTGAAAAAGCAAACAAACAGAACACTTCATTCAAATGCATATAGCGGCTATTTATTTCATACAGAGACAAATAGCGGCACAGAACAGATATAATAAAAGAAGCTATAAAAAGCAGGTATTCATGTGGAGGACGATATCGTTTCTACATGAACACCTGCTTTTTTATTTATTATTTACTGGTGAAACAAATAGTGGTAGCCAAGTATTCATCACTGACCCAACCATAAATCCCATTGTAATATACAACAACCCAGTCAGGCACATTGCTGCTATAGCCGCATTCCCATACGATGATACCGTAGGGGATATTATCCATTTTTTCATAATTTGTACCGGGACCTTTACGCATAACCAGCCCATGATCAGCAGTGGTGTAGGTACAAAGGCTATCAATTCGGCTAAGCGTTACATCTGGTGCAATGCATCCATCCGGCAGAATAATGTCGGCATTGTTTTCGGTATAATCCTGTACTTGCAGCAAGCCCCAAAGGCCATTCTGTTTTGCCCATACGCAGCCATCGCGCGCGGGGGCTAAATCTTCATATTGCCCAGCGGAAATTATCTCATTGCCGTAAACATCCAGAACTAGCTTTTGTCCGGATTGATTTTTCACAACTACCATGCCAGATAAGTCTGCGCAAGGATATTCAACCGTTCCGTTCATGATGGTATAGCTGTGGCAACAGCTTCACTGGTCGGGGAAAGAGCAGCGGAGGAAGCAGGTTTGTTTTCTGGCGCTGCAGCACAAGCGGTAAGCGTTATTGCGGTGATAACACTGGCGGAAAATGAGAATAACTTCCTTTTCATGGCTTTTCACTCCTTGCGTAAATGATTTTTCGGTAAGATGAAGAAGTAATATAAGAAAGTGAATTCATAAACCCTATAATATTTTATTTTATCAAAAATATCTGCTAATGGGAATAGCTAACAATTCTACATGGATAAATTTGGATAGTATGACAAAGATTGCAGAACTGTAGTGAAAGTCCGAATTATGGGGTGAGTGATCTGCTATAATAGAGAAAAGCAAAACAGAAGGGAGTTTGATTATGCACCAGGAGAAAAAGATGCTGGCTCATATCAGTGAAGACGGAACCCGCGTCCAAACGGTAGCGGACCATTTGCAGGGAACGGCAGTCTTATGTGGGCAATTTGCAGCAGCCTTTGATGCCCAGCAACAGGGAACTTGGCTTGGATTACTGCATGATATTGGTAAATATAGTACAAAGTTTCAAAAGCGCCTGCAAGGTGGAGAGAAAGTGGATCACTCAACGGCTGGTGCACAGGTGGCTGCCCGATATGGTCAAATCCCACTGGCTTTTGCTATTGCGGGACACCATAGCGGCCTGCCGGATGGAGGAGGCCGAAGCGATACCGCGCAGGATGCGACAATGTTTGGGCGATTGAAAAAGAGCGTTGAACCCTATACCCAATGGACGAATGAGATTAAACTGCCGTCCATACCGCCCCAGCCGGAAATGATGAAGGAAAATCGTTTTACACAGGCATTTTATACCCGGATGTTGTATTCCTGCCTGGTCGATGCGGACTATCTGGATACGGAAAACTTTATGAGCAGCCCTAAACCGCGCGGACAAGGCCAGACAATGGATGAACTGCTGAAAAGGTTGAACCAATATACCGCAAAATGGAGCCATCCCCAGGGAACCTTGAATCAGCGCCGCAGTTCAATTTTGAGTGCCTGTACAACGGCAGGGCAAACAGGGCGGCGCGGCCTTTATTCCCTGACCGTTCCTACAGGCGGGGGAAAAACGGTAGCGTCATTGGCATTTGCGCTTTCGCTAGCTGTAAAGAACCATATGGACCGGGTTATTTATGTGATCCCTTATACATCCATTATTGACCAGACCGCGGATGTGTTTTCGGAAATATTAGGAGCAGAAAATGTTTTGGAACACCATTCAGGGGTGGACTACTCTGCCAAGGAAGATGATGAGCCGGCAGCCTACCGCAAAGCATTGGCGGCGGAAAACTGGGATGCTCCGGTGGTGGTTACCACATCCGTGCAATTCTTTGAATCACTTTACGGCAACCATGCGTCACAATGCCGTAAATTACATAACATTGCAAATAGCGTGGTCATTTTTGACGAAGCGCAAAACCTGCCGGTTCCTTATTTGCGCCCCTGCGTTGCGGCAATCGCGCAGCTGGTACAGCATTACCGCGCAGCAGCGGTGCTTTGCACGGCCACACAACCAGCTTTGCAGCCCTTGTTTGATGAACTGGCGCCTGGGCTGCAGATGACGGAACTTTGCCCACATCCCAAAGAGCAATATCAGGCATTCCGGCGTACAACGCTAAAAATGCGCGGAGAGTTGGAACAAAGCCAGCTTGGCGCAGAACTGGCAGCGCAGGAACAAGTGCTGTGTATTGTAAACCGGAGAAAAACAGCACAGGAATTATACAATAACCTGCCCAAAGAAGGCAGCTACTGCCTGACAACATTGCTATACCCAGCCCATCGCAAACAGTTATTGCAGGAAATCCGGGAACGCTTAAAAGATGGGCTGCCCTGCCGTGTGATATCAACTTCTTTGATCGAAGCGGGTGTTGATGTGGATTTCCCGGCTGTGTACCGCGAGGAAGCAGGTTTGGATTCCATTTTGCAGGCGGCGGGGCGCTGCAATCGAGAGGGAAGACGCCCGGCGGAGCAGAGCTTGGTACAGATTTTCACATTGGAAGGGCAGCATGTACCGCGCATGCTGGAACAGAATGTATCCGCAACGCAAAGCGTCCTGAAAAAATATGCAGATCTGGCATCTCTGGAAGCAATCGAAACATACTTTCTGTTTTACCGTACCTTAAAAGGAGATAAAAGACTGGATGAACAGCAAATTCTGCAAGGGTTCGAGCAGGATATGGAAGGGCGCATTTTCCCCTTTGCAACAGCGGCAGAGAGGTTCCGCTTAATTGAAACACCTGCCGTGACCGTATACATTCCCCAAGGGAAAGGGGAACATTTGCTTGCACGATTGCGTGCAGGAGAGGTAAGCAAAACTTTGTTCCGTCAACTGGGGCAATATGGTGTTCCGGTTTACCCGGATCATCTGAAAACGCTGGAGAATGCCGGGGCGGTTTGCCAAATCAGTGAAGGCATATGGGAATTAACGGACGGAAGCCTTTACGATAACAACACGGGCCTTGCTATGGAAGCTGAAACGGGAGCAGCCTGGTTTGCATAAAGCAAAAGCGGCAGGGAGCCTGCCCTGCCGTTCTTGTGCGATAAAGTAAAATCAACTATTTCTATCCACGGCATAAGCTGCCGACACAACTTATTATAAAAGAAAACCGAATGAAAAGCAAACAAAAAGTATACATGATAAAAGGATTGACATTTGGTGCCAAGTAGCGTATATTGAAGCTATAGCAAAAATATAAATTAAAAACAACTGAAAATAGAAATGCAAAGGAGTTGATGCAGATGATCCAGCTGGAAGTATGGGGAAACTATGCTTTGCTCTCGAGGCCTGAGCTAAAAGTCGAAAGGGTTTCATATGAAGTTCTCACCCCTTCCGCGGCACGCGGCATAGTAGAAGCAATCTATTACCACCCTGGCTTGCGGTGGAAAGTCCGGAAAATCTATGTTATGAACCCAATCCGCTTTACCAACATCCGTCGGAACGAAGTAAAAAGCAAAATTCTTTGTTCCGATGTACGCAGCGCGATGCAGGGAACAGGGAAAGAGCTTTACCTTGCCACGCCCCAGCAGATCGTTCAGCGTGCAGCCATGGTGTTGCAGGACGTTCATTATGTGATTGAGGCAGAATTTGAGATGACTGACCGTGCGGCACCGAGCGACAATCCGGGAAAGTTCCAGGATATTGTTACCCGGCGTATGTCCAGGGGCCAGTGTTTTCATACCCCTTATTTTGGGTGCCGTGAATTTCCTGCCGCATTCCGCGCATGGCCCGGCGGGCCAATCCCGACCATTGAGGAAACACGGGATTTGGGATTCATGCTATTTGACTTTAACTACACTGACCCGCAGAACATAACCCCGATGTATTTCCATGCAAAATTGGAACATGGTGTGTTGAATGTGGCAGACTGCGAGGTGTACCGATGATTTTACAGGCTTTGGTACAATACTATGAAGATTTGCTGGCCAATGGCAAAATCACGCGCCCCGGTTGGACAAGCGCAAAAGTCAGTTGGGCTTTGGAACTGGATGAAAACGGCCAACTGATGGCATTGCACCCCTTGCAGCAAGAGGAAAAGCGCGGTAAAAAAACAGTGCTTGCCCCATGTCAGCTGCAAGTTCCGGAACAGGTTAAACGCTCTAGTGGTGTGGCAGCCAATTTTTTGTGTGATAACAGTGCTTACATGCTCGGCATTGACGGAAAAGGCAAACCGGAGCGTGCAATGCAGTGCTTTGCCGCTGCAAAGGAGCTGCATCTTGCCATTTTACAAAATGTTCCCGGTCAGGCGGCACAGGCAGTGCGGAACTTTTTTATAAACTGGGACCCCAAGGCGGCGGAGCAGAATCCAGCGCTGGAACAAAGTCTCAAGGAACTTTACAAGGGTGGCAATCTGGTATTTCTGATTCGGGAAAACTATGTTCAGGACGATCCGGAAATACAGGAAGCCTGGCAGCGGCAGTGTGATAAGAACACGGATGCACCGGAAATCCGATGCCTGGTTACAGGGCAAAAGGCACCGCTTGCCCGCCTGCACCCGGCGATTAAAGGCGTGACCGGGGCACAGTCTTCCGGCGCATCGATTGTTTCTTTTAATGCGGACGCTTTTTGCTCATACGGACATGAACAGGGGGGCAATGCGCCGGTTGGCAGTTATGCGGCCTTTGCCTATGCACAGGCATTAAACTATCTGCTGGCAGACAGGGAACATGTTCAGCGTGTGGGCGATACCACCATTGTCTGCTGGGCAGCAGGCGGTGAGACCGCCTACCAGCAGGTAGCAATGGATGCATTGTTTGCCATGGATGCGCCTGTCAGCGAAAGCGATGTGCGAAATGCAGTGGACAAGCTGGTCCATGGACAGAGTGTAGAGTGGCAGAACGTGACACTTGACCCACAAAGGCACTTTTATGTGCTTGGCTTGGCCCCTAATGCGGCGCGCCTCTCGGTTCGCTTTTTCTGGCAGGATACCTTCCAAACGCTGCTTGATAATGTGCAGAAGCATTATGACCGCTTAGAGATTGTGCGCCCCACTTATGATAAATTCCCGCGGCTGGGGGTGTATTGGCTGCTGCAGGAAACCGTCAACACCAATTCCCGCAGCCCATCGGCAGCACCGCAGCTGGCGGGCGATGTCTTGCGTGCAATCCTGAATAATACAAGGTACCCGGCAACCCTGCTGGATGGCGTTATGATGCGTATCCGCGCAGAGCAAAAAGTAACACGCGGCCGTGCCGCTATTATAAAAGCATACTACCTGCGTAATGAAGATCCCCGTTGCCCAAAGGAGGTATTAACTGTGGAAAATAACAAGGAAACAAATTATCAACCGTATGTTATGGGTCAGCTTTTTGCTGTGCTGGAAGCAATCCAGATGGCGGTAAACCCGGATATCAATACAACCATCAAAGACCGCTATTTTAATGCGGCGGCATCCACCCCAGCTACTGTATTCCCGACAATTCTGATGCTGGCACAAAAGCATATGCAAAAAATGAGCAAGCCACAAAAGATTTATTACGATAAGCAGATCGCTGCGCTGGCGGGCGGAAAACTGGAAGGAAGCTTTCCCGCACGGCTGACCTTGCCGGAACAAGGCGCTTTTATCCTTGGCTATTACCATCAGACACAGGAACGCTATACAAAGAAAGTGGAGGAATAACAATGGCACAGGCAATCAAAAACCGGTATGATTTTGTAATTCTGTTTGACGTTGAAAACGGAAATCCGAACGGCGACCCGGATGCAGGCAACATGCCGCGTGTCGACCCGGAAACGGGATATGGCATTGTTACAGATGTCTGCTTGAAGCGTAAGATTCGCAACTATGTCGAAGTGGCCAAAGAAGATGAAGCAGGATACCAGATTTACATTAAAGATCAGGTTCCCCTGAACCGCAGCGATAAAAAAGCACTCGAATACTTGGGCATTGATGCTGATGCCAAGGACGCCCTGAAAGTCGCCAAGAAAGATGACCCGGAGTTGGACCGTAAAATCCGGGACTTTATGTGCCAGAACTTTTATGATATCCGTACCTTTGGCGCCGTTATGACAACCTTTGTAAAAGGCGCACTGAACTGTGGGCAGGTGCGTGGCCCGGTTCAGTTGAGCTTTGCACGCTCGGTGGATCCTGTCCTCCCGCAGGAAGTGACCATTACCCGTATTGCCATTACGACCGAAGCGGATGCAGAGCGAAAAGGCACTGAGATGGGCCGCAAGTATGTGATCCCGTATGGCTTGTACCGTGCAGAGGGTTATGTTTCTGCCAACCTTGCCCGCAAAACTACAGGATTCTCAGAGGATGACCTGCAGCTGCTGTGGCAGGCAATCCTGAATATGTTTGAAAATGACCACAGTGCAGCCCGCGGCAAAATGGCAGTTCGGGAACTGATCGTGTTCAAGCATGATTCGGAGCTGGGCAATGCGCCGTCCTATAAACTGTTTGATGCAGTGCATGTCACGCGTGCCGAAGGGGTAGCCTTCCCGCGCAGCTACCATGACTATGTGGTGACCGTGGATGAAAATCTTCCGGCAGGGGTAACGTGTGAGAGGCTGTCGTAATGGCTTCCCCAGATGATTACCTGCTGATGTCCGGTATCCAGCATTTCAGCTTTTGCCGCCGTCAGTGGGCGCTCATACACCTGGAACAACAATGGTCCGAAAACCAACGCACCGCCGAAGGCCGCCTGCAGCATACCCGCTGCCATGATGTTACCCTGACGGAAAAACGCGGCGATTTGCTGATCGCCCGCGGTATGAGGGTCGTCAGCCACCGCTTAAAACTGACCGGAGACTGCGATGTGGTAGAGTTTCACAAGGATCCAAACGGCGTGTCATTGCAGGGCCGCCGCGGCCTGTGGCAGCCCATACCCGTGGAATATAAGCATGGCCGCAGCAAGGTAAACGATGCCGACCGTTTGCAGCTCTGCGCACAGGCCATGGCGCTGGAAGAAATGCTGGTGTGCGAGGTGCCGGAAGGGGAAATCTTTTATGAAGAAACCCGGCAGCGGGAACATGTTTCCCTGACACCGGAACTGCGCAGCACCGCGCAGACCATGGCGGATGAGATGAACCGCCTGTTTGCGCGCGGCTATACCCCAAAAAGCAAACCCGGCAAGCATTGCAATGCCTGCTCACTGAAAGAGCTTTGCCTGCCGGCGCTGTATCAGCAGGCAGACCCGGCGGCGTATCTGCGGGAGCATATTGAGGAGGGCGCGCCATGAGAAAGCTGCTCAACACCCTGTTTGTCATCAATGAGGACGCTTACCTGACATTGGATGGCGAAAACCTTGTTGTTACCCGCAATAAGCAGGAAACCCACCGCTATGCCCTGCATACGCTGGAAGGCATCGTCTGCTTTACTTACGCAGGTGCCAGCCCCGCTTTGATGGGAGCTTGTGCCCGGCGGGGCATTGACCTTTGCTTTTTTGACCCGTATGGCAGATTTCAGGCCCGCACCGTGGGGGAAGAACGCGGCAATGTGCTGCTGCGTCAGACGCAGTACCGCGTGTCGGATGACCCGGCCCAGAGCTGTCGCTATGCCCGGAGCTTTATCCTTGGTAAAGTGTATAACGCACGCTGGGTGCTGGAACGCGCAACCCGCGATCATCCCCAGCGTGTCCCGGTCGAAAAACTGAAACGCACCTCCACCCAGCTGGCCGCCGCGCTGCCGCTGATACAGACCAGCGATGATCCGGAACAGCTGCGCGGCCTGGAAGGCGAGGCAGCCCAGCGCTACTTTGACTGCCTGAATGACCTGATTCTGCAGCAAAAGCAGGATTTTGTGTTTGAGGGCCGCAGCCGCCGTCCACCGCTGGACAATGTGAATGCGCTGCTTTCGTTTGCCTACAGCATGCTGGCGCGGGAGTGTGCATCCGCCTTGACCGCTGTGGGCCTGGACCCTTATGTTGGCTTTATGCACCGCCCGCGCCCCGGCCGCAAAAGTCTGGCACTTGACCTGATGGAAGAACTGCGGGCGGTTTATGCAGACCGGCTGGTCATCAGCTGCATCAATCAAAAGATCATCACGGCAAAACACCTGCAAAAACAGGAAAATGGTGCCGTACTGCTGACGGATGATGGCCGCAAAGCTTTCCTGACCGCATGGCAGAACAAAAAGAAGGAAGAGATCACCCATCCGTTTTTGAAAGAAAAACTGCCCTGGGGGCTGGTGCCCTATGTTCAGGCGCTTTTGCTGGCCCGTGCTCTGCGCGGCGACCTGGAAGTGTACCCACCGTTTTTCTGGAAGTGAGGTGCCGTTATGTTGGTGCTTGTAACCTACGATGTCAACACCGAAACAGCCGCCGGTCGTCGCAGGCTGCGCAAAGTAGCAAAAGTCTGTGTAGACTACGGCCAGCGGGTGCAAAACTCCGTATTTGAGTGCCTGCTGGATGCTGCGCAATACACGATGTTCAAAGCAAAATTGACCGAACTGATCGATTCGGAATCGGACAGCCTGCGCTTTTATCAACTGGGAAACCATTACAAAAGCAAAGTCGAGCATGTGGGTCTGCACCCGGATTTTGATCAGGATGGAATCTTGTTTGCTTAGTGCGAGGGGAAGGCAATCATAAAATTCCCGGTTCCTTCGCACCAGAAAATATGAAAAAAACAGGGGCAGAAAGGGTAAAATACAGCCTTGCCTGTCAGCATGAAGATGTAATCTCCATAAAATTTATTTCATATGCGCAAAAGTACCCCACTGTTTTGTGCACTTTTGCTGTCGCTCTCCGCAAGGAGAGCGTGGATAGAAATTGGATTTGTCGAATGTTTAGGCCTGCACGGTTTGCGTCGCTCTCCGCAAGGAGAGCGTGGATAGAAATTCCTGCTGGCTGCTGGCGTGACGCTCGGCGGGCTGTCGCTCTCCGCAAGGAGAGCGTGGATAGAAATAATTCTGCTTTTTTCATAATGTACACCTCAGTTGTCGCTCTCCGCAAGGAGAGCGTGGATAGAAATATGAAATAAGAAAGCCCCTGCAAGAGTTTCTAAAGTCGCTCTCCGCAAGGAGAGCGTGGATAGAAATAAACAAATAATTGATTTAAAAGCAATTGACAAACATGTCGCTCTCCGCAAGGAGAGCGTGGATAGAAATTTGTTTGACGAAATTAAGCAATATGGATGTTGTAATGGTCGCTCTCCGCAAGGAGAGCGTGGATAGAAATTATCATGTTTGTCAACCTCCGAGTTTTGGACGGCGTCGCTCTCCGCAAGGAGAGCGTGGATAGAAATGGACGGTGTTTCGTGGCATATTCACGGCTTTTTGTAGTCGCTCTCCGCAAGGAGAGCGTGGATAGAAATAAATGGCGGTTTGTCGGCCAGCGTGTCCAGCTCCGGTCGCTCTCCGCAAGGAGAGCGTGGATAGAAATCAAGCTACAACGCTCAATAGATATCATTTCGCAACGTCGCTCTCCGCAAGGAGAGCGTGGATAGAAATTCCCGGTGTGCTAGGCTGGTTGCCGGTAGGCCTAACGTCGCTCTCCGCAAGGAGAGCGTGGATAGAAATCGAATGATGCCCATTTCGTAACGGTCTGCAATTGGTCGCTCTCCGCAAGGAGAGCGTGGATAGAAATTTGTTTGACGAAATTAAGCAAT
>OJSH01002970.1_pt1 | contig 10170 bp, 10 predicted proteins | sample 1599441 | NCBI WGS metagenome assembly OJSH01 (sample SAMN04168658, study PRJEB22393) | human gut metagenome | biome: human gut microbiome; feature: stool | host: Homo sapiens | collected 2014-03-24 | reverse complement strand
GAGATCTGCTCCTTCTCCAAGATCGCAGGCTTCACCGGCACCCGCTGCGGCTACACCATCGTGCCCCACGAGCTGGAGCGCGAGGGCATGAACCTGAACAAGCTGTGGCTGCGCCGCCAGACCACCAAGTTCAACGGCGTGCCCTACGTCGTTCAGCGCGCTGCTGCCGCCGTGTTCACCGAGAGCGGCATGGCTGAGATCCAGGCCAACCTCGATTACTACCGCCAGAACGCCAAGGTCATTGCCGACGCGCTGGACGAGTGCGGCGTGTGGTACTGCGGCGGCAAGAACAGCCCCTACATCTGGCTGCGCTGCCCCGGCAGCATGAAGAGCTGGGAGTTCTTCGACTGGCTGCTGGAGAACTGCGGCGTCGTCGGCACCCCGGGCGTGGGCTTCGGCGAGTGCGGCGAGGGCTACTTCCGCCTGACCGCTTTCGGTGACGCCGAGAAGACCAAAGTTGCTGCCGAGCGCATCAAGACCGCCATCAAGGCTCTGTAATTTCCTAAGAAAAATCCCCCCTTGCCTACACCACCGGTTCAAGGCAAGGGGGGTTTTATATTATCCGAAGAATCTTTATCCTTTATGTAGGCTTCTTTTCCATCTCAAAAAGCCCGTCTGTCGGTACAAGGTACTGCGCAGAATTTCTACTAATACGATCAATTTGTTCTTGATTTAATCCCTCATCTGCCATTGCTTTTGTTAATGACCGTTCTTTATTATCCTCTCCTATCTCAATTCCAACTGCAAGCGTTTTTTGGCAAAGTTCGTTAAGAGCTTTCTCAAATTGCGAATCATCCTTTTCTTTGAGTGCTAATATGCACCCTATGAATCCCGTCGCCATTTTATCTAATGCTTTCGGAAGATTTTCTTTAATGTAATTATTCCCCCATGTAGTTGTCGTATCTATTCCGGTATCAACAAATTTGTCAACCATCTCTGTTGCTTTTTCTTTGATTTTGTCGCTCATGCCTACTCCTTCTCTTTAATTTTTAGCGCTCAAATGTCGTGCTGAGGGTCGTGCTCCACTCCCCGCCCGGGGCGAGGCAGGCCGCAGCAGCACGCTGCTCCCACTCCTGCGGATCGTCCACCGAGGCGGGCAGCGAGTTCCACGGCTCGATGCAGACGAAGCGCAGGGGCTTGGACAGGGCCGACCAGATGAGGGTATAGGGGAAGCCGGCCACATCGCAGACGATGCTGCGGCCCGTGTCCTTCTCGTAGATGCCCAGCGTCCTGGTGCGCAGGCCCGCCATGCAGAAGCTGTCGTTGTCGAAGAGGTCGTTGGTCAGCTGGATGGCCTGCTGGTTCTTCCACTGGTAGTAGCATTTGCCCGTCAGCAGACCGCCCCCGCTGGCGTCGAGGATGACCGGGCTCTCGGGCTGGTCGAAGCGGAACTCGTAGTCCTCGACGGTGTGGCTGTCATCGAACGGCACCTGAAAGGCCGGGTGGTAGCCGATGCCGAACCGCAGCTCTTCGGCACCGGGGTTCGAGACGGTGAGGGTGTGGTGAAGGGTCTTTCCGTCCAGCCGGAAGGTGCTGGTGAGCACGAAGTCGAAGGGGAACTTTTCCGCCTTCATGGCCTCATCCGGGCGCAGCTCCAGCCGGATGGTGTCGCCCTCCGCTTTCAGCAGGGTGTGCTCCACGTCCCGGGCAAAACCGTGCTGGCCGCCCTTGTAGGTCTTGCCGCCATGGGTGAAGCTGCCGTCTTTAAGCTTGCCCGTCCACGGGAAGAGGATGGGCGCGTGGCGCTTCCAGACCGCCGGGTCGGCCTGCCAGAGCAGCTCCTCCCCCGCCGCGTTCTTCAGGCTGACGGCCTCGGCACCGTGAGTGTCCACCGTAAGGCTCAGAAATTCGTTTTGAATGGTCGCCTGCATTTTCAGTATCTCCTTTGTCCTTCTTATTTTCCGGGGCCTGCTGTTTCCAGTATACTCCCCCGTGTGCCAAAAATAAAGCCCCCTTCCCATGCTTGCACAAATCGTCACTGGGCAAAAGCCTTCACCCCTTGGGGACAGATTTCCCCCGACCGGGGGAAGCCTTTATTCGGAAGCACGATTTCCATGCTCTGCTTGCTTCAACAGGGCTGTGCCAGCGGCAGGGTGACGACAAAGGTAGTGCCGTTTTCGCTGCTGCTCTCCACAGTCACACTGCCGCCGTGCAGTACGGCGATCTCCCGCACAAGGGCAAGGCCAAGCCCCACGCCGCCCATCTCCCGGCTGCGGGACTTATCCACCCGGAAAAAGGGCTGGAAGATGCTCTCCCGGCAGTCTGCGGGGATGCCCGGGCCGGTATCCGCAACGCGCAGCACGGCAGTTTGCTTTTCCCGCCGCAGAGTGACGCGCACCGCACCGTCGAGGCGGTTATACTTGATACCGTTTTCCACCAGATTGAACACCAGTCGGTAGATCAGCGCATCACTGCCCACCATGCCCAGTTCCGCGCAGTCCTGCTGCAAGGAGATATTGTTTTTCTGGGCAAGGGGGGTCAGGTCGGTCAAAATTTCCTCCACCAGCGGTGCAAGGGCGATCTGGTCAGTACGGGAGATCGATTGCAGATTGCTCATCTCTAATAAAGTGCGCACAAGGGCGGTCAGGCGATCCAGTTGCTCCCGCAGAGAGCTGACCAGCCCGGCAGTCTCGGCATCCATGGCTGGGTGCTCCTCTGCAAACAGTTCCAGCTTCGTCTGCAAAATAGCCAGCGGGGTGCGCAGCTCGTGGGCTGCGTTGCCCGCAAACTGCCGTTGTAATTCAAAGGACTGTGCCAGGCCATCCAGCATCCGGTTTACCGACCGGCTCAACTGCCCGAATTCCTGCACGGTATCTTCGTCCAGACGGACGGTAGCAATGCTGTCCTGATCGACCCGCTGCGCCTGCTGCGCAAGCTGCTGCAACGGTTTCAGAGCTCTGCCGCTGACAAAATAAGCGATGGCCGCGCTGAGGATGGTGACCACAGCAGTGATGCACCAGCCCTTGCGGCCAAAAACCACCTTTGCATCGTAGACTTCCTGTGAAAAATGCGCCAGCAGGCTGGACATTTCCTCCTGCGGGATCTCGATGGTCAAGGAATCCTCACTGCCGGGCTGATACTGCATCATAAAGCCGTTGAGGGCATCCATGCCGGTTGCACCGGTGCGGTATAAAAGCAGGTTCATGCACACGCAGGCACAGGCGATGAGCAGCGCCGTCAGCAGGGTGATGCGCCATTGCAGGGACAACCGTTTCATTGTACCTCTCCTCCGATCTCGTAGCCTTCCCCGATGCGGTTGCGGATGGGGTCGTAGCCCAGCACCGCCCGCAGCTTTTTGCGCAGGGCAGAGATATGTACCCGGATGGAGTTGCTGAAGCTGTCCACGCTTCCGTCCCAGACGTGCTCAATCAGCTCTTCCTGACTGACCGGGCGTCCCTGATGCAGCAGCAGATATTCCAGTACGCCGCTCTCCTTCCGCGTCAGGGCAAGGGTCTGACCATCCACCGTGGCAACGCGGCTGCGGGTGTTGAAGCTGAGCCGCCCGCAGCACAGGCAGACGTCCTGCTGGATGAACTTGCGCCGGGTCAGGCTGCGCACCCGGGCTTCCAATTCTGCAAGGTGGAATGGCTTGGAAAGATAATCGTTCGCCCCGGCATCCAGCCCCTCCACCTTATCTGAAATTTCACTGCGCGCTGATAAGATCAGCACACAGGTCTCAAGGTCGTGCTGCCGTAAGCTGCGCAACACCTGCATCCCGTCCACCTTGGGCAGATTGAGGTCCAGCAGTACAAGGTCGTACCGCTCTGCCGTCAGCGCTTCCAATGCGGCTTCGCCGTCTGCACAGGCGTCCACCTCGTACCCGGACAGCCGCAGCTTCCGGGCAATGTCCTCCCGCAGGGAGTGCTCGTCCTCTACCACCAAAAGGCGCATTTTGTTTTCCACCCTTCCCGTAAAAATCCATTTCTTGCGTTTTTCTTCATTATAACAGATTATAGCAGACGGTGTTAAGATTCGTGTTAAGATTTTCCTAGGGTGTATCTGAAAAGTCGAAAATTTAGTCTATTTCTACAAGCACAGCTGGATTTTGCGTTAAACAGCCTTGAAATCCACAAAGGATTCCTGCGGCTATTTGCCTTAAATCCCGCTTGTGCTTGCGAAATATTCGTCATTTTCTTTGTTTTCAGATACACCTTAGCAGAAATTTTATCCCGGATAGTGTATACTGGTGCCATCAAACAACAGGAGGCTATGATGTTCATGACAAAAAAACAGGCGCAGCTGCTTTTGCTTGCTGCCGGGGTACTGATGCTGCTGTTCGGCGTATGGCGGGGCGAGGCAGACACCGTATTTTCAAAAGCCATCCGGCTGTGTATGGAGTGTGTGGGCATTGGATAAGAAAAAATTAAATCCCCTTGCCCGGTTCCGGGGCTTTATACAGGCCGGAGCGACCCTTTTAACCAACATCCACCTGCCCAACTTTGCTAAAGGAACGCTGTATCAGGGCAATGGAAAATACGTCTGCGTCCCGGGGCTGAACTGCTATTCCTGCCCGGGCGCTGCCGGTGCCTGCCCGGTGGGGGCGTTTCAGGCGGTAGTGGGCTCTTCCAAATTCCGCTTTTCCTACTACATCACCGGCATTCTCATCCTTTTCGGGGTGCTGCTGGGACGGTTCATCTGCGGTTTCCTCTGCCCGTTCGGGTGGTTTCAGGAGCTTTTGCACAAGATTCCCTCTCCCAAGCTTTCCACCAAAAAGCTAAAGCCGCTGCGCTATTTAAAGTATGCGGTGCTGCTGGTCATGGTGGTGCTGCTGCCATTGCTGGCGGTCAACGAGCTGGGCATGGGCGACCCCTTCTTCTGCAAATATCTCTGCCCACAGGGCGTGCTGGAAGGCGCCCTTCCCCTCTCCCTGACCAATGCTGGCATCCGCGCCGCGCTGGGCAAGCTGTTCACATGGAAAGCCTGCATTCTGCTGGCAGTCATTATGGGCAGCGTGGTGTTCTACCGCCCCTTCTGCAAGTGGCTGTGCCCGCTGGGCGCGTTTTATGCGCTGCTGAACAAGGTCTCGCTGTTCCAGATGCGTGTAGACACCCACAAATGCGTCTCCTGCGGCGCCTGCGCAAGGGCCTGTAAGATGGACGTAGACATTACCAAGACCCCCAACCACGCCGAATGTATCCGCTGTGGGATGTGTATGAAAGCCTGCCCCACGGACGCCATCCAGTACAAGTTCGGGCTGGGAGACCAATCAAACACCGAAACAACAAAGGAGTAAAACCATGAAATTCAACCGTGTAACCGCACTTTTGCTCAGCCTTACGCTGGCTTTCAGCCTTGCCGCCTGCGGGCAGGGCGCGTCCTCTGCATCTTCTGCATCCTCTTCTTCTGCCGCTTCCTCTGCGGCAGCGGAAACCAAGACCGAGGAGCAGCTGCTGGCCGAGGAAAACGAGATCCTTTCCGCAAACGATGCCCTGTGGGAGAAGGTGTTCGCTTCCATGGACAAAAACATGACTGAGACCACCCTCAGCACGAATTACGGCGATTTTCTGCGCAGCTCCGTGGAAAAGACAAAGGACCAATTCTCGGATGAGGAGTACAAGACCCTGACCGCCGATGCAGAAAAAATCCGTGCCATCGAGGAGCAGATTGCCACCCTTGCCCTCGCGGACGCGGCCGCTTCCGGCGCTGCCGCACAGGGCACTGCCTTCCCCCAGTTTGAGGGCAGCGATTTAGAGGGCAACCCGGTGGACAACAGTCTGTTTGCGGGCAACGCCTTTACGGTGGTGAACTTCTGGTTCAACGGCTGCAAGCCCTGCGTAGAGGAACTGGACGACCTGAACGCCCTGAACGAGAAGGTCAAGGCACAGGGCGGCGAGGTTGTCGGCATCAACACCGAGACGCTGGACGGCAACCAGCAGGGCATTGATGCCGCCAAAAAACTGCTGGCTGCAACGGGCGCAAGCTACCGCAACATCTACTTTGCCTCCGGCAGCGACGCCGGCAAGTTTGCGCTGAACATCATGGCCTTCCCCACCACCTACGTTTTTGACCGGGACGGCAACGTTGTGGGCCAGCCCCTGCTGGGCGGCATCGACAAGGAAGAAAACCTTGCCGCCCTGCAAAAAAATATTGACGCTGCCCTTGCCAAGGACAACGCCAAATAAGCTATTCTCCCCTGCCACGGAAATCAACTTTTAGAGTTCGTCCCAGAGCAGCCGGATGAGGGGCAATTTCCCGTAAGCTGCTGCTCGTTTGCGCCCTCATCAGTCACCTGCGGTGACAGCTTCCCCCCAACCGGGGGAAGCCTTTAGAGAAAATTTGATTTCTGTAATTCCCTGCCGCCTACGGGCGGCTTTTTTTGTTTGCACCGGGCATTGTCATGCACGCCCGGGCGCCGGACGGAATACGCTGGGGCAGAATCATACTTTTACCAGCAAAGGAGCGTATCTCCATGAAGAACACCGGAACTCTCCGCATCCAGGCCTTTGCGGCCCGTCAGTCCAGCCCTGTCGAGGGTGTGACCGTCACCGTCAGCGGCAACGGCTTCACCGCCACCCGCCTGACCGACGCCGAAGGCAACGCCGACGACGTCACCCTTACCACCCCCGCCTGTGCTCTCTCGCTGGACGAGAACAACACCACGCAGCCCCCCTACGCGGTCTGTGACCTCGTGGCCTCCAAGACCGGCTACCGCACCGTCCGCATCCAGGGCGTGCAGGTCTTTCCCGGGCAGGTGACGCTGGCCCAGCCCGAGATGATACCCGACACCGAAGAGATGCGGGACACGCCCAACGTCCCCATCGTCATCCCACCCCACAGCCTCTTCACCGGCGACGGCGGCAGCGGCCCGAACCCGTTCCTCGCCTGTGTTCCGCGGGTGCTGGACCGGGTCATCATCCCGAAGAACATCACCGTCCACCTCGGCAAGCCCGCTGCCTCGGCCCGGAACGTCACCGTCTCGTTCCGCAGCTATATCGCCAACGTGGCGTCCAGTGAGGTGTATCCGACCTGGGCTGACGAAAACAGCCCAGCGGGGCAGCCAAACTGCCTGCCGACTCAGAAATTCCATTCGATCGTGATCTTTTGCTCTCCGGTAAGCGGATCTTTTGGGCTGACGATGACCCGATGGACCAACAGCACAACAAGTTCGCGGGTCAGCTGCGAAACCTGTGCCAGTTCACGGACACGCTGCCTCTGCGTCTGGACTCCACCGGTTTCTTCCTGCGGTTGTTCCAGTTCCGTTTCCAATGTATCGATCCGGGTCTCTGCCTTTTTCACTTCTTCCAGAAAGGTCTGGTTCATTTCAGAAAACTGAACGGCATCAATTAAACCTGACACCTTATCCAGATACAACTCCTGCATGGCCTTGCGCCGCCGGGCTGCTTCGCTCTTCAACCGCTTCAGCTCGTCGCGCCTGGCCTGCTCTCGCTGCCGGATGGGGTCATCCTGTTCTGGAAGGGTAACTTTTTCAGGGTCAAAATAGTCTGCCGCATACGCCCGGATACGTTCCAGTACCGCATTCTCCAACGCGTTCATATCGGTACAGGTCTTGTTGCCGCACACTTCCGGTGCGCGCTGGTGCATCCGGCAGCGAACATAGCGTCTTTGTGTTCCATCCGCTCTCGGCTGACGGCCAGTCTGCTCCATGCAGCTGCCACAGCATCCACAAACCACTTTTTTTGCCAGTGGATGGATCGTTCCCTTCTCGCCGCTCCGGGTGCGCTCCTGCATCATCCTCTGGACCGTTTCAAACATTTCTCGCTCAATGATCGCTTCATGCGTATTTTCTACAACGATCCACTGCGATTTTGGAAGCCAAATCGTCTTTTCAGACTTGTAACTTATCTTTTTATGCTTTCCCTGCACCATATTTCCGATATAAAGCTGATCATGTAATATTTGATATACGGTGGGACTGCTCCAAAGAGCCGCATTTGTATTCTTTAATGCACTGCGGTAATGGATGCCATGCAGCTGCTTATAGGCTGTTGGGCTTGGAATTTTTTCGTCATTCAGGATGCGTGCGATCTTGTGTGCGCCGATCCCGTTAAGCGCCATGGAGAAGATCCGCCTTACCACTTCGGCTGCTTCCGGGTCGATGATGAGTTTTCCTTTTGCATTCGGGTCTTTGCAGTATCCATACCGTGCAAAAGAGCCGATGAACAGCCCCTCTTTCCGCTTGTGGTCAAGCACCGAGCGGACATTGGTGGACAGATCTTCCAGATACCACTCGTTGATCAGGCCGTTGATCTGGCGGGATTTTTTGTTCGCGGTATCGTTGGTATCCACATGGTCTACCACCGCAATGAAGCGGACGCCCCACTCCATGAACTTTCCGTGCAGATACTTTTCCACGAGCTCCATGTCACGGGTAAAACGGGATTGCGTTTTGGCCAGTACCACATCAAACTGATGTTCGCTTGCGGCTTGCAGCATCGAATTGAATGCCGGGCGGTTCCGGTCGATGCCGGAATAGTCCTCATCCGAATAGATCTGGTAAATATCAAATCCGTTCTCCAGGGCGTACTGGAGCAGCATCGACTTTTGATTCTGAATGCTCTCCGATTCACCAATTTTATCTTCATCTTCTTTGCTCAGGCGGCAATAAATTGCTGCTTTCATGATCTGCCCCCTTCTTTTTGTACACGAGCATCCATGCGCAGCATAACGCATCCCTCCTTCCAATTCAGGGATGCCAGATCAGGCGCAGGATCTTGAAGGAACCGCATTGAGCAATCCATCGATGATATATCGCTCAAATTCCTTTTGAAACCGTTCTTTGCGCTGTTCGTTGTTGTCTGAACGAAATTTTTCGTGCAGAATAAAAGGAGTTTTTTTCATCGAATCCCCCTTTTCGGTCCACCTGGTCGTGATCTGTGTCACTTCAGTCTATTTCCAGTCAGCGAAATTCAGAACTTGCCATATTTTTCATGCAAAATATTGCAAGACGTTCAAAATCAACTTGAAACACTTTTGCCGCAATGGTACAATTATATTGTCATTTTATGGAAACTCGGCGCAAAGCCCCGTGCGGACAGGCCGCAAGCGTCGGAGTTCCTGTGGGATGTGTAAGAATCGCTAAGGCAGCACTGCGCCGCTGCACCTGCGCAGTATTGCTTTCCGAAAATGTGAGAAAGTATATTTATATGATGAAAAAGATCTCCCGCCGCTCGTTTTTGCAGGTCTGCGGCATTACTGCGGCAGCGGCAGCGATGACGGCATCGGCATGAGCGAGGAGTTTCAAAAGACTCTTTTTGACCCCTTTACCCGGGAGGAAAGATCCTGCACCAATAAGGTGCAGGGTACCGGCCTTGGCATGGCCATCACCAGGAGCATCGTAGACCTGATGGACGGCTCCATCAGCGTGAAGAGCGCCCCCGGCAGGGGTACCCGCTTTGAGGTCGTGCTGGAATTTCCTATTGATACGGAGTCGGATCATGCGCAGAAGGTGCAGGCTCTGCCGGAGGAAGCAGAAGAAACCTCTCCCCTGTCCGGCATGAAGTTCCTCTGCGCCGAGGATAACGCCATCAACGCCGAGATCCTGGAAATGCTGCTGGAATCCAAGGGCGCAAGCTGCACCATCTGCTCCAACGGTCAGGAGATCGTGGATGCCTTTGCCAGCGTCAAGCCCGGCGAGTACGACATGATTTTGATGGACGTGCAGATGCCGGTGATGGACGGCCTGGAGGCCACCCGCCGCATCCGCAATGGCGAAAATCCACTGGGCAGGATCATCCCCATCCTTGCCATGACCGCCAACGCCTTCCTTGAGGATATGCAAAAGAGCAAGGAAGCCGGCATGGACGAACATCTCTCCAAACCCGTGGACATTGCAGCACTGGAACAGACCGTAAAACGCTTCCGCGTTACCTCCCCCATTAAAAAATAGCGAAAAAGCGCGTTTCCGCAGATGAAACACACAAATGATGTAGAAGAGGGTCAGAACGTGAATACACTTTCCGAGATCGAGGAATATTACAAAGCGCGTGAGCAGCAGCTGTTGAAAAAACTTCATCAACAGGGAGCCGCTCTTGCCGCAGCGGAGCAGGCGCTGAAACAACTGACCGAAAATCAGAAAGTATCGGAGGACGAAACAGCCCGACAGCGCGCTGCACGGGAGCAGGCATTCGAAGAAAAGCTCTATCGGGATCCGCTGACAGGAATTTACAACCGCCGCTATTACGAAGAAGTTGCCCGCAAAACCATCGGCCC
>OJSH01002905.1_pt1 | contig 10419 bp, 9 predicted proteins | sample 1599441 | NCBI WGS metagenome assembly OJSH01 (sample SAMN04168658, study PRJEB22393) | human gut metagenome | biome: human gut microbiome; feature: stool | host: Homo sapiens | collected 2014-03-24 | reverse complement strand
GGGCGGGGCGGAATCGGCAACGCCGGACGTGAGCACCGGGACGGCCAAGACGGGGATCAGGCTTGCCGATGCCGCGCCGGGAGGCACGGCGGGGAACTCGGGAACCGGGATAGGCATCCAGAACGCCGCCCTCAATATCTGGACCGGGGCGGCCGGGACGGGGATCGGCATTCAAGGGACGACGCTGGATTGGAATACCCTTCCGAGCCACACGCACCAAACCCCCTCGGATCGATCTGAGGGGTCAGATACCAGCTTGAACGATTCTGGTTCTGGCCATCCTCCAGATGGTTACGCAACGTCTACGGCTGCGGGCAACAGTTGGGGCCATGCACACGGCGTCTCAGACCCCGGCCACGCGCACGCTGTAGGCTCAAGCGAACACGCCCACGGTGTCTCTGATCCCACGCACGGGCACACGGTAGCAACAGAGGCCCACAACCACACGCTTACGGACGGCGGCCACGCCCATACGGTTACGGCAAAGGCAATCAGCACCTTGCCTCCCTTTGTCGCCCTTTTTTACATCAAGAAGCTGTAAGGATGGAAAGCATGAGAACACACGTAACGGTCGTTCCTTCCGACCGATTGATCATTGTTGACGGAACACCTTTGCAATTCGGCTTCACGGCGCCCGCAAACCTGCACGCCGTCCAGTGGCATGAAGGGCGCGGGGAAATGGAGTGGACGGACGACATCAACCACCCCCTGACGCCCGCGGATTATGCGGAGGACGTCGCCCCGTTCGTCGCGCTGTGGGAAGCGGAAAAGGCCCGGCTTGACGAAGAGGCGGCAGCCGCGGAAGCCGCCCGGCTTGCCGAGTACAATTCGCCGGAAGCCCGCGCCGCCCGCGTGCGCGCCGAGAGGGATCGTCGTCTGGCGGGCTGCGCCTGGGTCATCGAACGGCACAGGGATCAGCTCGACAACGGGGAGGCTACAACGCTTACGGATGAACAGTATCAGGCTTGGCAGGCGTACCGCCAGGCCTTGCGCGACCTTCCGGAGCAGCCCGGCTTCCCGTGGCTCGGCGGCGGAGAGGATGATCCCTCTTGCCCGTGGCCCGTTGAACCTGTTCTTCCGGCAAAGGCATAGGGGGACGCCATGCAGAGAGAGAGAGAGAGAGAGAGAGAGAGAGAGAGCGAGAGAGAGAGAGAGAGAGAGAGAGAGAGAGAGAGAGAGAGAGAGAGACCTTTGGTTGCGAACTTTTGCCTTTGGGGGTGCTGTAAATGGCTCTTCCGCAGGCGGTACGCATGATCGCTGAAATCAAGGCGCGGCTCGTTGAAATGTCCGGCTTCCTTGTCCCGTCCGGGGTCATCCTCATGTGGGGCGGTTCGGCGGATACCATCCCGAGGGGGTGGGCCCTGTGCGACGGCACGAACGGGACGCCGGACTTGCTCGATCGGTTCGTGGTGGCAAGCGGAAGGAACTACCCGCAAGGCTCGAAGGGCGGGGCGGAATCGGCAACGCCGGACGTGAGCACCGGGACGGCCAAGACGGGGATCAGGCTTGCCGATGCCGCGCCGGGAGGCACGGCGGGGAACTCGGGAACCGGGATCGGCATCCAGAACGCCGCCCTCAATATCTGGACCGGGGCGGTCGGGACGGGGATCGGCATCCAGGGGACGACGCTGGACGGGAATACACTCCCGAACCACAACCACTCAATTACGACATGCGCGGACAATGGCAGTAGCACGAACTATCCGATGGGGCCTGGTGATACGCAACGTACCCAAACCAACTGGACTAATGCTACAGGCAATTCATGGGGCCACGCCCACGGCGTATCAGACCCCGGGCACGCCCACACAGTCGGCTCAAGCGAGCACGCGCATGGGGTATCCGATCCCGGGCACGCCCACGCGGTGGCGACCGAGGCCCATAACCACGCGCTCACGGACGGCGGGCACAGCCATACGGTCACGGCAAAGGCGATCGGCACGGTGCCCCCGTACTATGCGCTGTGCTTCATCCAAAAACTTTAGGGCATGAAGATGTTTGACGCATGGAACGCCGTTGATTTTTCCCCTTCCGATACCCTGAGCGGGATCGGGGATTCCCTGATGCCCGCCGTTGAGGGGCTTGTCTCTGACGTACAGGCCGGGGCGGGGAAGCTGACGGAGCTTGCTGAGAAAGTCCCGAACGCCGTCCCGGACGTATCCGCGCTGGCGGGCATGGCCGACGAGCTGCGCGGGCGGCTCGCCGGGCTTATGACTGGCAGCGTGTCCGTTTTGTGCGTCCATCCGTGGCAGCAGGGCGTCGGGGACAGGAAAGGCGACTATGCGTGGCTCACCCCGGAGAACGCCCTTGCCTCCCTTTCCGCCAGGTGCGTCCCGGCCTGCCTGACGGGGGACGCGCCGCAGGGGGGCGCCGCGCTGGTGCTCGTCGTGACCGCTCCTGATCTTTCCACGTTTATGGATGCGCTCGGCGCGTTCAACAGCGTTTTTCCGCTCCGTGAGCTGGAGCAGGCCGGACGCCGGGCCGCGGCCCTTGCGACGCTGGAGCTGGACAAGTTCGTCATCCCGAAAGCCCCATGCTTCCCGCCGTGGGAATGGCTCACCCCGGGCACGCCGTCCACGGGGGCGGCTTTCGAGCAGGTGACGGGAACGGTGCTGGCCCGGATGGAGGCGGCCAAGGCCGCGGCAACGGCTCCGCTGGATGCCCTCAAACAGGCCGGGGAACGTCTGCAGACGCAACTCGGCGCGGCCGTGAAGAAGATCGACGCCCTCAAGCAGGCCATGCAGGGCACGAACGCAAGCTGGTTCGGGGCGTACCTGTCCGGCGATCTGGGCGAGCTTTCGCGGGACTTGTCGCTCATCGCGCCCCCGGCCAACGCCGCGCACAAGCTCACGGCGGCCTTGCTGTTCGTCGGGAGCGCCCCTCAACTCGCGTATTTTCAGGAGACGTTCTTACCCATGATCACGATGCGCCTAGACGACTATAAAGTCCCGGGATTCGGCTTGCGGGTGTCCGGTTCGTTCACGCTCAAAAAGCAGGACGCCAGCGGCGACACCAGTTCGACCGCCAAGGCCGAGAAGGGCATCAAGGCGAAGACGCTCACGGTCACGACGCAGATCCGCTATAAGGATGAATCGGATCTGCGCGAGCTGATCCGCGTCTCGGAAGCCAAGGGCGGCAGCGGGGCCAAGGTCTACACCATCGCCAACACCACGGCCAACGCCGCGGGCATCCGGCAGGTGGTCTTTTCGGATCGGGTGTCATGGGATGAGCAGGAGGGCCGGAAGTGCTGGAACGTCCAGTTCACGCTGGCGGAATATAAGTCAGTACCGGAGCGCGCCGAGGCCCGCGAAAAGGCCAAGCCCGCCAGCGCCGGGCAGAACAATGGGGCGGCGGTGGCGGCTGCATCCGGGGATGCTGGAATGGAGGAACTCGGCGGTTTTTGGGCGTGGCTCAAGGGAAGGGATAATTTTATCGGAGCGTATGACTCCTCTTCCGATTCCGAAACGGCGGACCCCAAATAAAACGCCCCGCGTCGGTAGGGCGCGGGGCGTCTGGTGGGCTTTTTTAGGGGAGGTTACGCGAGGACTTCAAGGGGCTGCGCTTCAAGTTCCTTCACGATCTCGCAAGCCAGCCTTCCGGCGGTGGAGACGCACTTGTCCGTGAGGTGGCCGAGCCATTCGAGGGCAAGCCGCTGTTCCGCGTCGCTGGCGGCGGCAAGGGCGTTCATCACGGGCGGCACAAGGGCGAGATCGCGGGTATAGCCGTCCAGCAGGGCGGGCAGGATGCGCCGCTTGGAACCCCGCGTTGCATCGGCGAATTGCCCCAACGTCTCGGATGCGTCCTCCGCCATGTCGCTGAGTGTGCGGAGCGAAGCCTGAATGAAGTTCCGGGGCATGGGGTCGGCCAGCAGATCGCACAGGCCGCACAGTTCGGAAAGTTCGGCGGACAGGGACGAGAGGCGGGACAGCAGAGGGGCTGAAAGCGTGTGTGACATGGGAAACTCCAACGATTTAGTAGTGAGGCATTGGATATGAGAAATGCCGGGTCTCAACTACCGCGTTGGACGGCTGCTCTTATTCCCCTTGCGGGTGTTGTATTGGGAGCTATCGGCCCGGCAAAAATGCTGCGAAGAAAGGGCAATACTGCCCAAAAAGAAACCCAGCGGATGCCGGGCAGAGCGCGCATAGTTTAAAACAGCGGCGCGGACACTGCCAACGAGATAGTGAAATGAGTATTACCGGGACGGCCCGGAAGAGTCAAGGAAGGTATCCATGAAGATCAGAAAACGCCTTGCCACCCCCTCCGGTGATCTGCCCCTCGTTTATGAGGATGTGCGGCTGGAGCTTTCCGCGCCGGGGCGGGCCGTGTTTCAGGTGGTGAGCAAAGAGCCCGTTTCAGGGTTCGTCGCGTTCGCTATGGGCTATGCCGTGAACGGCCGGGACGCCCTTGTCTTCGCCGGGTATGTCGAACGCTGCACGACGATGGACGGGAGCCAGCAAAGGCTCATGTGCCGCGAGATCGCCGCGGAGCTCGACACCCCGATCCCGCTCGCTATGCGCCACCCGACGCTGCGGGAAGTGCTGGCGGCCTATGCGGACAAGACGGGCTTGCGTTTCATCCTCCCGGAGCGGCCCTACGCCGACACAAGAATCCCGGCCTTTGACACGTTCGGGACTGGCCTTGACGGGCTGGCCAACATCGGCCGCGCCTTTCAGATCCCCGATTACGTCTGGCAGACGCAGGGGGATGGAAAAATCTTTGTGGGGAGCTGGCAGGACTCGCGCTGGCCGGAACGCCCGGTCGAAATCCCGCAGGCGGTATTTTCCCGGGCTTTGGCCTCCGGGGGCAAGGTCATGACATTGATCCCGTCCATGCGTCCCGGGTGCGTCGTCAACGGGGACAGGGTGCGGACGGTACGTTTTTCCGGGCATGAAATGACGCTCGGCATGGAGGCGGAGGCATGAGGGAGGCAATCAGGCGGGCCGTCAAAGGGCTTTTCCCGGAACTCGGCGCAGGGCTGCACCTTGACCGCTATGCGCGGGTGCTGGCCGTGGCCGATGCGCCGGGGCAGGGGGCGGCCTCGGAACGCTTCCGCCCGCGCTATGCCGTGGACATCCAGATCCTCACGGCGGACGGGGAGCCCGATCCGGCCTTCCCGACCTATACGGCGGTCCCCCTTCCCGTGCCGACCGGGGCGGGGCAGGAGAAAGGCTTTTTCAGCTTCCCGGAACCGGGCGCGCAGGTCGTGGTCGGGTTCGCCTACGGAAGGCCGGATCATCCGATCATCCGGCAAACCTATCCCCTCGGCGTGTCGCTTCCGGAGGTGGCGCAGGGTGAACAGCTCTGGCAGAGCACGCCCGCCGTCTACCAGCGGGCGGACGCTGGCGGCAACTGGACGCGGGCGACGGAGGCGAAGATCGAGGACGCCAGCCGGGAGCGCGTGGTCCGGGCCCAGACGTCCGCGGACGAACTCGGCACGGAAACGCGGACCATCCGGGAGCACTCCAAGGAAAGCGTGGGCGGCATCAAACAGATCGAGGCCACAACCTTGTCGCTTGTGGGCGGGCTGCGGGCGGATCTCGGCTCGCTCGGCAACGTCAACATGACCGCGGGCGCGCATTCGACCATCACAACGGGCAAGGCCCGCACGGACACCACGGGCGGCGACTTCGCCGAGGATGTGGGCGGGAACCGCACGGCGAAGGTTGCGGGCAACGCCGGGGATGAAGTAGCCGGCGCAAGGAACCGGAAGATCGGCGGCGACGAAACCACAACCGTCTCCGGGGCGAGCACGGAGAAGGTAGGCGGCGCGAAAACGGTCACGGCGGCGCAAATGACCTTCAATTCCGAGTCGACCATCGGCTTCAACGCGGGAGGCGGGGACGGCGGCGGGACGTCCGTATTCAGGGAATTTCTCGGTTTCTGTGACGAGGTGCTGGCGGCGCTGGATGTCCTCGCCGCCCATGACCACCCCGACGCGGGAACCATCAACCAGGGCGGCAGCGTCTCGGGACATCGGGCCGTCGCCGGAAACCATCGGGAGAAACTGGGACAGATTACGACATGAGGAACGACTTGATAGTATTAATATTAGTACGTTGGATGATATTTGCCAAGTAATACGATATTGGGAGGATAAATTAAAATGTTGAGATAACAATCAAAGGATTAAGGTTCTTGTAGTGGTATATCAATATATTTTTTGTCCATAATTATATCAAGTTGTTCAGGAATGTTTTTTAATGATCCATGATATCTTCCTAAAAATACTAATCCTTGATAATATATATGTATACCATTTAATCCTTCGTCTGAAATAGAAAACATTGCTTCAATTGTATATAATGAAAAGTCAGTGTATGAATTACCATTTGAAGCATAATATGAATAAATTACAATAGGTATGCGTATATCAGATATTGAAATATAATCTTTTTTATATTTATATTTTTTTGATATGATATTTTTTAATTTTAATAAAAAACTACCCATTCCTCTTACAAATCCATCGTTATTTATTTCTACACTTTCATTTGTAATTGATGATGGAAAAAATAATTTTCCTTTTATAAACTTTTTCTCATCTATAGATGAAACATATAATGTTGTATCATTTTCAAATTTACCATTTAGAACTATTAATTGATCATCTTTATATTGTTTATAGTTAATATCGTATGATTTATATGTATAAAATGCTGCTATTGATGAAATGATAATTGAAAGAATAGATATGTATATACTATATGGAAAGTTAGTAAAAAAAATACTGCGCTTTTTTATATTAATAGTGTTACGGTCAATGTGTTTATTAGATGATCTAATAGGCTTTTTTTTCATATTAAAACTAATTTTCCATATCAAATTTGTATTATAAAAATATAGAAAAACTCATTGAGTGATGAGCATGATTGTAAAATGTTGAGGAATATAAAGCAATCTACATTTTTTTATAGACAGAGCATAACCCAAGAAAAAGCACTCATCCACCCCGCCCCCGGGCTTTTTGAGTGTCTGAACAATGCCATGCCCACGGGGTGCCATGACAGGCGGAAAGCGAGGCGTGGAGCTAAGAAGGGGGAAACAGTAGATCCCACACGGATTGCCGAAAAATGTATGGGGACGCCATCCGTGCTTTTCGCCTTGGCACAAGGTGGGACGGCGTAACCTACTGACTCTGAACGGGAAGAACGTTTTTTTCAAACAAGCGGGGAGGGAAGCGGAGGCATCTACTGATTTTTTGCGGACACCCTGAAAAAGGGTGATGCGGACAGTTTGCGTACAGTGTTTATTTAATTAAATAAATATGTTGCCTGTAGTCGTGCGGACAGTTTGCGTACAATTTGCGGACAGTACGGAAAAAGGGGTTACATCTTTTGGATGTAACCCCTTGTAATCTCTGGAGCCAGCACGCGGATTTGAACCGTGGACCTACTGATTACGAATCAGTTGCTCTACCAGCTGAGCTATGCTGGCGCATTGACCGAGGGTCAATACAGGGGGAATCAATAGCTTGTCCCCGGTTTAAAGTCAAGCCATTTTCCTTTTGGAGGAATAAAAGGTGTTGGGGACGGCTTGCGGCACTTACGGCGTCAGGGGCGCGGGCGGGCCGTAAAGGGAGATTGTGACAAATGGATTACGGACATTTGAAGGGGCGATCAGGACTTGATTCTCCACAGGTCTGTCCGTATCCTGTGCGCTGTTTTCCAAACCGTTTCAAACCTGTATTTGCGTGCTCAGGACTTTTTCATGACGGACCTTTCTTTTTTTGAACAGGCGATTTCGTTTGTCCTGCATATCGATCAGCATCTTTTCGCACTTGTCGCGGAATATGGGGCGCTGCTGTATCTTTTTCTGTTTATCGTCGTGTTCTGCGAAACCGGTCTGGTGGTGACGCCTTTCCTGCCGGGCGACTCGCTGCTGTTTGCGGCGGGGACCGTGGCCGGAGCCGGGCATCTCAGTTATCCCGTGTGTATGCTTGTCCTGCTGGGGGCGGCGATTTTGGGGGATGCCGTAAACTATGAGATCGGGCGGCACGTGGGGCCGAGCATATTCAGCCGGGAGACACGGTTTCTGAACAAGGAGCACTTGCTCAAGGCCCATGCGTTTTACGAACGGCATGGCGGCAAGGCCATTATCTTGGCCCGGTTCATTCCCATCGTGCGTACCTTTGCGCCGTTTGTGGCTGGGATTGCGCTCATGTCCCCGGTCAAGTTCCTGTCTTTCAACATCACCGGGGCCATCCTCTGGGTGGCGGGGCTGGTTTCCGCCGGGTATTTCCTCGGCAACATCCCGATCGTAAAGAACAATTTCAGTGTCGTCATTTACGGCATCATCATCGTTTCGGTCCTGCCGGTGGTTATCGAGTTCATACGGGCAAAAATCAAGAAATAACATATAATCTGAGGAGGCTCTATGCTGCGTACTCCTGTAGCTGAAGCGCTCGGTGCGGCATCCGCCGCGTCTGAAATCCGTATCGGCGGATGGGTCCGGACCCGCCGCGACGCCAAGGGTTTTTCGTTCCTCGAACTCAACGACGGTTCCTGCCTCGGCAACATCCAGTGTATTGTTGATGAGGGGACTGCCGCATGGGATAAACTGGAAGGCGTCAACACGGGCGCGTGCGTCGCCGTTACGGGCGAACTTGTCGAGTCGCCCGGCAAAGGCCAGAAATGGGAAGTGCGGGCCAAGGATATGACCGTGTTCGGCCTTGCCGATCCTGAAACCTTCCCGCTCCAAAAGAAGCGCCATTCCGATGAATTCCTGCGTACCATTGCGCACTTGCGCTCCCGTACCAACAAGTACGGGGCGGCCTTCCGCATCCGTGCCGAAGCCGCGCACGCCGTGCACGACTTTTTCTATCAGAACGGGTTTTACTATGTGCATACGCCCATCCTGACGGGGTCCGACTGCGAAGGCGCGGGTGAAATGTTCCGGGTGACGACCCTGCCCCTGAACACGCCCGCGAAGCCCGGCGAAAACCCCTATGCGCAGGATTTTTTCGGCAAGGAGTGCAGCCTGACTGTTTCCGGCCAGCTTGAGGCCGAAGCGCTGGCCCTCGGGCTCGGCAAAGTCTACACGTTCGGCCCGACCTTCCGCGCCGAAAATTCCAATACCCCGCGTCACGCTGCGGAATTCTGGATGATCGAGCCGGAAGTGGCCTTCACGGATATCAACGACAATATGGATCTGGCCGAGAACCTGACCTGCTTTGTGATCAACCGTGTCCTCGAACGCCGCGCCGACGATATGGATTTGTTCGATCGCTTTGTGGACAAGGGGCTGGTGGATCGCCTCAAGGGTATGGTGGCGCAGCCCTTTGCGCGCTGTTCCTACCGCGAGGCCATCGACATTTTGAAAGCGAGCGGAAAGAATTTCGAGTACCCCGCCAAGTTTGGCCTTGATTTGCAGACCGAGCACGAGCGCTTCCTCGCCGAGGAACATTTCAAGCGCCCGGTGGCGGTGTATGACTATCCCAAAGAGATCAAGGCGTTCTATATGCGCCAGAACGACGATCGTGAGACCGTGGCCGCGATGGACGTACTGGTTCCCCGCATCGGCGAACTCATCGGCGGGAGCCAGCGCGAGGAGCGCCTCGACGTCCTCGAAAGCCGTATCCGCGAGATGAATCAGGATCCCGCAAACTATTGGTGGTACTTGGATCTGCGCCGTTTCGGCTCGGTTCCGCATTCCGGGTTTGGCATGGGCTTCGAGCGCCTCGTCATGATGCTCACCGGCATTTCCAATATCCGCGACGCGCTCCCGTTCCCCCGTACGCCGGGCTCGTTGGAGTTCTAGGCGGAGATGATGGGATGATATTGGGGAGGGGAGAGGGAACCTTCCTCAGAAAGGTTCCCTCTCCCCTCCCCAACCTCTCCTCTCTCCCTCCCAAAGACTTTTGGCTGGTGGGGAGGCGGTGCGGAGGGAGTTCGTTCCGGCGGAGGATGGGGATTTCTCTGTTTTGGGGGAAAAGGATGTATGCCGTGGCGTGAAGATGGGCACGGCCCCGTGTTCCGGAAAAAGAAAAACGCTTCAGTGTCCGTGTGAACCGGATAGTGAAGCGTTTTTTGTCTAAAGTGCCCGAGGTGCGGCCTCTGCTGGCGAAAAGGCCGCGCCGGAATTCCCAAAGTCCGGCAGGGGTTGCCGTTGCCCTTTACTTGTCGAACTTGATGGACTGGAGGGCCTTCTTGACGTCGGCTTCGTACTTCCCGGCGTCCTTCTTCAGGAACATGGCGTTTGCGATCACTCCCTTGTCCCCATTAGGGTAGACCCACGTCATATTGATGAGTTCCGGGCGGTTATCCTGAGCGGGGATGGCCAGTTGGGTAGCGAGGGCGGCGACGCCGTTGTTCTCGACCTTGCCGCATGTGGCTTCAGCTTTGCCTGTGCCAAGCTGGCTTTCCAGTTCGCCGATGAGCTTCTTGCAGTTTTTTTCCGTTTGTGCGGCATCTTGTTTGA
>OJSH01002864.1_pt1 | contig 10615 bp, 8 predicted proteins | sample 1599441 | NCBI WGS metagenome assembly OJSH01 (sample SAMN04168658, study PRJEB22393) | human gut metagenome | biome: human gut microbiome; feature: stool | host: Homo sapiens | collected 2014-03-24 | reverse complement strand
GCGTCGCCTTGCAGGACGCTATCATTGGAGAATACATTCCATTTTTATCCCGGATTTTTCTAGAGAACCGCATCATCTCCAAGCCCATCCGGGCAATGGTGCGAAAAGGCAAGGAACGCTTTGTCTGCGATGTCCGTCTTTCTCATCGGTTGGAAGCCGTGAAACATAAGAAAAAGAATGCGGAGCAGATGAAAGCCCTGCTCTCCCTTCGCACCTATTATGATTTAGACGCCGTAACCGGCCTCAGTGGATTTGACAGGCGGCAGGTATGCGTCCCCAAGGTTTGTGAGAAAAGCTGTTCGCTGCGAAATGCCTGCCGGTACCATCAATACCTGAAGGAAGCCCGAAGCGCGGAGATTTTCGTCCAGATCTGCAACCACAACCTCCTGCTGGCGGCCCTCATCCACCGCAGCCAAAAGAAAAAGTCCATCCTGCCGGACAGCGCGGCCATCATCATAGACGAGGCCCACAAGCTGCCGGAAACCGCACGGCAGATGTTCGGCATAACGCTGAATGCCCAGGACTTTGCGGAGCTGATCCGCAGCCTGCATGTGGAGCGGTATGTCCTCGCGGCGGAACTGCTGTCCGAGGCCGTGGAGCCGCTGGCGGAGAAACTGTCGCTCCCGGTGGAGGAAGGGGCCGGATTTGACGCCTACCAGATGTTCCTGGAGCGGCCGCATCAGGTCCTGACGGTGATCTGCCGGCAGCTGGAGGGCCTGCTGACCAGGGAAACCTGGCGCCTGCTGTCCGCCGTCGCCTCCACAGTATCCCTCTTTTACCTGGGGAATCCCGAGATGATCTTCTACGCGGCAGACGACGACCACGGCGGGTCCATGCTGTGCGGCACGGTGTCGGAACTGGCCGCGCAGCTCCAGGCCACGCTCTGGCGGCAGGAACAGCCCATTGTCCTGACCTCCGGCACCCTTGCCGTTGGGAAGGATTTCAGCCGGTTCCGCACCGCCGCCGGCCTGACAGGGGAACGGCCCGTGACGGAAACTGTGTGTCCGTCACCCTTTGACTATCAGCACAACTGCCTCCTCTATCTTCCCACGGACCCGATCCCGCTGGATGCGGCGGACTACTATGACCGGCTGGCCGCGCAGATCCGACAGTTGGCGGCGGCATCCCACGGCCACGCCCTTGTGCTGTTCACATCCTACCTCGCCATGTCGGCGGTCAAGGAACGGCTGCAGGCCGCGGCGCTGCCCTTCCCTGTATTTACGATGGGCAAACGCCCGGCCCGCACCCTGGCGGCATTTCGCGCCGCTCCCGGCAGTATCCTGCTGGCCACCGGCGCGGCGTGGGAGGGGCTAGACTTCGCTGGCGACGGCGTGTCCCTGCTCATCATCCCGCGCCTGCCCTTCGCCTACCCGGACGCTGTCAAAGAAAAAGAGCGGGAGGACTACCCGAACCTGCGGGAGTTCCTGCGCTCCGTCGTTGTCCCGGAAATGCAGATCAAACTGCGGCAGGGCTTTGGCCGGGCCATCCGCACAGAAACGGACACCTGCGTTGTCGCTGTGCTGGATCCCCGCGCCGCCCGCGGCCGGAGATATTTCCAGAGCATGGCAGAGGCCCTGCCGGGGATGCCGGTGACGGGCAGCCTGCGGGCCGTGGAACATTTCTACCGTGCCCACAAGGACGCCGGCTATTTCCGGCTCCCCAACGCAGGATGAAATTGTTGCATTTGCTGCGTCTGTTCGCCATTCCTTGGTGGTGTTGGTAATGGCTTTCGTGATGCTTTCCGGCTATACTTGCGTTGCAAATCAAGAAAAGGAGGCAGTCAGACATGGAGCAGACCAAGGGCCTCTCATGCCAAATCCCGGAATCCCTGCATGCCAGGGTGACGGCGGAGCGCGTCGCGGCAAACCAGTCCCTCAGCGAGTACATCACGGGACTACTTACCAACTACTATGAAAATGGAGGAAAAAAAGACATGGCACAGACAAGGACAATGGCATTTCAAATCAGTGAGGACCTGTTCCAGCGGATCAAGGACTATCTGGCCCACGAGAATGAGCGCCAGGGCCGGAAAGTGACCCAGAAGGAGTTCGTGATTGGGCTGATCGAGGACGCTCTGGAGCGGTGGGAGCAGGAAACAGCGGATGCCGATCCCGGCGCACCAACTGACACGCTGGATCCCATAGATGAGCCGGCAGACAGCGCCCCGTCCTGGGAGGCTGAAGAAACGGAAGGAGGAGCCAAGAATGTGGCAGAATGAACTGGAGGCCATGATTGCGGCCGGCGGAGCGCCCTGCAGGGCTTGCGGCCAGCGGATGCTGAAAGCGGACGGCTGCACCTGGACCCATGTGAAATGCGGCAACCGGTACTACCGCCGCATTAAGTACGGCGAGGATGGCATGGCGCATGGCGATGCCCGCTGCCACGATTGCGGCGCCAGGCCTGGGCATTACCACCATGTGGGGTGTGATGCGGAGCGGTGCCCGGTGTGCGGAGGGCAGCTCATCAGCTGCGACTGCGACATCTCCGAGTATGTGGAGCGGCCACCCAGGAAGAGAACAACCAAGTAAATCAGGACACCAGAACCGCCCGGAGCGCCCGACAGGGACGTTCCGGGCGGTCTGTTTCACAAGAGAACCGGAGGTGAGAAAACGTCGGAACAGAGAGCCAATCGTTTCTCAGAACAGGAGTTGGAGATTGCCCGTGGGACGGACCTGCCGGACCTGCTGGCGTCTCTCGGCTACACCGTGACGCGGATAGGCCGCTACTACTCCACCAAGGAGATGGACAGCCTGCGGATCAAGAACCGCCGCACCTGGTATCGCTACTCCGAGAGAATGGGTGGGGATGCCATCACCTTCCTACAGCATTTTTGCGGCAGAAGTTTCCCGGAGGCGGTGGAGGATCTGCTGGCATTCCACGGCCGCGCCAGGGACGCACCCGCGGAGCGGAGCAGGCAAACTGAGCAGGCGCCGGAACCGCCGAAACCGTTTGCATTGCCGCCCAGGCACACCGATGCCCGCCGAGTGTACGCCTACCTGAAAAAGCGCGGGGTTTCTCCCCAGATTATTCGGAGTTTTATTTCCGCAGGACTGCTGTATGAGGACTCCGAGCATCACAACTGCGTGTTCGTAGGGTATGACAGGGACGGCAAGGCTGCCTTCGCCAGCCTGCGGGGCACCTACGACCGGGACGGCAGCGGTTTCAAGGGCGACGCCGCCGGCAGCGACAAATCCATCGGTTTCCGACTGCCGTATGCCCCGGACAGCAGGAGCGTGTATGTGTTCGAGGCACCTATCGACCTCATGAGTTACTGCACTTTGCACCGGGAGTTCCACAGCAATGCACTTGCCCTGTGCTGCCTGGATGACCGCGCCCTGTCGGTGTTTCTTCGGGAGCATCCCACAGTGCGAAAGGTTGTCCTGTGTCTGGATCACGACCGCCCCGGCCAGGAGGCCGCGGAGCGCATGGGCCGGAAATACGCGGCGGAGGGATATGTCGTGCAGACGCTGTCCCCTCCCTCCCGGAAGGACTGGAACGCCTATCTGACCTTTGTGCAGCAGTTCCGGGAAAGGGGGCGGTGACCAAGTAAACGCAAGTAAATAGATCTAAACCAGCAATTTCCACACAAAAAAGGAGGAAAGACCACTTGAAAAGCAAGACAACCAGGCATGGCCTGAAGCGCATGACGGCCCTGCTGCTGGCCGTGGTTCTGTGCATGGGTATGATGCCCAGCGCCTTTGCCGCCCAGCAGGACAGTTACCACGACCCCGCTGAGAACTGGCAGGAGGCCAACAACCGCACCAACGAACTGGACGCCAACGCCACCGTGACCCACGAAACATTCAACTGCAAGGTCTGCAAGCAGCAGACTTCCTTCATCGTGTTCCGTACCCCCGAATATACCAGGGACGGCCAGACGGCCATGAGTAGGAACGTCAAGTATTCGGATGGAACGATGGTAGACGGCGAGGGCAAGGGGTCCATCCTGGACGGTGTGCCGGGGCAGGACGCCTACTACACCGCCTATCACTGGACCAAAGCCGTGTGTGAAACCTGCGGGAGCATTAACACCAACATGGCCAAGACGGACTACGGCTACCTGAAGAACGTCTATTGGCTCTACGATTGCGCGAACAATTTTTTCGAGGAACTGCCGGAAACCCAGACCATTGAGCAAGCGGACAGCGAGTATCACCGCGTCATCACCACCAGCGGCGAATACTGCGGGTTCTGCTACGGCACATTCAAGGAGGAATCTTCCACCCTGGAGCGCCACCACATGGAGAGTTCCATCCGCCCGGAGCTGGCCCATGACCGCTTTGTGGAGATGGATACCTGCGCCGACTGCGGCTATGCCGAAACCACCTACACCGCCGCCAAAGCTGTTGTGGCGGACTACTTCGGCGTGGTGGACGGCCAGCCCCACACGGTCACGGTGTCGGACTTGTCCGAGGCCGGCGTGACCACCGCTATCCGCTACGGCCACAGCGCAGATGCCTGCACCCTGACCAGCGCACCCAACTACACCGAGGCGGGGGATTACCCGGTTTACTACGAGATCACCTACACCTACCACGACACGGACATGGTGGAGGACGGTGTGGCGTATGTCCATCTCAGGGATGAAACCACCACCGAGGACGGCTCCTGCTCCTGCGGCTGCGGCAATCCTGACTGCGGCTGCCAGGATCCGGACTGTGACGGCTGCTGCTGTGACGACAAGGGCTGCGGCGAGAACCACAACTGGACACTGCTGGATAGCGTAGACCCCACCTGCCTGACCCTGGGCTATGACCGCTATCTGTGCGTGGACTGCGGCATGATTGAAAAGCGGGACTATGAGGCCGCGCTGGGCCACGCCTATCAGAGTGTGGTCATCCGGGACGCCACCTGTGAAGTCCCCGGTAAGACCATTGACATCTGTGAGCGGTGCGGCAATGTGAAAGAAACCGACCTGCCTCAGACCGAGCATGAGTTCTCCACCACCGTCATTCCGGCAACCTGTACCAGCCCTGGCTACACCCTGCGGGAGTGTACCGTCTGTGGGGAGCGCCACATCGAGGACATCACCGCCGCGCTGCCTCACAACTATGTAAGCAAGACCACCCCGGCCACCTGTGAGGGCGGCGGGCGCACCCTCCATATCTGCGAGGGCTGCGGCAGTTCGTTCATCACCGACTACACCGACCCGCTGGGGCATAGTTGGGACGAAGGCAAGGAGATCACCGGGGCCACCTGCACCGGCGAGGGCATGACCGAGTACACCTGCGTCCGCTGCGGAGCCACCCGTCTGGAGGGCGACGAGGCCGCGGGCCATATCCCCGGCGACCCGGCCACCTGCACCGATCCTCAACTCTGCACCCGCTGCGGCGCCGTCATTGAGAACGCTTTGGGCCATGACTATGCCGAGGAAGTGACCGAGCCGACCTGCACCGAGATGGGCTACACCACCTATACCTGCACCCGCTGCGGCGACGCCTACAAGGGCGACTACACCGAGGCGGCAGGCCATAAGCCCGGCGACTGGATCATCGACAAGGAGCCTACCACCGACAGCGAGGGCAGCAAGCACAGGGAGTGCGAGGTCTGCGGTGAGAAGTTAGAGGAAGAAACCATTGAGAAGATCTACAATCAGGCCACTACGGACAGTAAGGGCGAGGCCGTTGTGGGCGGCTATCTGGTAATTGTCACGGATACCGACACTAAAGACCCCGTTTCCAATGCTATTGTCACTCTCCATGCGGACGATACCCTGTCCATCCGTCTCCCCAATTCCCGCCAGCTGGACTATGCCGACCAGACTACCGTGACTGTCCTGCTCACCAAGGATAAGAGCGCCGTGGAGGGTATGTTCGTTACTATGACTGACAAGCACGATAACTACTGTGCCGGTAACACTGACAGCAATGGGCAGGTCACTGTTCCCGGCACCAGCGGCAAGACCAATGAGGACGGCAATACCACCGTTGGCTGGGAGGACGAGGACGGCGACCGCTGGACACTGACCGTCACTGTAGAGGACTACGAAACCGGACGCCCCATCGAGGACGCGGAAGTATCCATCGGCAAGGGCGGCAATATTACCGTCACCCTGCCGGACGGAACCGATATGGATGAGGATAACCGCATCACCGTCACGGTCACGGACAATGAGCGCGACCCCCAGGAGGGTGTGACGGTTATCGTCAAGGGTGATCTGGGCCAGAGTGAGCGCGGAGAAACCGACGAGGACGGCAAACTCACCGTCCCCGCTGTCACGGAAACTGAGTACCACGGGGCCTATATCTATGGCTACACAGACGGCACCTTTGGCCCGGAGCGCAGCATGAGCCGGAGCGAGGCGGCGGCCATCTTCGCCCGCCTGCTCTCTGACAAGCTGGACGAGCACATCCCCAGCGGGGCCAATGTGAAGTTTACAGACGTGGACCCGGAGGCGTGGTACGCCGGCTATGTGGAGTACCTGACCGGCTACGGCGTGGCCGTGGGCTACAATGACCGCACCTACCGTGGCGACCAGGCCATCACCCGCGCCGAGTTCACCGCTATGGCGGCGCGGTTCTTTGATGTGTACGGCGATGGCGACGAGGAAATCATGGAGCAGTACGAGGGCTTTGACGATGTGAGCGACGGCTACTGGGCTGCTGAGTATATCAAGGACGCCGCCATCCACGGCTGGGTAGAGGGCTACGGCGACGGCACCTTCCGGGCCGACGATCCCATTGACCGGGCGGAAGTCGTCACCATTGTCAACCGCCTGCTGGGCCGCGAGGCTGACGAGGACTATATTGCCGATAATCACCGCCGTCTGGTGATGTTCCCCGACGTGTCCTCCCGCCATTGGGCCTACTACAACGTGCTGGAGGCCGCCAACGCCCACACCGCCATCCTCACCGCCCCTGAAACCTGGGACAAGTGATCCAACCGCTGTGCCGCGGCCCCACTGTGGGCCGCGGCGCTTTTATACCACAATTCACCCTACATTAGATAAAGAAGGAGAAATGCACCTATGCTGAAGATCGTAGCAATCGGAAACCTGACAAACGATGTGGAACTGAAGGTCCATGAGGCCACCGGCAAGCCCTATGCCATCCTGCGGATCGCCTCGGACCGCCGCTACCGGGACAAGGAGGGCAACCGCCTGACGGATTTCATCTCCATCAAGGTCCGCGGCCCGCTGGCGGAACGCTGCGCGGAGTTTGCCTGGAAGGGCTGCAAGCTGGCCGCCTCCGGCGACTTTGAAACCATCACTTTCGCGGACGAGCCGGAGCGTCAGCCCGGTTTCCTCATCAAAGCCACGGAGGTGGAGTTCCTGTCTCCCCGCCGCGTGGAGGAAAGCGCCGTGTCCATGCCTGCGGACGGTATGGATGAGGCTGCGGCCTGAGCGCCATGCGTAATACAGGCATTGAATACACCAGTGCGGAACGCACCCCCACCATCCTGCCGGAACTGGCGGAGCTGCTCCCCCCTCTCAGCGGGGAGCAGCTTGCCGCGCTGGAGAAGGACATCCTGCAAAACGGCTGCTATGCGCCCATTATCGTCAATGAGGACCTGGTCATCGTAGACGGCCACAACCGCCAGCAGATCTGCACCCGGCACAGCCTGCCCTATAAGATGGCGGTGTTTGCCTTTGACGATCTGCTGGAGGCCAAGCAGTGGGCGCTGGACACCCAGAAGGGCCGCCGCAACCTGGACAAATGGGAGTTGGGCAAGATCGCCCTGAAACTGCGGCCGGAGATCGAGGCCAGGGCAAAGGCCAACCAGGGTGCCCGTACAGACCTTTCGGCAACATTGCCGGAAGGTTCCGCACCTGTGGACACCCGCAAAGAATTGGCTGCATCCGTTGGCCTCGGGGAGCGCACGATGGGCAAGGTGATGCAGATCGACGAACACGCCCCCGCCGCCGTGAAGGAGGCCCTGGATAAAAAGGAACTGTCCGTCAACCAAGGGTATCAGATCACCCGGCAGGTACAGGATCTGCCGGAGGACGAGCAGGGGCAGGCGGCATTGGACCTGGTGGAGCTGGAAAAAGCGAAAAAGGAGATCCGGGAGAAGGATGCGGAGATCGACCGCCAGAGCAAGATCGCCGGCGTGTTCTGCAAGGCTTATGAAAAGGCCGTTCTGCTGACGCCCACAGAGGAAAATGTGCGGATCTGGGTCAAATGCACCCGCATGACTAAGGAAGAAATGGAGGATACCATCCAGGAGTCCCGTGAGTTGGCCGGGGTGTTTACCTCCATTGCCGGCCTCATGGAACACCTCCTGCCGGAAAGGGGGACGCTATGAATGAGATGAGTGTGCGAACATGGCAGGAGCGGTTCCGTGCCGGGGATTTCAGCAGCCGGGACCGTGCTGTGCAGTGCGAGGCCGGCTGGTATGACTGGTTTTGCCGGGACGACGCCCTGGCCGGACGCCTGAAAAAAATCTCCGGCGTTGTGCTGGGGATCACGGATCCCTTCATTCTGGACAACTACTATGTGTGGTTCAAGAACAACTGCCCGCTGGAGGGACCGCTTTATGACGACGTCCGGTTTGAGCCTCTCACCGGGGAGCGCGACGGGAAATACTTTGTCGTTTCTTTGGACAGCCCCCATGAGCATATGAAGTGGGCGCTCGTTACAGAGCGGTATGGCTACGACGCACCGGAATTTGAATGCGGCAATGTCCGTGACATGGTGAAATACATCAATGCCATCGCGCCGGAGCTGGCGCGGGGGATCCAGCCTCGCTTCGTGCAGGAGAAAGCGGCTGTGGGCGAATATGTCCGGCAGCACGAGGGGAAAAGCAGCTACAGCATCCGGCGGGCGGGGGATCACCTGTTCGCCTACCAATCCCCCCGTGACTGGAAATACAGAACTGTCGCGGTTTCGGACTCTCCGGAGAATGTCCCCCAGGGCTTTCCTGCAGAACTTGCAGAACAGCACTGCATGCTCTATGTTTTCCCAAGCGAGGCGCCCGCACTGGACAGGGCCGACGTGCTGCAGCGCGCACAGCGCAGGAAGGAGCAGACGCGATGACCAGGAGATTCAACGGTCGCCCCGCGCTGCCGCCCAAAGCCAAAACTGAGATCCTGGAGGTGCTGTTTGCCAACATGGAGATCAGCGGCGACGAGATCGCGGCCATTTTGAAAAAACACCATGTCTCCTGCGACGCCGACGTCCTGCAGGACCGCTACCGCAGGCAGCTGGGCCAGCGCCTCATGGCCAGCCTCCGGGATGCCTCTGGTGAGCGCGAGGTCCTGTCCAACGGGCGGGGCCGGTATGTTGTGCTGGAGTGCTGCCGGGACCGCCAGCAGCTCGCGGCCATCCGTCGCCGCATCCAAAATCAGGCGCATGGCCTGAACGCCTCCGCCGGCAAGGTGAGATCCCGCATCGCTGTGCTGGATCGCCTGATCGCCCGGCTCAGAAAGGCGGCGTGACATGAAGATCAAGGATCTGATCGCCGCGGTCCGGGACTACCCCGCTCTGCGGCAGGCGTTGGAGGAATCCAACACTGAATTGGACCTCAGCCGGATGGAATGCGCGCAACTGCAGAGCAAGATCAATGAACTGGAACCGCTCGTCGATGAATACTACCAGGAGAGCTGCGGTAAGGAATATGCCGCCAATCAGGAGCGCCAGAAAGTGGAAACACTGAAGAAAGCCCTTGCGTCCTTTTGCCCGGCCCTGGACAGCACGGAGCAGCTCCGGCGGTTCTATGACACCATCGCCCCGGATTTTGATGATGGTGGTTTCCGCCTCTACGACGCCGCCCTGGCGATCTCCGGCTATCCCAATCTCCCCGGCGAGTTCCCCTATGAGGACAACCGCGGTGTCTTTGATGAGGCGGACGGTCATCAACTGCTGAAGTACCTGACCGCCCTGCACTTCCATGCCGTTCGGTGGGAGGTCGTGCCGGGGACACCTTATGAAAAGGCTGTCCTGTTGGATGTGGATACCGCCACCCCGGAGTACCGAGCCTTTGAAAAGCAGCTCTATACGCAGGCCCTGCGTGACTTAGGTTTTCAGGGCCTTCTGCCCCAGGAGCAGGAACGGCGGATCGGCAAGCAAAAAGAAAAACGGAAGGAAGGTGCTGAGCGATAGAACAGAAACCTGACAATGGGATGAGCAAGGACGCCTTCTGGGCGCTGATTCAGGAGGCAAAAACCGCCTGCGGCCAGGATCTGAACGCTATGGAGGACTACCTGCGGGAGCAGCTTGTGTCTATGGGGCCTGCCGCGGCGAAAAATTTCCATGACATTCTGCAAACCTATGAGGATCTGGCGGACCAATACGGCCTGTGGGACGCCGTCAGCGTGATCAAGGAGTATGGCTGTTCGGATGACGGTTTTATCGACTTCCGCGCCTGGCTGATCGCCCAGGGCAAAGCGGTATACCTGAACGCGCTGCGGGATCCGGACACGCTGGCGGATGTGGAACCATATGGAGATTGCAGCTTCGAGAGCATCGCCTATGTTGGCAACGACGTGTACCACAACTTGACCGGGCAAGATGCCTATGGCGATCTCGATACTGCCGGGTATCTGAAACTGCGAGATGAACTCCAAAGCGAGGTTGTATATCGGGACGGTATCCACGTCCCCAGCGGTCCGCGGGCCTTCCCCAAGATGATGCCAAGGCTTTGCGCCAAATACGGCGGCACAGAGCGATTCGATGTG
>OJSH01002820.1_pt1 | contig 10840 bp, 8 predicted proteins | sample 1599441 | NCBI WGS metagenome assembly OJSH01 (sample SAMN04168658, study PRJEB22393) | human gut metagenome | biome: human gut microbiome; feature: stool | host: Homo sapiens | collected 2014-03-24 | reverse complement strand
GTTGAGGTCGCCCTGTTCGCCGCCGAAGTCCTGATCCATGCGGATGCGGACGATGTCGCCGCCCAAGGTCACGACGGAGTGGCGCAGGGATGCGCCTTCGCCGACGTGGATGCGGTGGTTGGCCACATGCTTGGCGGTTTTGGCCCATTCCTGAACGAACGTGGTGGAGACGTGCGAGTCCTTGCCGGTGGTGATTTCCACGCCTTCGGCCAGTCGTGCGTCACCGTCGTGTTCCACGACGACGTCCGCATGAGCCTTGTCGGCGGCGGCGATCACCAGATGGAAAGCGTCGAGGTCCTCCCCCGCGCCGTGCACCTTGACGAGCACGGGCTGGGCGATCTCGCCGGACAGTTCCAGAATGGTTGCGGTGTGGCCGGATTCCCATTCGACTGCGGAGACGCGGTCGTTGGGCTTGGACACAGTGCCGGACAGGCCCTCACCGAGCTTGATCTGGCTGAGCTTCACGCCTTCGGCCAACGGCGAGCCGTCAATCATGGAGACTTCGATCTGCGTTTCGCCGGAAGGCTCGAACACGGTGAAGAACTCGTTGATGCGCTCGATAGGCGTGTAGCGCCATTCGTCCTGCTTGCGGCTGGGCTCCGGGTAGTCGCCTGCGTTGAACGAGCGCACGGCATGGTCCACGGAGGACGGCATGGCGGCCGGAATCGCGTACGGGTCATTGGGGTCGGCGACCGGAATCTTGATTTCCTTGACGGGTGTTGTGTTGTCGGTCATCGGAATCAGCCCACCGATCCTTCCATCTGGAGTTCCACAAGTCTGTTGAGTTCAAGCGCGTATTCCATCGGCAGCTCACGGCTGATCGGTTCGACGAAGCCGCGCACGATCATGCCTCGCGCCTCTTCCTCCGTAAGTCCTCGGCTCATCAGGTAGAAGAGCTGGTCTTCGGAAATCTTGGAAACGGTGGCTTCGTGGGCCATCGAAACGTCGTCTTCGCGAACGTCGACATGCGGGTAGGTATCGGAGCGGGAGAAGTCGTCGACCAGCAGGGCATCGCACACGGTCGAGTTGGACGAACCGTACGCGCCCTTGACGATTTTGACCAGACCGCGGTAGGCGGAGCGGCCACCACCACGGGAAATGGACTTGGCGACGATGGTGGAGCTGGTGTGCGGGGCGAGGTGAATCATCTTCGCGCCCGTGTCCTGGTACTGGCCCTTGCCGGCGAAGCCGAGGGACATGGTGGATGCCTTGGCGTACGGTTCGGCGAGGATGCAGGCCGGGTACTTCATGGTGGCCTTGGAACCGATGTTGCCGTCGACCCATTCCATGGTGCCGCCCTCGCGCACGTAGGCACGCTGGGTGACGAGGTTGTAGACGTTGTTCGACCAGTTCTGCACGGTGGTGTAACGCACGCGGGCGTGCTTTTCGACGATGATCTCGACGATGGCGGCGTGCAGCGAGTCCTCGGACCAGATCGGGGCGGTGCAGCCTTCCACGTAGTGCACGTAGGAGCCTTCGTCCGCGATGATGAGCGTGCGCTCGAACTGACCCATGGCCGGGGTGTTGATGCGGAAGTATGCCTGCAACGGGATGTCCACGTGCACACCCTTCGGCACGTATACGAACGAGCCGCCGGACCATGCCGCGGTGTTGAGGGCACCGAACTTGTTGTCTTCCGGAGGCACGACGGTGCCGAAGTACTTCTTGACGAGTTCAGGGTATTCGCGCACAGCGGTGTCCGTGTCGACGAAGATGACGCCCTGCTTCTTCAGGTCCTCCTGGATGGAGTTGTAGATGACCTCCGACTCGTACTGGGCGGCCACGCCGGAGACGAGGCGGTTCTTCTCCGCCTCCGGGATGCCGAGGCGATCGTAGGTGTTGCGGATGTCGTCCGGCAGTTCGTCCCAGCTTTTCGCCTGCTTGTCGATTGGCTTGACGTAGTACTTGAAGTCGTCTGCGTTGAAGCCGGAGAGATCCACACCCCAATCGGGCATGGGCTTTTCGAGGAACGCCTTGAATCCACGCAGACGCATGTCGAGCATCCACTGCGGCTCGCCTTTGTCGGCGCTGATCGCGCGTACGACGTTCTCATCAATGCCTCGTTTTGCGGCTTCGCCAGCCGCGTCGGAATCATGCCAGCCGTAGCTGTAGTCGCCGAACTGCTGGATGATCTCGTCATCCTGTCTGATCTTGTCCTCGTTGACGCGGGTACGATCAGCCACATACTGGCTCATCTCCACGTCAGCGGCGGCGTTTGGTGCTGTGTTTTCGGTCACCATCCTGCCTTCCTTGTATCACACTTAATCCTATGAAAACCTAGCAGAACCCAAGTGCAAACACTAGCCGCCCTGACGCATATTGGCTGTGGGCTTGATTACACGAATGCGATACAGCGATATTGGAGCCGGGCAAGCTTGTCCCATGCACACCGAACATCGCGTATGCGGCATTATGTGTCGCACCACTGCATGCCGTATTTGTTACATATCACACTGTTGCATATCACACTTGGATATGCACGCTCGTGCCCATATTGCACCAGTTGTAGAACCATTCGGCCACATCCCATCCGATACCCACGCAACCATGAGATCCGTTGGCAATGGAGGGCATTACGGCATCCGCTACATATCCGCCGGCAATACGGTGGATTGCGCAACCGGAGGAGAAGTAATTGACGAAGCCCACGTCTTTGACATCCCATGTTTCCACCGTGCCATCGGCAAGATTCAGCGTGCCGCTCATATCTTGACTGGGCAACTTTTGCCATACGTTGAAGTCACCTGTCGGCGTACACATCATGCCAACGCATTCGCCGGTGACGTTGTCGTTGCCCTCCGCGACCACGACATTCAATGTCTTGACCACCGTGTCATTCTCATAGGCATAGAGCTTACGGTCGGACAGGTCAATCGCCACGCGATGAGTGACCTTGACTTCCTGTTTGGGATCGACCTTGCCGTCCACATTCACTGAGCCAGTTCCCGTGGCCAGCACCTGAGCCAAGCGAGCACCAACCTCCGTATCCGCGCCATCGGCAATCACAATGCCATCATGGCCTTCTGTTTCAGTGCTCAGCACTTCGCCAGCATTATTGACGACGACCTTCTTGTCTTCACATTCCAATTTGAGATTCGGCTTGATTTGCTCGTCATAGTATTGCTGCAGCTTATCGGCATCAAAGACCACGTAGCCATTACGTACTTCATTGTCTTTCAGCTTTGACTGCTGGTTGGCGTCGATGCGCATGGCCGAACCCAGCATGGACGCATTCACGGTGGCGATGTCTTTATCCGCCACCTTGATGGCCACGGCATTGTTCACTAGGGTTTCCAGCGTGGTTTTCGCCTCATCGGCAATTGCATTGGTAATCGTCGGTTCGGTTACGTCGAGTTCCACCCGAACGGTCTGTGGCTGGACACTGCCCAATGACTCCACTGTGGAAATGGCTTGCTTCGCAATGCTGGTGGCGTTGGCTCCCTGGCCATTTTCTCCCGCAATAACGTTGAAGCCACTGTTGTTATCGTTCAATGCGACTTGCGCGTCAACAGGTTCTTGTGCATCAATGTTCAGCGCCTTATCTACCACACTGCCATCAGCGAGCTCGGGATTGATTTGCGGGGCCACATCATGCGTAATCCAGAACGCATACTGTTGCCACCATGCGTCACCGCGTTGGGCATTGATGACATCGGATGCGATTGCTTCACCATCAACTTCGATGCCGAGATCTTTCAGCGTGAACGTCGCCGACTGCCCCTGGTATTTCGCTCGTACCGCGGTGTTGTCGACCTGGTCGTTGATTAGGTCGACAATCTCCTGCTCGGTTTTGCCGGTAACTGAATTTCCCCATAGCGTTGTGCCAGGCAGCACGTGATCTTGGAAGAACCAAACACCGCCGCCACAGGCAGCCCCCAAGGCAACCAGCAGACAAGCAATCACCACCCACGGCCAGATGCGGCGCCTCCTCATCTCATCGCCCTGAATGGAATCTGATGCAGCAGCATCCACACTGTCTGCCACAGTGCCGCTGACGGCATTATTCGCACCAAACAGAGGCGCAAACTGCTGGGTCGAGTCATCAAGGTGTTCGGTCATGGTCGGTCTTTCTGCGATGGCCTACTAAGCGTTATCTGCATACTACCAACACACCATAGAAACGGTAATTTTTTACCGTCGCCTTCCAATACATCATGCTGCATGCTGCTCATACAACAAAAAAGACGTGGTGGCGAAACATCATTAGATATTTCGCCACCACGTCTTTACCGTATGTCTTGCACTACGCCGATGACGGCAGCCAGCACATCATGCCGCGATATTATGCACGGCACGAAAGTGCGTCAGCGCGCCGCCTGATGGTCAAGCGCGGCCTTGACCAGGCCGGCGAACAGCGGGTGCGGCTTGGTCGGGCGAGACTTGAACTCCGGGTGAGCCTGGGTGGCCACATAGAACGGGTGCACGTCCTGCGGCAGTTCCACGAACTCGGTGAGCTCGCCGTCCGGGCTCTGGCCGGAGATGCGCAGGCCGCCTTCGCGCAGACGATCCTTGTAGGCCACGTTGACTTCGTAACGGTGGCGGTGACGCTCGGTGACATGCGTGGTGCCGTACAGTTCGGCGACCAGCGAGCCTTCCTCCAGCTCAGCCGGGTAGGAGCCAAGACGCATGGTGTGGCCCATGTCGCCCTTGCCGGCCACGATGTCCTTCTGCTCTTCCATGGTGGCGATCACCGGATTGGCGCAATCGGGCTCGAACTCGGAAGAGTTCGCGTCTTCAATGCCCAGCACGTGGCGGGAGTATTCGATGACCATGGACTGCAGGCCCAGGCACAGGCCGAGGGCAGGCAGCTTGGTTTCACGGGCGAACTTCAGGGCGCCGATCTTGCCGTCGATGCCACGGATGCCGAAGCCTCCGGGAACGACGATGCCGTCGACGTTGTCGAGAGCGGCGGCCGCACCTTCGGTGGTTTCGCAACGATCGGCCGCAACCCACTTGACGTTGACCTTGGCCCAGTTGGCAAAGCCGCCGGCCTTGATGGCCTCGGTGACAGACAGGTAGGCGTCCGGCAGATCGATGTACTTGCCGACGATGGCGATGTTGACCTCGTGCTTGGGGTGGTGCACACGCTCCAGCAGGTCGGCCCATTCGTCCCAATCGACGTCATGGAACGGCAGGCCGAGCTCACGCACCACATAGGCGTCGAGGCCCTCCTCGAACAGGATCTTCGGCACATCGTAGATGCTCGGCGCATCCACGCAGTTGACCACGCCTTCGGCATCGACATCGCACATCAGGGAGATCTTGTCCTTGATGGACTGATTGAGCGGGCGGTCGGAGCGCAGCACAAGGGCGTCCGGGGAAATGCCGAGCTGGCGCAGCATCATCACGGAGTGCTGGGTGGGCTTGGTCTTGAGCTCGTGGGCGGCGGAAATGTACGGCACCAGGGAAACGTGCACGAACATGCAGTTGTCCGGGCCGAGATCGCGGCGCACTTCGCGGGCGGCCTCAAGGAAGGGCTGGGACTCGATGTCGCCGACGGTACCACCGATTTCGGTGATGATCACATCCACGTCATCGGAAGCCTGGGCGCGCATACGAGACTTGATTTCGTTGGTGATGTGCGGGATAACCTGCACGCACTGGCCGAGGTATTCGCCGGCGCGCTCCTTGCGCAGCACTTCCTGATAGATCTGACCGGTGGTGACGTTGGCCTTCTGGCTCAGGAAGACGTCGAGGAAACGCTCGTAGTGGCCGATGTCGAGATCGGTTTCGGCACCGTCTTCGGTCACGTAGACCTCACCATGCTGGAACGGGTTCATGGTGCCCGGGTCGACGTTGATGTACGGATCGAGCTTTTGCTGCAGAACATGGATACCGCGGCTGCGCAGCAAACGACCGAGCGAAGATGCGGTCAGGCCCTTGCCGAGAGAGGAGACAACGCCGCCAGTGACGAAAATATGCTTGGTGACGTGTTCTTGAGAATTACCATGTGTTCTTCTAACCATGGAATTTCACTCTATCATCCGTGTATGACCCGGCGTGTTCACCAGACGCGTCGGCCCCGACATGACGTACTTGAACAATACGAATAGTAGGCTCGTCAAAAAGCATACGCAAGGTCATAATCACGTCAAACGTCTTATCCGCCAGCTATTGCAGGTATTGGTCGAGACGCACTAGGCCTAACGCATATAGGACAAACGCTGTTTTCAGGTTTTTCAGCGAGGCCCATTCATCGGCACCGTGCGCGTTGCCGGCACCTGGTGCGATGAATGGCGGGGTCTCCAGGTCGATGCCGTCGACCGCCGGCACATGGTCGGCATGGAATTCGGGACCGAAGTTGAGTGCGCGCGGGATAAAGCGGGCGTGGGTGCCGTCGCCGACAGCCACGGGTCGAGCCTCGCAACCGAGCACGTCGTTGTAGGTTGCGGTGAGCAACTGGACACGCGGGTCGTCAGCCTGCACGTAGTATGGGTCATCGTTAAGGATGTCGACAATGCGGCCGCCCGCCGCTTCGGCTTGTGCTTGAATACGCTCGATGATTTGTTCGTGTGCCTGGCCTACCGCATAACGGATGTCGAAGTGCAATACGATGGCATCTTCAGAAGTCTCACCTGATACCGCGCCTAATACCTTGTCTGCTTCAGCGAACTCATTCGCCGGTATAATCAAACCACCATTGGCGGTAGTCGGTCCGCTTTCCGCATTCTCGCAATCGATACCCAAGCCGGTGCCATATGAGCCTTTTGTCCATTGGGCAATTGCGGCCCGACCGGCAGTTCGACATCCACATCGAGCAGCCCTTTTTGGATATTGTTCACCGGGAAGGGACCATCGGTGACGATGGCCTGGTACGGCGCGCCGATGTTGGCGACGAACCATTTGATGTCGTTGAGCGCGATCTCTTCGGAGCCGCCGAACAGTATACGTACGCGGTGGCGGAAACGGTGGTCGTGTTCCTTGAAGAAACGGAGTAGGAAATAGTTGGTCAGCGCAACGTCGGCTGCTACCCGGGATTGGCTGGAGGGCTTGGTTCTATTCACTCAGCAAGTGCGCCACAGCATCGAGCGCGAGCTTGTAGCCGTAGAAACCCATGCCGGTGATGGTACCGGTGGCCACAGGGCTGATTACGGAACGCTTGCGGAACTCGTCGCGGGCGGACGGGTTGGAAATATGGACTTCCATAAGCGGCAGGTTCTCGTCAATGACCATGTGCGCGGCGTCGGCGAGAGCATACGAATAGTGCGTGAAGGCGGCGGGGTTCATGACCACCGGGGTTTTCTCGTCGGCGGCTTGGTGCATCCAGTGCACCATTTCGGCTTCGTCGTCGGTCTGGCGCACCTCGACTTCGAGGCCGAGGTCCTTGCCCCATTCGGCGCAGAGCTTGCGCAGGGTGTCGAGGTCTTGACGACCGTAGACGTCGGGCTGGCGGACGCCGAGACGTCCGAGGTTAGGGCCATTGACAACGATGACTTTGGTCATTGGGACTCCTTTTGTTTGTGCTTCTCTCCCTCCGCCCCTTCGGGGCACCTCCCTCATCAGAGGGAGGTAGAAGGTAAATCCGACTCCGGGGCACCTCCGTTAGAGGGGAGCCAAGTACTTTTTTCTGAGGGGATGGCGAACGGCACGGCCTACGGCCGTTCAATTACTGCTGGATACGACGGAATGCTTCTTCTACGGCTTCGGCGGGCGGGTTGTCGAGGTGTACGACGTGACCAATCTCGTCGAGGACCACGAAGCGCAGTTCGTTGCCACGGGCTTTCTTGTCGCGATGCATCAATGCGAGCACGTCGTCGAACGAGCCGCCATTCCACGACGTCGGCAGACCCATCGAAGCGAGCAACGAGCGGTGATAGTCAACCAGATCCTGATCGATGTAACCGATCAGATGGGCCAGCTCGGCGGCATACACCATACCGACGGCCACCGCATTGCCATGCCTCCAGCGGAAGTGCTCGAGCTTTTCGATGGCATGACCCATCGTGTGCCCGTAGTTGAGGAATTCACGCAGACCCTTCTCCTTCAAATCGGAGGAGACGTGGTAGGCCTTGACCTTTACCGTGCGCTCAATGAGCTCGGCAACCACGTCTTCGAGCGGCGAGCCGAGGAATGTAGAGCCGTCGAAAGCGCGCAGTTCAGCTGCGTGGTCTTCGAGGATATGCAGGATTTCGGGGTCGCGGATGAAACCGGATTTGGCGACTTCGCCGAGACCCTCGATGAAGATGTCATTGGGCAGCGTAGCCAGCGTCTTGGTGTCGGCCAGCACACCGGCAGGCGTGTAGAACGAGCCGACGAGGTTCTTGCCCTGCGGGGTGTTGATGCCGGTTTTGCCACCGGTGGAGGCATCGACCATGGCCAGCAGCGAGGTCGGGCAGTTTACATAGCGCACGCCGCGCATCCACGTGGCAGCCACGAAACCGGCCAAATCGGTTGCGGCACCGCCGCCAAGCCCCACCACGGCATCGGATCGGGTGAAACCTTCGTTGCCAAGGCGTTCCCAAATGCCGTTGGCCACGGTAATGGTCTTGCCGGGTTCGGCATCCGGAATCACGATGTCAGAAACCTCATAGCCGCCCTGACGCAACAGGGCGCGGGCACGATCGGAGTGTCGCTGCACCGGCTGAGTGTGGATAAGCGCGATTTTGGCGGGTTTGGGTCCCAGCATGTCGACCAGATGGTTCATGGCACCTTCGCCAATGACCACATCATACGGCTCAATTGCCGCTCCGGTAACATGCACTGCTCGCTCAGATACCATATCAATCACTTTCTTCGCTGCGCCCTGAGGCGTAAGCCCCCGGGTATGGACATGAACGTTGGCGACCTCGCGGAATACTGGGTCACGCTGCTTGAACAGTTTTTTCCAACGGGAGTTGGCGTTGCCATTGAGCATGGGCCGGCCTCCCCCACGGTTCGCGCGTTCCATGGCTTCCGCCGGATCGGCATCAAGGTAGACCACACGACCGCCATGGTCGATGTAGGAGGCGAGGGCATGCTGGGTGGATGGCGTCATGGGAGCGCCACCGCCCAGCGAAAAGATACCGTCGAAATCCTCAAGCATATCGGCGATGAGATCGGCCTCGACCTCGCGGAATGCCGGCTCACCGTATTCCTCGAAGTAGGAGGGAATCTTCATGCCCACTTCACGTTCGATCTCCACATCGGCATCGGCGAACGGCAGACGCAACATATGCGCCACTTCCTTACCGACACGTGTTTTGCCGGCTCCCATCATGCCGATGATGACGGCGCGGGGGCGTGCGGTCATAATCTACGAATCCTCTCGACGATTGGTGGGTACAGTTGCTGATGGTTCCGCAGCAGTCGTCACGAAACCATACGCCTTTCGTTCAGCGCATGTGCTCCGGCCACGAGGCGAGATACGACTCAAGGTTGCGCCGTGTTTCGGCAACACTGTCTCCACCGAACTTATCCAGCGCGTACTTCGCCAAAGTCAGACGCACCATGGCCTCGGCCACCACGGATGCCGCAGGCACGGCGGTGCTGTCGGAACGCTGGTTGATGGCTTGTGCGGATTCGCCGGTCAGCACGTCGACCGTACGCAGGGCCTTGGGGATGGACGGAATCGGCTTCATGGCACCGCGTACGCGAATCACCTGGCCATTGGACATACCGCCTTCAATGCCGCCTGCGCGGTTGGACAGACGGTCGATGCGGCCGTCGGCGTTGACCACGATCTCATCATGCGCCTGCGAACCGGGGCGGGAGGCTTCCAGGAAGCCGTCGCCGATCTCCACACCCTTGAACGCCTGAATGCCCATGATCGCGGAGGCCAGAGCCGCGTCCAGTCGACGGTCGGACTCCACATACGTGCCGATGCCGGCAGGCACACCGTAAGCCAGCACTTCAATCACGCCGCCCAACGTATCGGAGGCATTCTTGGCCTCGTTGATGCGTTCGATGATGCGGGCTTCGGCCTCTTTGTCCAGCGTACGGACAGGCGAGGCGTCAAGCGCTTCCAGATCGTCAGGTGTGGGCAACGGCAAATCAGGGTTGGTCTGCACGCCACCGAGCGCCACCACGTGGGCTACGGTGCGGATGCCGAACGCCTGATCCAAGAACTGCTTGGCCACCTCGCCCAAGGCCACACGGGAGGCGGTCTCACGGGCGCTGGAGCGCTCCAGTACCGGGCGGGCGTCGTCAAAACCATACTTGCGCATGCCGGTCAGATCGGCGTGGCCCGGGCGCGGGCGGCTCAGCGGCGCATTGCGGCCTTCGCGCGGCAGGTCATGGTCGAGTGCATCGGCGCTCATGACCTCGGTCCACTTCGGCCATTCGGTGTTGGCGATTTCGATGGCCACCGGCGAGCCGAGGGTCAGGCCGTGGCGTACACCGGTCAGCAGACGGACCTTGTCTTGCTCGAACTTCATGCGGGCACCGCGACCATATCCAAGTCGACGGCGTGCCAGTGCGGAAACGATATCGTCCGTGCTAATACGCACGCCGGCCGGCAACCCTTCAATCATGGCCACCAATGCTTCTCCGTGAGACTCCCCTGCCGTCTGCCAACGCAGCATAACTTCCCTCGTTTCATGTGTGTACGTCTATGTGTACGTCTAGCTAGGGGTTAATGTTAAGCCATGCCATACCTGTTCACGCTACCCGGTCTGCTATGTGGGCTTGCACTGTCCATTGAGGATGTTCGTCACCGGCGGGTGCCGATCGCGTGGGTGGCTGCGGGCGCGTTGCTTCAGCTGGCCGCCGATTTCGCGTATGGAGTGGTGGTGAACGACCTGTTCGTGCTGTTGCAGGCGCTGTTGTTCACCGTGCTATGTTGCCTGATCCAGTTCGCGTTGGCATTGCTGGTGCCGCGGTCATTGGGATTCGGCGATGTGACCGCCCTGATACCTATGGGATT
>OJSH01002797.1_pt1 | contig 10947 bp, 9 predicted proteins | sample 1599441 | NCBI WGS metagenome assembly OJSH01 (sample SAMN04168658, study PRJEB22393) | human gut metagenome | biome: human gut microbiome; feature: stool | host: Homo sapiens | collected 2014-03-24 | reverse complement strand
CGACCACCGAGATCTACACTCTTTCCCTACACGACGCTCTTCCGATCTCCATGTGCGCCTTCCAGGTTACTACCGAAAACGAATATCTCGTCCGGGCGTAGTTCTGTGATACGATTAGAGGTAATTCTTGTTTTCATACTCATGTGATTAGGTTATAATTAATTATTTTCTCTTTTTCTTCATTTTTAAACTCTTGCTTTTCAGCAAAAGTAACCTTTAGGTAACTATCTTACTTATTTGTAACTTCTTGTTTATAAGTAAAATAGTGAATAGCTTTGCACTGTCGGAAAGTCACTGACTACATTTGCGAAGTTAGTGAAAAAACTGATGAATGCAACTATCTTATAAACAATTTAAAAACAAAAAGACAATGAAAGAACTTGCAGTAAAGAATTACAGGACCGCAGAAGGTCAGAAAATTAGCCAGGATGGTAATGAATTTACAGTGAAACCGATTGTTGCGCAGGCGGATGTGAACCAGTGCCGTGTGAACTTTGTAGAAGTGGAACCGGGTAGTTTTGCCTATGGATACCATTATCATGAAACGGATGAAGAGGTATTCTATATTATCAGCGGTACAGGTATCGTTCGTACCATCAATGGGGATGTTACAGTGAAAGCCGGTGATGCAATTACTTTTCCTGCGGGTCCGGAAGGTGCGCATGTTATTCGCAACGGATCGGATACGGAAAAGCTGGTTTATATTGATTTCGACACGAATAATCTCCCGGAGATTGTACACTTTCCTGATACGAACCAGGTGATGGCTTATGGAAAATTCTCTAATGGAATTTATGATAAGAAGTAGATTAGGACGTAATTCCTGATTTCTCATTTTGGAGAGTTCTTTTATGCCTGAAGCTGAACTTTACTTGTAACCACAAATTGAAGTTTTGCTTTAGGCATTGTACATTTTATAAAGGGAAATTATATTCTTCCGTTTTTTTTCTTTTATTTTGTGGAAAATATGTGAGATAATAGAATGTATAATTTTATCCTTTTAAAATGTCAGATATATGAAGGCTTATTATTTATTACTCATTTTTGTGATGTTAATACTTCAGTCCTGTAGTGTAAAGCAACCGGTCCAAATGTCAGGTAATCCTCTTTTTGAAGGATGGTATGCCGATCCCGAAGGTATTATCCTGAACGATGAATATTGGATATTTCCCACTTATTCTGATAAATATGAGAAACAAATATTCATGGATGCTTTTTCTTCAACAGACTTGGTAAATTGGACTAAGCATGAACGTATCATTGACAATAAGGCTGTGAAATGGGTATGGCGTGCTATGTGGGCTCCCGCTATTGTTAAGAAGGATAATAAGTATTTCCTGTTCTTTGGAGGTAATGATATTCAGAATGATAATGAGTACGGTGGTATCGGTGTCGGTGTGGCAGACAGACCGGAGGGACCATATCAGGATTATTTAGGTCGGCCACTCATAGATAAGATATATAATCGTGCTCAACCGATTGACCAGTTTGTATTTCAGGATAAAGATGGTTCATATTATATGTATTATGGAGGTTGGGGAAGATGTAACGTTGTTAAGCTGAAGGATGACTTTACGGGACTTTTACCTTTTGAAGACGGAACTTACTACAGGGAGGTTACACCGGAAAATTATACGGAAGGTCCTTTCATGTTCATTCGCGATGGAAAGTACTATTTTATGTGGTCGGAAGGAGGTTGGGGTGGTCCTGACTACTCAGTGGCTTATGCCATTGCAGATAATCCCTTTGGTCCGTTTAAGCGTATTGGCAAAATACTACAGCAAGATCCGGAGATTGCTACCGGAGCTGGACATCACTCTGTGATTCATGAACCAAAATCTGATAAGTATTATATCATTTACCATCGTCGTCCGTTAACTGAGACAGACGGGAACCATCGTGCAACCTGCATCGATGAAATGACTTTTGATAAGCATGGATATATCAATCCGGTTAAGATAACTTTTGAAGGGGTGAAAAGTAATCCTTTGAAATAATGTGATAACTTTCTAATGCATAAGATATATGGAAATAGATCTAACTACTCCGGCTCTACTGTTTTCAGCGATTTCATTGATTATGCTGGCATATACCAATCGGTTCATGTCGTATGCCCAATTGGTACGTGCATTGAAGGAACAGTATCGTGCGAACCATTCATCAGTGACTGCAGCGCAGATTGCCAATCTTCGAAAACGCTTGTATCTGACGCGTGCCATGCAGGTGACAGGAACAGGCAGTCTGTTGCTGTGTGTTGTAAGTATGTTCTTTATTTATATACAGCTCTATCTTGTATCCATCTATATTTTTGGATTGGCAATGGTGTTATTGATTATTTCTCTGGCTATTTCTGTATACGAGATTTATATTTCGGTGAAGGCATTGGAAATACATCTGGATGATATGGATGAATAGGAAAGCCACTTCTTATTTGTCCTTTGTCCAGCGGTTAAAATGAATATTTTCCGGTTTCCATTTATCTTTCGGAAGTGGATTCTCAGCCGGATAACCGATTGGAATTACGTTCAGGGGAATAATGTCTTTGGGCAGTTGGAGTATTTTCTGTACTTCTTTTATCCGTTCTTCCATAGGATAAACTCCTGACCATACGGCCCCTAATCCTAAACCTTGTGCAGCCAGCAGTAGGTTTTCTGTTGCAGCCGAAGCATCTTGTACCCAGTACTCCATACCTGCACCACTGATAGCTTTATTTAAATCTCCACATACTACGATGGCCAGTGGAGCATCCTTTGCCATTTTGGTATAAGGAAGGGTAGAACTCAATTCGTTTAGAATCTCTTTATCCCTAATGACAATGAAAGCCCAAGGTTGTTTATTGGTTGCTGTGGGAGCAGCCATAGCAGCTCTTAACAGCTGCTCTATTTTTTCATCCTCTACTTCTTGTGGCTGATAAGAGCGGATACTGGTTCTTGCATGTATGGCTTCAAGAACGGAAAGTTTATCATCTTGTTTCATTATAGGTTCCTCCATCTTATTAGGTTGATTTGGTCTCGGTTGAATAGATAATGCAGTTACTACTATAACCAAGGCAAGACTGAAAGTGTTCAGTACATATTGTGTCATTTGCCCTTTAGGTTTTCTGGAGAAATATACAATAATCAAGGTGCACAGTGCAATGCCTGCCAGTAAACCCAGGAAAAGTATCCAGTCAAAACTGAAAGCAGTTGCAGGCTTGTCGGCCGGATGTTTCTTTGCATATTCCATTGCCCTGTGGATGGACTGGATAATAGCTACCGAAGACTCTGTAGCTCCGGATATTCCGTCTACTTCTTTATTGATTGCTTCTTCCGGTGATAGATTATTCCATTGTTGCAGCAGGTCACTGCTTCGTACCTTGGCAAAGTAGCTGGGTGTTTCAGAGTTTTCCAATGCCACCACTTTTGTAATGCGGTTATCCTGCATATAGATTTCAAGAGGGACATTTCCTCCATATCCGTTGATATCTTTCGTTATTTGCCGGGTTGATATTATCTGTACTCCTTCATCCGTATGCCGTAATATATCGGAAGTTCCTATAGGGTTTTCTGTTGCATTTTCCTTATCGGAGAGAATGCTTCCGAACTTGTTTCCCTTACAAATAGTTACTGCCAGAATCAGGAAAAAGCAAGTTGTCAGGCTTATGATGTTTTGGACTCTCAATGTTTTCATATTTAGTTGGTATTTATATCGTATGCAAATTTAGGGGAATTTAATTTATAACCTATGCTGAATGAAGTATATCTTCATTTGACTTAAACCATAGTTGCAATAATCTGGATAAACAGTATAAGGAATACCATTGCAATAGGATAAACCGTAGCATAAGCTACACTCGGAATGTTACTGTCAGTCATAGAATCTGCTGCTGCAAGTCCCGGAGTACTGGTCATACCACCGGTGATGGTTCCCAGTAAGTCGAGTATACTGATTTTGAAGACAAACAGCCCGACGAACACAGCTACTAACATAGGTACCAGCGTAATAGCAGCACCTACTCCGAATAGCAGCCAGCCACTTTCCTGGAAAGTTGCCACCAGATTGGTACCAGCCGAGGTTCCGACTTCGGCTAGGAAAAGCAACAATCCCAACTGACGCAATAATTGGTTAGCAGGTCCGGACATAGACCACAGAATAGGTCCTGTCTTACCAATTGCACTTAAGAACAGAGCCACAATCAAAATACCGCCCGTCAATCCCGGAGAGAAAGATAAACCACCGGGGAAAGTAATATTCAGTTTGCCGAACAGTACTCCCAAAACAATACCCATTGCAATAGGGAAAAAGTCTGTATCAGATAGCTTTTTAGCATTGTTTCCCAGTAAGCGGGCCAATCCTTTAAGTCCTTCTTTTTCTCCTACCACCATCAGTTTATCGCCGAATTTCAGAGTTAAATCCGGTGACGGAGACAGATCAATACCGCTTCGGCGGATACGTGTTACCGTACATCCGAAGTTTTTCATCAGGTTCAAATCCCCTAATTGTTTATTGATCATATCCTTTTTGGTCAGTAATAAGGATTCGATTTCCTGTGTGTCTACCAAAGGTAATTCACCTTCTTCGCGTTCTCCGACTAAAACCGAAAGTTGGTTCAGAGCTTCTTCACTGCCTACTGCCTGTATATAATCGTCTTCATGTAACACCGTATGAGCTGTAGGGATGGAAATAACTTCATCATGTTTATGGCGTGAAATAACAGCCCCTGTCATAGCCCGTGCATTGATTTGCATCAAGCTGCGGTTGAATACGGCAGGATTTGTGACGCGATAAATGCAGGTAGTCAATTCCGGAAACTGTCCGCGACGTTCTTTTTCCAGTCGGCGGGCTTCCTTATCCAGATCAATGCGCATAATGCGGGGAAGCAGCTTTACAAACAGTATTACACCGATAACTCCAAACGGATAAGCGATACCGTAGGAGATGGATGCCAACGGAGAATTTGTACTGTCGATGGCTACGGCAAGTCCTGGTGTACTGGTCAGTGCTCCGGCTATTAAGCCTACTACACTGGGGGTATCGATGCCGAAAAGATATTTGAGCCCGATAGCCGTCAGAGAAGCCGAGCAAATAATCAGCATGGTGATTATGATCAGGGTCTTACCTTTACTTCGGAACGAGTCGAAGAAACCGGGACCGGCCTGAATTCCGATAGTAAAGATGAAAAGTACCAATCCGAAGTTTCCTAATTCTTTAGGAATGACTACACCGAAGTGTCCAAAGAGAAGAGCAATGAAAATGACTGCGGAAACGTCCAGAGATAATCCTTTAATTTTGATTCTCCCCAACATGAAGCCCAATGCAACAATGAGGAAGAGGGCGAAATAGGAGGAATTGAGTAAGTCAGCAAACATGAATTTAGAATTTGTTGATTTTGCTGCAAAGGTAAGGAAAAAGGAGCCAAAATCATAGTCTGGCTCCTTAATAATCCCTATCTATTGTAGTTCTTTCAATAATTCTTCTACTGCTACTTTCAATTGTGTATCTTCGCCTCTCACGATTGTTTCGGGCGAATTGGCTACTTTTACATCCGGTTCCAACTGCGTATTTTCCAGATAACTGCCATCGGGCAAACGGTAACCAATCACAGGAATACCGAATACCAGTGTCGGATCTTGCAGGCGCTCCCATGATACACTGGTCATAGTGCCCGGCACAGGCATACCTACCAGTTTACCCAGTTTCTGATGACTGTATACCCACGGTGTACCGTGTGCATTGGAATAATTGGCTTCGCACGTCAGCATGATGGAAGGCTTGTTCCAGCGGCGACTCGGCATATCGCAGGCTTCACGACCGCGAACCACCTGTGTGAAGTATTTCTTGCCACTGAACAGTATCTCTATATCTTCATGCAGACGACCGCCTCCGTTGAAACGGGTGTCGATGACAATACCTTCACAATTGTTGTATTTTCCTAAAATGTCCGAGTAGATGGAACGGAAGCTGTCATCACCCATTGATTTGATGTGCACGTATCCCAGTTTACCGTTCGACCATTTCTCAACGTCTGCTGCACGTTGCTTAACCCAGCGTTCGTAAAGTAATGTATTGAGTTCGCTGTCTCTGATAGGGATTACTACCTCTTCCCAGCGTTCTTTCGTCTTGGGATCATACAATGAAACAAGTGTTTTCTTTTTTACCTTGTCATTGAGAAGCACATAATAATCGGCTTCGGGAGTGATCTCTTTACCGTCGATCTTTTCAATAACGACACCGGCTTTCACCTTTGTAGTGGCTTTGTCGAACGGACCCTTTTCTATCACTTCAGCAATGAGCATTCCTTTATCCTGATAATTCCAGTCGAAAAGTAGTCCCAGGCTGGCTGTCGGTTCGCTTTGTCCGTCCGGATAGAAACGGCCTCCGGTATGGGAGACATTCAACTCGCCCAGCCATTCACTCAATAGTTCGGCGAAGTCATAGTTATTATCGATGTGTGGCAGGAACTTCCGATAAGCAGCTGTCATGGCGTCCCAGTTGACCCCATGCATGTTGGTGTTATAGAAACGCTTCTGTTGTTGTTTGTATACATGGTCGAACATGTATTCGCGTTCGGCGCTCAGATCCAGTTTCACTTGGGCAAGATATTTAATGGGCTTCAAGTCATCGGAAGCCAAGTTCATCTTTTGCATATTCTTACCGTTCAGGATGAAGAGAGTCTTCCCTTCTTTATCCATTTCCAGGGAGGTCCAGTCGGCATCTACTTTATGGAGCAACTTGGTCTCTTTCTTGTTCAGGTCCATTTTCCATAAGTTACGGCCGCTTTCGGTACTGGCCAGATAATAGAGGGTTTTTCCGTCTTTGGAGATGAGGGTACTTCCCATATTAGACGAGTTTGGTGTCAAGCGTACGATGCGGTCTTCTATGTTTTTCAATTCCACTACGACATCCTTTACCTTACTACTGTCTTTTGCGGCAACCTTTTTCCGGTCAGAGTTTGCTTCTTTGTATAGTTCGTAGTCTTCTTTGCTCAGGCTGAATTTGTCGTATGCATCCTGATTCAGGAATACCAACATAGCATCGTCCAGCGAACCCCATGAAGCATGTGCGCGCATACCGTAGCGTTCGGTAGTGAAAAGAATGGCATTGCCATCGAGCGCAAAACTGGGTGAACCGCTGCTGTATCCACTATTGGTCAGGTTGATAATCTCGCCATTGCCTTGTGCGCTGACCAGACCTATATCCGAATATGGGTCGTGCTTGTTTCCGATAAATTCCAATGTGAACCACTTGCTGTCCGGAGACCAAGCATAGTCGAACCCTCCGCTTGTGCTGTACCAGGTAGAACCATCGGTGATCCGGCGTACTTTCTTGGTTTCCAGATTGAGTACCATCAGACGATTGCGGTCTTCAATGAAGGCTAACTCCTTACCATCGGGTGAGAATTGCGGATGCGAACGTTCTACGGTGGTAGAAGGCAATAATACTTCTTCTTTTATTAAAGTTGCATTCGGAAAATTCGGATCTTCCTCCCGAACTATCTTGGCTAGATAAATCTGCCAGTTACCACTGCGTTCACTGGCATAGGCCAGCGTCCGGTTGTCCGGGGCAAACGAGAGACCATCTTCCTCTGCTGCCGTATGTGTAATCTGTTTGGTGGTGGTATAGTCTGTCGATGTTACGAATACTTCACCGCGTACAGTGAAAGCAATTTGCTTGCCGTCCGGTGAAACTGTAGCAGAGGTTGCTCTATCCGGATATTTCAGATAAGCTATTTGTGGCTGGTTGTCGCGAATGATTTCTACATTTATCTTCCGGGGATTCGAGCTTTCCTGCTGGGTATAGATCTCACCATCGTATCCATAGCACAAGGTGCCGTTGTTGCTCATTGAAAGGAAACGCACGGGATGGGTTTTAAAGCTGGTAATTGTTTTTATCGATTGGGGTTGCGAAACCGGGAAAGAATATACGTTGAATGAGCCGCCATTACGTTCGCTCAGGAAGTAGACGGTTTGTCCATCCGGTGATACAATCGGATTGCGGTCTTCGCCTGCGTGCTGGGTAAGGTTGGTATGTGAACCTGTTTTGGCATCGTACATCCATACGTCACGGGTGATGGAAGAAGTATGGTGCTTTCTCCATTCGTTTTCACCTCCCTTGCGGTCCTGATAGAAAAAGCGGTTGCCGGACTTATCGAAACATACCGCTTCGGCAGGGGTACCCAGTACTTGTTCGGTGCGTCCGCCGACTGAAGGAACTTTGTAGAGTTCAGTCATGGCGGCTGAAGGAAAGAAGGCGCTGCTTGCCGGGTCCTGAATAGATGCTGAGAATAAAATATATTTGCCGTCCGGGGTAAAAGCGGAGGGTAGTTCAGTAGCTGAATGAGTAGTCAGTCGCTGGGCTGTTCCCCCATTTGCCGGCATGATGAAAATATCGAAATTTCCGTTTCTATCACTGGCAAAGGCTACCTGTTTGCCATCCGGTGACCATATCGGAGTACATTCGTAAGAGTCTTGCGTAGTGAGTTGTGTAGCTGTTCCGCCTTTGGCAGGCACTTTGTAGATGTCTCCCTTATAACAAAATACGATTTCTGTCCCGTCGGGTGAGATCTGTACGTCACGCATCCAGAGGGGAGTGGTTGCATAGCTGGTTATTGCCGCGAAACTAAGGGCAATGTAAGCAATAAGTTTCTTCATAAGTATATTAAATGTGTTTTTATGCAAATATAGGTATTAGTCCGTAAAAACGAAAAAGGATAGTCTGATATTTTGATTTATTTTTACTGCTGGTATATTTGCAGGTATGGCTAGTCGGTCTTTATCCACACATGTGTGATTTCTCCGAATACCAGTTTGCGGTGATCGCTTGGTTTCTTGTAGGCTTCATTTATGTAATCTTTAGCTTCTTGTGTGCAGAAGTTATCAGCATCGGTGGCGATGATTGCTGATAATTTACACTCTATAATCAGTCTGGCTTCTTTAAAAGACATATTGCCTGAAAGGGTTTGAACGCTTGTCAGCGCAACTTCTTTCATTTTATCGCTATCCCTTCCTGATTTCCGTCTTTAAGATTACCTGTTTAATAAGATTTCGATTAGGACAATTTCCCTTTGGTTGATTCTTGGCAAAATCCCAATAAGTAGGATTAACAGATATGCCTAAACTCTTCATGGTACGTTTTCCATCTTTGGCAATTCTTACCATTAATGGTGATTCTCCATTTGCGAGCACCTTATGCTTGTAACAAATGACTGAAACTGTTGCTTTCATAAAATTACGGTTGACTTTTCGCGTCAACCACAGTGTCAACCACACCATTAGGTGGAAACTCGTAAAAAAGCAAAAAGCATCAATAACCTTGCGATTATCAATGCTTTATCGGTAGTCGGGATGACAAGATTCGAACTTGCGACCACACGCCCCCCAGACGTTTATTATTATAGCTATGATAATCTTGATTATTAATATCTTATGCTTTATTTCTGCACCATAGTTTAATTTATGGTTTAATCCAGTAATGAACCAAGATAATTCAACAATAAATTAATTAATCTCTTTGCAGCATTGAACTGCATCACAAAGTTAGTCAATATTGCGCTGTTATGCAATGATTCTTTCTTATAGTTTTGCTTTTGACTATCAGTTTTTTATCTATCTAATGATATGGTATATAATAGTATAGAGTAGCTTTCTCTTTATCATAAAAATATTCATATACTGTATTTCCATTATATAATAGAGTAGCGGTATAGAAATCAGTAGTGGGTATATAAAGCTATATCTTCTTAAAAATCTACCTGCTGAAAATCTGTTCCTATTACTTGGTATTCTCCGCAATCATGAATACAGTTGTATAACACATAGTTTTATTGTTAATAGATATTGTTCAGAACTGAAAAGCCAACTTATTCGTAATAGAGTAGGTTGGCTTTTGTTGTTACTACTCTATATTCTTTGCAGGACTAAACCGTTTCTCAATGCCATGTGCTAAAAGGTAGTATCTCTATTTCAATATTCTGCCTAAACACATTACTCACCATTTATCGTAAAGAACTAATTAGGATTGACAGCCTAACAAGCACTTCACTGGTATTTTTTTCATGTCTCTCTTCAAGTTCGTTTGTTTCATTAGCCCATGATTCACGTGCTTTAATCCACTTGCCGATTACTATTGGAAGTGTAGAAACCTTTTGTTTGGCAACTGTTGTTAGTTCTTTGTAGCTCTCACTTTTCTCATCTTCATAAACATATTCTTTTAGTGCAGACTGACAGCAATCCAGTAACAGATTTTTGGCACATTCCATGAAAACACCATTGTCTTTATAAAGATAAAAATTATCGTTTAACAGACTTCTATCCTTTTGGTACATTGAAATGTGAGATTTTAAAATCTGAAGTATTCCTGCTGAACGAACTGGTCCGGTAATAGAGCCGCCCCAATATCTTAAATAAACGCAGTCACTATAAATTTCTGACATCAGAGTATTCAAATCAATCCACGCTTTAAATTCATCCTTTAGTAATCCTTTTTGTCCGTCTGTTTCACATAGCTCCAATAATCGTACATACTCATTATATTGTTGGAATATCAGTCGTGTACGTTCTATACCGTTGCTTATAGTCAGCCCCGCAGTAGAGCCATCTGAATCCAACTTCCACAATTTCCGGCTTGCTTCAATTACTGTATCTGCTTTGGCGTAATTGGATATTGTATCTGTCCCTAATTGATTGACCTTATAATATCTGCATAATTGATTGCGGTATTTATTCATCCATTCTGTATTATCTTCAAGCGCGGATGATGAGAATTGGGCTGTGTGCACATATCTGTATAGAGTGTCCATTAACATGACAAGTTTATAATTTGTCTTTAGTATGGTGTCAGTAGCCCAAAATCCAAGTAGTCCTTCCACATCGGATGATTTTTCTGTCATTAAGATGTTGGCTATTTGTCTAAACACATCACCTGCCATCAGTCCACCACTTGCAGGTATTTCTTTCTTATTAATGGAAA
>OJSH01002766.1_pt1 | contig 11072 bp, 8 predicted proteins | sample 1599441 | NCBI WGS metagenome assembly OJSH01 (sample SAMN04168658, study PRJEB22393) | human gut metagenome | biome: human gut microbiome; feature: stool | host: Homo sapiens | collected 2014-03-24 | reverse complement strand
GTCGAAACAGCGGCAATTTTCTTTGGTTCTTTCTTTTGTTGGCAAAAGAAAGAACGAGTTCCCGGGAGGCAGCCGTCCCCGGGCAATATACCAAAAAAGGCGAACTCGGAACATCCCCAAATTCGCCTTTTTAATGTTATAACGTCCGGATCACTCCACAGAGATCATGTAGTAGTACACGGGCTGGCCGCCGCTGATGTGGCTGACCTCGACACTGCCGCCGCACTTGGCGCGCACCAGCTCGGTCGTCTTTTCGGCGTCCTCGTCGCTGACGTCGCAGCCGGAAATGACCGTGATGAACTGGGTGTCCTTCTTCTTCATGGAGCGGGCCAGACGATAGGCCATCTTGACCAGGTCGGTGCCGGTGGCAACGATTTTGCCGTTCTCCAGCGCCATGATCTCGCCCTTCTTGATGGGCTTGCCGTCAAACTCGCTGTCGCGGGCGGCATAGGTGATCAGACCCGTGCTGACGCGGTCCGCCGCCTGCATCATGGCAACGGCGTTCTCCTCCGGCTTCAGGTCGGGGTCAAAGTTCAGCATGGCGGTCATGCCCTGGGGCACGGTGCGGGTGGGCAGCACGATGACCTTGCGGTCCGCGAGCTTCTGCGCCTGCTCGGACGCCATGATGATGTTCTTGTTGTTGGGCAGAACGAGCACGGTCTTGGCGGGCACGCTCTGGATGGCGGCGAGGATGTCCTCGGTGGAGGGGTTCATCGTCTGGCCGCCGCTGACAACCGCGTCCACGCCCAGGTCGCCGAACACAGCCTTCAGACCCTCGCCCGCGGCCACGGCCACAAAGCCGTACTCGCGCTCGGGGTCAACGGCAGCGTAGGTGAACTCGCTGTCCTTCTTCTCCTCGGCCTCGGCCTGCTTCTCCAGACCCTTCGCCTGCTTCTGGCGGGCGAGGAACTGCTCGTGCATGTTTTCAATTTTAAAATTGGTCAGGTAGCCGTACTTGATGGCCTCGCTCAGCATCATGCCGGGGTCGGAGGTGTGGACATGGCAGTTGGCAACGTCGTCGTCCTCGATCACAACAACGGAGTCACCGTTGGACTCAAGGAAGGCGCGCAGGCGGGTAACGCTGGCATCGGCATCCTTGTGCAGCAGGAACTGGGTGCAGTAGCCGTTTTTGATGTCCTCGACCTTCATCAGGTCGTCGGCAAAAACGCCCTTGCCTGCGGCTTCGCTGGATACCTTGGGCTTGGCGGCGACCTCGGCACCGGCGATGATCTCGCCGCCGTCGAACACCTGCTTCATGCCCTCAAAGATCAGCATGATGCCCTGGCCGCCGGCGTCCACGACACCGGCCTTTTTCAGCACGGGCAGCAGGTTCGGGGTGTCGTCCAGCGCGGCCTGACCGGCCTGCAGCGTGGCGTTCCACATGGCAGGAACGTCCAGCTCGGTGCATTCGGCGGCCTTCTCGGCAGCCAGACGGGAGACGGTCAGGATCGTGCCCTCAGTGGGCTTCATGACGGCCTTGTAGGCGGCCTCGACACCCTGCTGCAAGGCGGCAGCCAGATCAGCGGAGGATGCCTCGGTCTTGTCCTTCAGCGCCTTGGAGAAGCCGCGGAACAAAAGGCTCGTGATAACGCCGGAGTTGCCGCGGGCGCCGCGCAGCATGGCGGAGGCAGCGGTCTTGCTGGCCTCGGCCACGGTGCAGCTGTCGGGCATGGCCTCAAGCTCGGCGCGGGCGGCGCCGATGGTCATGCTCATGTTCGTGCCGGTATCACCGTCCGGAACGGGGAAAACGTTCAGCTCATCCACACGGGTGCGCTGGTTGGCAATGTTGTTGGCGCCGGAAAGAATGGCGTCGCGCAGGGTCTGGCCAGTAATCATGGTTTCGTTACACCTCATATTTTTTGGGTAAAACAGTCTTTAGTCGGCAATGACGTCGTCCACGTAGACATCGATGCGGGCGACCTTTAAGCCGGTGGCAAGTTCAACTTCGTCCTTGACGCGGTGGGTGATGCTTTGGGTGATGGTCGAGATGTTCAGACCGAACCCGACCTTGATATGCAGGGCGATGACCAGCTTGCCGGCCTCCTGCGTGACGGTGACGCCCTTCGGCGGCAGGCTGCCGGTGCGCAGGGCGCTGCGCACAACGCTTTCAGCCGGGGCCTGACCCATGGCGGCAATGCCGTAGCACTGCTTGGCGGCCTGCTCCACCAGGCCGGAGAAGTAGTCATTCGTCAGCGAAATATGTCCATAGGGATTGACCTTGGTGATCATCTGCGATCCTCCTTTTCAGGGTTAGCTGCGGCTAAACCCGCAGCTGTACTATATGAATCTTTAGCTATTATACACCATTTTTCCCTGCTTGAACAGGGCATTTCGGAGAAATTTATTTTGGCGCGTGGATTTAACATTCCATTCACAAAGTTTACAGCGCAAGAGTATATACTGTTTACAGAAGTATGACAACCTTACCAAAGGAGCTCGGTTTAAACCATGAACCTTTTATTCTTTTTGACACCCAAGCAGGACGTCCTGTACATTTACGAGGATTTCACCCTGCGCCAGACGCTGGAAAAATGGTCCAACCAGCGCTACGCCACCATCCCTGTTCTGAAGCGCAACGGCGAGTATGTCGGCAGCATCACCGAGGGCGACATCCTCTGGGGCATGAAAAATCTGCACGGGCTGGACCTTGAAGCCAGCGAGGACGTGCCGATTTCCAGCTTCCCCCGCCGCCGCGATTACAAGGCCGTTACCGTGACCACCGACATGCCGACGCTTTTAAAGGCAGCCATCGAACAGAACTTTGTGCCGGTGGTGGATGACCGCAATGTGTTCATCGGCATGGTGCGCCGTACCGTGTTGCTGCGGGAGCTGTACGACAAATATACGACCCTGCCGACGGATAAGCGCTTCAAGGGCAGCCACCCGCCGATGTAAGGGCTTGCAATCCGCCGCGCGTTGCGGTATAATCAGCACAACGGACAGAGAGGTCGCACAGGACTTCTCTGTTTTATTTTTTACAGTGAGGTGTGGGAAGAAGAATGAAACAGCCTTTGATTGGGATCGTGCCGCTGGTGGATGAGGCGCGCGAGAGCTACTGGATGCTGCCCGGCTATATGCAGGGGGTGGAGCAGGCGGGCGGCGTGCCCGTTATGCTGCCGCTGACGGATGATGCCGCCGCACTGCGGCAGCTGGCCGATACCTGCGACGGCTTTTTGCTGACGGGCGGGCAGGATGTTTTCCCTGCCCTGTACGGTGCCGCGCCGACGCCGCAGTGCGGCCAGACCTGCCCTGCGCGCGATGCGATGGAGGCACGGCTGCTTGACCTTGCGCTGGCGGCGGACAAGCCCGTGCTGGGCATCTGCCGCGGCATTCAGTTTTTGAATGTCCATCTTGGCGGCACACTGTATCAGGACCTGCCCGCTGAGCACCCTACGGCGGCAAACCACCACCAGACGCCGCCCTATGATGTGCCGGTACACAGTGTAACGCTGACGGCCGGCAGCCCGCTTTGGACCCTTTTGGGCAAGGATGCGCTGGCTGTGAACAGCCTGCACCATCAGGCCATAAAAACGCTTGCGCCGGGGCTGGCGGCTATGGCCGTCTCGGAGGATGGACTGACGGAGGCCGTATGCCTGCCGGATAAAAGGTTCGTCTGGGCTGTGCAGTGGCACCCCGAATTTTCGTTCCGTGTGAATGAGGACAGCCGAAAGATTTTTAAGGCGTTTATAGAAAGCTGCTGAAACAAAAAGCCGCTGCAGCACAGGCTTCTGTGCTGCAGCGGTTTTTTTGTGCGAGGCATCTGCCGTATGCGCGGGTCGATGACGAGCATCGGCCCCGGCAGGGCCTTACGCGGTTTTCTTTGCCGCGGCCTTCTTCTTTTTCTTCTTGCGGGCGATGAACAAAATCACGAGCAGCAGTGCGGCTGCGGCGCCGCAAGCCGCCGCGAGCAGGGGCACCTTGCTGGCGGGCATCTGCACAGCGGCAAAGGCCGTCGTACCGGCGGGGGCGGTGCAGGTCAGATAGCTGCCGTCCACGCTTGTGTCGGCCTGCTGCCAGCCTGCGTCGGTCCTGACCCACAGCACGGTGTTGTCCGTCGTCTCCGGCGGCATATAGCGCAGCGTGTGGCCGGTGTCGGCGGGCAGCTCCAGGCCCCACGCCTCCACCAGCGTGCCGGGGGTCTCGGGCGCGTCGTCCACCTCATGGAGCATCAGCTCGTCGGTGGTGTCGAAGCTGCCCTCCACCAGCACAAGGGAGCGTTCACCGCGCTTTTCCTGGCTCTGGCGGACCGTGTTTATGTCGCTGTACTCGGCGTGGATCGTCGCGTCAAACGTCATGCCGGTCAGATCCACATCCTCCCAGCTGCCGTACTGGCCCTGGTGGTTGGGAACCGGCGGCAGCTGATCCGTCGGGAAGTCGCTGCCGTACGGGATGTGGTATTCCTGAACCAGCGAATCCTCGTCGGTCACAAAGCGGACACAGATGCTGCCGAAATCGTCGGGCAGATTTTCCTGCGCGACGAAATCCTCGTAGGCCAGCGGTTCGGCAATGCCCTGGTAGCTGACGCTGTCGATGCCCGCGACACCCCCGTCCACGAAGGTGTTGCCGGTCACGCTGCCGTCCAGCGGGTCGTCCACGATACCGGCAATCGCTCCGATCCGTTCGGCAGCGTTGTCGATCATGACCATGGCGCGGCAGTTTTCGATGGTGGCACCGCTGCCGACAATGCCGCCGACCTGCTTTGCACCGGACAAGCGGCCCTTGGCGCAGCTCTCGCGGATCGTGGACTTGCTGATACCGGCCACGCCGCCGACGCCGGTGGCGTCCTCGGCATCGAGGGTGCCAAAGCCCCTGCAGTCGATGACAGAGCCCATCTCGGCGTCGCCGACGATGCCGCCCGCGTTCTGCTTTTTGGCGCTGACCGTGCCGTAGTTTGTGCAGTCACGGGTGACGACGCGGGTCTTGAAGGTAAAGTTCAGCGACTCGCTGCCCGCGGTGGTGTAGTCGTCCTCGGGGTCCAGATCGTTCTCGCGGGCCATTGCGCCGGTAATGCCGCCGGCGTTGAGGTCGGCATTGACCGTGCCGCTGTTGATGCAGTTCGTGACCTTGGCCTCGACGTCGTCATCGGTGTCGTCATCGGAAACATCGTCCACGATGTCGTCTGCATCCCGGTTGACATTCTCGCTGGCACCGGACAGCGTCTGGCCGATCTTGTTGATCTGCTTCGAGATCGCCTTCACGTCGTTGATCAGCGCCTGGCTGTTGCTGCTGGCGTTGTTGTTCAGGCTGCTGACGATGTCGCCCATGCTGGTCAGGCTGCTGCTCAGATCATTGCGGCTGGCCGTGATGGCGTCGCGGTTCGTCAGCTCGACCTTTGGAATTTCGACGTCCACGGAGTCCGGCAATGCATCCGAAATGTCATTGAGCACATCCTTTGCGTCGGGCAGGTCGTCAAGACCCTCGGTGATGTGCGTATAGTCCGGGTCGATTGGATAGCGCTCGTCCGGCTTTGTGGCAGCGCCGTCGTCCTCGCTGACAACGGTGCTGTCAGCGGAATCGTCAACGGCTTCGGGGCCGGGCTGCCCGTGGGAGGTGCGGTCCGCCTCGCCGCCCTCTGCAGCGGGCTCCTGTGCGGGGGCAGTGTCCTGCGCTGCCGTACTGCTTTCGTCAGGCGTGGAGAGGTCAGCACTCTGCGCGGGCTCCTCCGAGGGGGACAGCGTGTAATTCGGATCGACAGGGTCGGTGTCAGACGGAGGCGTCGCTTCGCTGTAGTCGATGACTGTGTCCGAGTCCGCGGCATTGTCTCCGTCGTCCGCGCCGGGCAGGTTGGTATTCTTGAGGTCCTGCTTGAACTGACTCAAGTCGGTCTTGACGGTCTGGGAACCGATGGACACGCCGTTTTCGGCCTGCTTCAGCAGATTCTCAATGGCATTGCGGGAGCTGGTCACGTTGTTCTTCAGCGCTTCGAGCTGGTTGGAAAGGTCACTGCTGGCGGCGCTGGCGTCATCGCAGGCGCGGTTGACCAGCGTCTGCAGCGTGCTCATCTCGTCGGAAAGCTCCTGCAGCGTGTCCTTTGTGTATTCCAGCGTGCTGCTCGGCTCCATCTGGCCGACGATGCCGCCGCCCTCCTTGCGGGCGTAGACAGTGCCGTAGTTGACGCAGCCCTCAATGTAGCCGGTCTGGCTGCCCGCGATGCCGCCGACGTTGTAGCCCATGTGCTGGTAGCCCACGGTGCCGCGGTTCATGCAGGCGCGGATGACACCGCCGGACTGGCCCGCAATGCCGCCGATGTCGGTGATGTCGGCGGCATTCTCGGTGCCGATCAGGTCCTTCAGCGTCAACGAGGAAAGGTCGATGTCGTTCTGCTCCACCGTCGTGTTGACGCTGGAGGTGTTCGTGCAGTTGGCAATGATGCCGTGATTTTCACCGGCGATGCCGCCGATGAAGTGCGCACCGTAGACACTGCCCGTGGTCGTGCAGCTTTCGATGACGCCGGCGGCCAGATTTGTGCCCGCGATGCCGCCGACAACGGACGCGCCGGAGGACACGCCCTCAAAGCGGCAGTTGTGCAGCGTACCGGCGTTGCTGCCCGCAATGCCGCCCACGGTGGAGCGGCTGCCGGTGGGCATCGAGCGGCCCCGGATGACGAGGTCGCGGACGTTGGCCCCCTGCTGCACATAGCGGAAGAAGCCGATGACCGAGCCGTCATCTACAAGGCTCAGGCCGGAGATCGTGTGGCCCTGCCCCTCAAATACGCCGCTGAAGGACGGGATGCCCGCAAAGCCGCTGCCGGTCAGTTCCAGATCGGCGTCCAGATAGACGGTGCGGTTTTTGCTCCAGCTGTCCAGGCGGCAGGAATCGGCCAGCTGCAAAAGGTCATCGACGGTGCCGATGTGGAAGGTCTCCTTTTCGGCGGTGTCGGCGGTCCCGCTCTCCCCTTCCGCAAAAACGGGCAGGGTCAGCGCCAGCACAAGGCAGAGCGCCAGCAGCGCAGCCCAGAGGCGGCGCGTCAGGTCAGAAATGCGGTTCATTCAGCGTCGCCTCCCTTCGTGTCAGTGTCGGGCGTATCGGGTGTGCCTGGTTCGGGGGCACCGTCCTCGGATTCGTGGATGTTCTTCTCCGACAGGTACATGTCGGGCTTGTCAACGGTAAATTCGGTGCCGGTGGCAATGTTCGCACTGAACTGGCCGTGCAGCACGCCCTTGATTTCAGCATCTACGACGCCGTTGATGTAGCCGCGCACGCGGCCATTGACGTGCATTGTGCCGCTGGCCGTGCGGGCCATACCGGCAACGCCCTTCATCTCAAAGCTCGTGCGCTCGATGATGGTGTCGCCCAGGATCAGGATCTGCGGCAGGACGAACAGAACCAGAAGGATGGAAACGATCGTGCCGCGGCCCAGGCAGGTACCGATGGCGGCGATAACGGGGTTCGTGGTCAGCACGCTGATCAGAATACCCGCGGATGCCAGAATGGAGCCGGAGGTGAAGATCGTCGGGAAGGACTCGTTCAGGGCTGCGACGATGGCCTCCCGCGGGCGCATGACCTTCTTCAGGTCGGTGTAGTGGCTGGAGATAACGATGGCGTAGTCGATGTTTGCACCCATCTGAATCGAGTTGACGATCAGGTAGCCGAGGAAGTACAGCGGGGTGTGCTGCAGGTACGGCACCGAGAAGTTGATCCAGATACTGCCCTGAATGACGATGATCAGCAGCACGGGCAGACCCGCGGACTTGAATGTGAACAGCAGGACCAGGATAACGAACAGCGCGGACAGCACACTGATCAGCAGGTTATCCTCGCCGAAGGAGCTGGACAGGTCCATGGCGCTCGTCGTATTGCCGACAACGTAGAACGAATCGGTGGCGTAGTATTTGCCGATGATGTCGTGCATCTTGTTGACGAAGGCGAACGTCTCGTCGGTCTCCTCGGGCAGGTTCAGATAGACGACCATACGGCTGTAATCATCGCTCTGCAGCTGCTTCTGGGCTTCATCGAGCTGGTCGAACAGGTCGTCCAGCGTGTCCTGCACATCACCCGAGAGCGTGATGTTGCCGTCGTGCATCTCCTGTTCCAGGAACCTGAACATGTCGTAGATCGGCACTTTATAATCGTCCAGGCCGTTGATGATCTCGCCGTACTCGTCATGGTCGACGGCGTAGGCACCGTACAGTGCCTTGGCAACCTCGTAGTCGAGGTCGGCCATCTCGGCCAGCTGGCGCGGGGTCACAGCGTCGGTCAGCATATAGCCGTCCATCGCTTCAATGTTGGCCAGACCCATCGTGGATTTGACCTCGGCGCAGGCGTCCAGCTCGTCGAGGATCCTGCCCTCGGACTCATAGTCGCCCGACGGCACAATGACGGCCACCATGTTGCTGGAACCGAAGGTGTTTTTGATTTTCTGGTAGGCGATCTGGCGCTCGCTCTGCTTGGCGGTGACCAGGTCGGTGTAGGTGTAGCAGTAGGGGCACAGGTTGGCAAAGACCGCCGCCGCCACGATGATGACGCCGAAGATCGGCGGGATGATAAAGCGGGTCTTGATGTCGAACTTGCCGACGGCGGTGATCTTGGGAATCAGGTTTTTGTGGCGGGTCTTGTCGATCAGCTTGCTGAACAGCACCAGCAGGCCGGGCATCAGCGTAAAGACACAGAGCATACTGAACAGGATAGCCTTGATCAGGACCGTAGCCAGGTCGCGGCCAATGCCGAAGTGCATGAACGCCAGCGCGGCCAGGCCGCTGATCGTCGTGAGCGAGGAGGAAGAAATCTCCGGGATAGCCTTGGAAAGCGCGGCAATGCAGGCCTCGCGGGTGGGCAGCGTCTCGTGCTCATCGCTGAAACGGTGGCACAGAATGATGGCGTAGTCGATGGCCAGCGCCAGCTGCAGTATGACGGTGACTGAGTTGGAGATGAAGCTGATCGTGCCGCACAGGAAGTTTGTGCCCATGTTCAGCAGCGCCGCCGCGCCGAAGGTCATGAGGAGGACCGGGACCTCGGCATAGGAGCGGGAGGTCAGCGTCAGCACGACGACGATGATGATGGCCGCAATGATGACGATGACGAGCATTTCCGATTGCAGGTCCGCGGAGGAATCGTAGCCGACCTCGGAATAGATCGAGGTGTCGTAGCTGCCCTCAAGCTCGTCGCGGATCTCCTGCAGGGCGTTCTCGGCGCGCTCGTCCCCTACTTCTGCGTCAAAGCTGACGGAGAACAGCGCCGACGCATTCGTGTAATGCTCGTCGGTGTCGTCAAATTCGACGGTGGTGACACCCTCGATGTCCTCCAGCCGGGACTGGATGTCCAGCGCAGTATCGTAGGTGATGTTGGACACCATGACGTTGGCCGTGCCGTAGGTGACGAAGTTGTCATTCATCACGGTCAGGCCCTGGCGGGTCTCGGTGGTGTCGGGCAGGTAGGTCGTGATGTCGTCCTCGACCTTGACCCAGCCCGTGGCGATGACACTGAAAATCAGCGCAAATATGTATAACAGGAAGAACAGGTTGCGTTTATCAACGATAAACGAAGCCAGCTTTTCCATCCCGCCGCCTTTTGGCTTTTCGTTCTCCAAGAGTATACAGCCTCGCTTTCCCATTTTATTCGATACAAAAAGGATACATCAATATTATACGAAATGCAAGGCCCATGCAACACGGTCAAATTCAGAGGAATGTACAAAGAAGCGAGGAAGTTTTTGTTAAGGTACACAAAAAAACACCGTGCGGTGTTAAACCACACGGTGTTGAAAGCTATTTGGTAAGCTAAATTACTTCAGCTCGACCTTAGCGCCGACCTCGGCCAGCTTCTTCTGGATGTCCTCGGCGTCAGCCTTGGAAGCCTGCTCCTTCAGCTTGGCGTTCGGGGTCTCAACCAGCTTCTTGGCCTCCATCAGGGAAGCGCCGGTCAGCTCCTTAACGGTCTTGATGACCTGCATCTTGTTGGCGCCAACGTCAGCCAGGATGACGTCAAACTCGGTCTTCTCCTCCTCAGCGGGAGCAGCAGCGCCGGCGGCAGCGGGAGCGGCAGCAGCAACAGCAGAAACGCCGAACTCCTCGCAGATGGTGTCAACGAGCTCTTTCAGCTCCAGAACAGTCATAGTCTTGACAGACTCGACAATGGCAGTGATCTTCTCAGAAGCCATGGTAGTTACCTCCATAAATTTTATAGTTTTAAGCGGCGCGGTTTGTATTCAAGGAGCGCTGCGCCGGTGCGCTCAACCTGCTAAACCTAAACTTAGGCAGCAGTCTCGTCCTGCTTGTCGACGATACCCTGCAGGGCAACAGCCAGACCGCCAACGATACCGTTGAGGGAGCCAGCCAGCATGGAGAGCAGGCCTTCGCGGTTGGGCATGGTAGACAGGCTCTTGATACCTGCAGCGTCCATGACCTGACCATCGCAGAAACCGCCCTTGACGACGAAGCGCTTGGACTTGTCGGCGTCAGCAAACTTGCACAGGATGCGAGCAGCAGCAGCCGGATCCTCCGGAGACAGAGCGATAGCCGTGTCACCCTTGAAGTACTCGGTCAGACCCTCGTACTGGGTGCCCTTGACGGCCAGGCGCAGCATGGTGTTCTTGACGACCATGTAGTGCACGCCAGCCTCACGCAGCTCCTTACGCAGCTTGGTGTCATCAGCAACGCTGATGCCGTTGTAAGCAACGACAACACCGGCCAGAGAGCCTGCGATCTTCTCGTTCAGATCAGCAACAAGAGCCTTCTTAGCTTCCAGAATCTTTGCACTGGGCATTTGAAATTCACCTCATTCCACTTACAGATTGGTTTCGGTAAGCGGCTTTTTATGTGATATACAGAAAAAAGCCCCTTCCCGTCGCCGGGAAAGGGCTTGAAAGCATTGCAATCAAACGCACGTTTCTCGGCAGGTGGGTAAAACCCGTTATGCCTTGCGGCACCTGCTGTCTCAAAAACAGCTTAATTAGTATAGCACGCGAACGTGCGTTTGTCAAGCGCTTTTCAGCTCAAAGCTGAAAAACTTATACGCCATACTTATTGGTAGCAACGCGGACGCCGGGACCCATGGTGGTGGCGATGGTAGCGCTCTTGAAGTACTGGCCCTTGGCAGCGGCGGGCTTAGCCTTGGCGATGGCATCCAGGACGGTG
>OJSH01002763.1_pt1 | contig 11096 bp, 5 predicted proteins | sample 1599441 | NCBI WGS metagenome assembly OJSH01 (sample SAMN04168658, study PRJEB22393) | human gut metagenome | biome: human gut microbiome; feature: stool | host: Homo sapiens | collected 2014-03-24 | reverse complement strand
AAAATCTGATTTTTACAAAGTTAATATATAAATAAAAAAACTACGAGAAAAATCCTGTAGTTTTCTATTTACACAATCAGATGGATAGTCCCAGGATTTTTTATTTTGATTACTACTATCTTCTTCCTAATACCCCGGATTCTGTTTCAACCTCTCATTCATCACCCGTATTTTCTCCGGTATAGGGAATACAGTTGTATATCCACTTGCTTCATCCGGCAGTTGCGGACGGCTGCTGTAAGCTCTTGTAAACTTCCCGAAGCGGACTAGGTCCTGACGTCTCCATCCTTCCCAAGCCAGTTCCAGCTGACGTTCGGCAAGGATATTCTCTAAAGTGGCAGTGCGGGGAGAAGCGTTGACACGGCTACGAACTTCATTGAGTTCTTCATCTCCGTTTGCTCCGTTCCGGACTTTCGCTTCACTCTTCATCAACAAAGCGTCTGCATAGCGGAACAATACAATGTCATTCTCCATCAACTTACCGTCTTTTGTGGCAGTCGGGTCGACTTCATACTTTTTCATGCGGGCTCCTGCGGTTTGTTCGTATGGGGTATCTGTTATATCCAGAGATACTTTCCAGGGCAGATATTCCAATACCGTTCCATTATCCAGTTTGATTATGTTTCCTTTCAGGTCGTGGACAATTCCTGCAAAATAGCAAATATCAAAACGGGGATCTTGTTCCGCGGTTTCATAACCGAAAGTTTCGAGGGCTTCAATGGTGGCGCTGGGACCGTTCTCACCGCTTAGGCCGTAAGCCTTGGCGTGATTATAGTGGCGGGAACGGAAGAGATATTGCATCTGGTTGGTGTACAGAGTTTTGTTCATCGGGATAGTGAAGACATTCTCTACGGACGGTTCGTTGAATATGGAGAAATTCGTTTCGTATTCCGGTTCCAGTTTGTAACCCATAGTCTTGAGTTGGTCACAATAGTAGATGACTGTTTCCCAGGCATTGAGTTCGCTGCCGTTCACTGTGAACTTTATATTTTTTCCATCCGGGCGTTGTCCGTCCGTCCAATCATTGTCTGTATAAACTTCGGAGTTCAAAGCCAGTTTGGCCAGTAGGAAAGTTACCACGGGGCGAGTGATACGGCCATAGTAAGGGCCGGACTGGTTGCTATGTGCATTGCTCAACAAAGGAGCCGCCTCTTGCAATTCCTTGACAACAAAGTCAAAGACCGTTTTCCGTTCACTTTGCACTACATCTTTCATTGCTACGGAAGAGGATTGAACTAGCGGGATGCGTCCGAACAAATCCATCAGGTAATAATAATACATAGCCCGCATGGCACGTACTTCGGCACGGTATGCCGGCAGTTCCGTAGCGGAATGAGTTTCGGCGAATTTGTCTATCCGTTCCAGTGATTTGTTACTTAACATGACGACTTTATAGAGATATTCCCATGTAGCCTGAATGGCATCATTCTCTATTCCCCAATCGTGCAGGTAAAGTCCTTGCCAAAAACCACCGTCATACCAGTCACCTCCACGGGTGGGGATAATGGCTTCGTCGGAGGTAAAGGTGTTCAGGTCGTAGACTCCCCTACCCGTTCCCTGCAATCCCTGACTATCACTATAACCGCCTACGTATGTATAAAGCGAAGCTACTGCATTGAGATATACTTCCGAGATTGTATTGTAAACGTCATCTTCGGGTAACTTATCTTTCGGATTTTCCTCCAAAAACTTACTACATGAGAATAAACCCAGGCACATTGCCAGAAAGAATCCTAACCGACTTTTATTTTTCATATATTGTTTCATCATCTCCTCCTCCATTAAAAGTTAATACTCAATCCCAGTGTGTACGTCCGCGCCAACGGATATCCCCGTTTATCATCCACGCCTAAAGTGGAGTTCACCGTTGAACTGTTAATCATGGGTGAAAGTCCCGAATAACCGGAAATGGTTGCCAGGTTGTTGACTGTAAATGCCAGACGCAGGGAACGGACATATTTCTTCAGTTTCTGTACTTTCTCAATCGGCACGTTCCAACCCAGCGTCACATAGTCGAAGTTGACATAATCTCCCTTTTCCAACCAATAGTCGGTGGCGGTTTGATCCTTGATGTTCTGTTTCGGGGCTTTCTTCATTACGTTATAGTCGGGAAATATATTCATGTTCATATAGGTCAGGGAGGTTCCGTTGTAGATTTTATGTCCGAAAGCTCCGTTAACCTGCAGAGACAGGTCGAAACGCTTGTAGCGGAAACTGATGTTGGAGCCAAGAATCGTTTTAGGTACGGCTTGTCCTGCCACGTAGCGGTCTTCACCATCTTCAAGGCTGACACCTCCGCCATTCAGATCGGCGATGCCATAGGTGTATCCACCGTTTCCATCGGATTCGAGTCCCGTACTGTGGGGAAGATAGAACACGCCCAACGGTTGACCCACCATCTGATATACGATGTGGTTGTATCCTCCGTGAAAGCCGGCTCCGTCGAGGCTGGCAAGACTTTTATATTCGGGGGCAGAAAGCATTTCGCCGTTGTACATACCGCTTAATGAGAGCAGTTTGTTGCGCTGGAAAGTGATATTGGCATTGATATTCAGTTCCATATCCTTGGTCTTCAAGGGGGTGATGCCGATGGCGATTTCCGTACCCCAGTTGCGCATGGAACCGATGTTGGCAAGTAAGGTGTTATAGGTGAAAGGCGGTACGCTTACGTTGTAAAGGTAAAGCATGTCTGTGGTTCGGGAGTTGTAATAGTTGGCGGAAAGCAGCAGGCGGTTGCCGAAAAGAGCTACGTCGATACCGGTATTAAAGGTATGTTTCACTTCCCATTTCAGGTCGGGATTTGTGTTCCGTAAGTCTCCTAAAGATACGACGGCGGAGTTTCCGACGGGGACTACACCGTTCGGCTTTACAAGGTTCAATGTAGTGTATGAGTCAATCCCGCTCTGATTACCTGCCAGACCGTAGCCAATACGGAATTTCAGATTATCCACCATCGGCAACTGCTTCATAAATTCTTCTTCACTAATCACCCATGCGGCAGATGCGGAGGGGAAGAATCCCCATTTATGGTTCGCTCCGAATTTGGAGGAAGCATCTGTACGGGCGTTCAGCGTCAGTACGTAGCGGTCGGCGTATGTATAGTTGAAACGTCCCATGAAAGATGCCAGACGGGGTTGGTCGTAGTAAGAATTAGTGCCTTCCCACAAGCGGAGTGCGCCTGCCTGAAGATTATTATACCCGAATTTGTCGGTGCTGAAATTGCTTACTGTTGTATAATATCCCGTGTAGGTTTCTTTTTGAAGTTCGGCAAGTGCCAACACGTCAAAGAAATGTTTTTTCCAGTTTTTCTTATAGGTCAGCATCATGTTGCCCAGCAAGGATTCTCGCTTTTTGGTTCCTTTGTAAGCCTGGCCGTTCGCCCAGACGGAAGTGGGGAGGTATTGCGAATTTTCTACGATATTGTAAGTATAAGCTCCGAACAGGCTTAGTTTCAGTCCTTCCATCAGATTGAAAGTGAGACGGGCGTGCGTACTGATGTGCGAAGTGGCATCATCGTCCTGCACTTCCATCCATGCCAATGGATTGGTGATTTGGCTGGCAGTCGTTATTCCGTCCCAGGAATTGGTGACGGGGTCTTTATGGTTGGGATAGGTGGGGTTGAATGTGGCTGCCGAATAGAACGTTTTCTGATAATCCACCAGATTATGATTCTTCTGAATGGAACCGAACATTCCCAGCTCGCAGTTCAGGAAGCCGTCGAACATTTTCTGATTCATGTTCATATTCGAAGTGAAGTTTTTCATGTCTTCATTCAGAATCACTCCCTGACGATCCATGAAACCAAGAGAAACGCGATAGCTGGACTCACTGGAACCGCCATAAAAGGCGATGTGATGGTTTTGTTGTAGTCCTGTCTGTTCAATCTCTTTCTGAAAATCGGTGTTGTTTCCTTTGTCCAGAATGGAAATCCCGCGTTCCGAGGCAACACGGCGGTACTCATCGCCGGACAGCATTTTCAGATTCTTGTAGACGGTGGAAACTCCGAAGCTACCGTTGTAGGCTACCTGTGTTCTGCCGCTCATTCCTTTTTTAGTGATGACTTCAATCACACCGGAAGCTCCTCGTGAACCGTATTGTGCGGTTTCGGAAGCGTCTTTCAGAATGGTGAAGCTCTCAATATCCGTAGGATAAATGGAGGTGAGCATACTCAAGTCGCCAAATACTCCGTCGACGATTATCAAAGGGTCATTGCCACTGGTCAGTGAGGTGGTTCCCCGCAGGCGTACCGCATCCAAGGCTGCCGGACCGTTTGATCCGCGTTGGACGGTCAAGCCCGGCACACGTCCGCGGATTGCTTCCAAAGGGTTCGTTATCTGGTCTTTATTCATCTGTGTCTCCGTAATCTTCTCTACGGAACCGGAGAGGGTTTTCAAACTTCCGGTGGCATATCCAACAGTTATCAATGAGTCTATGGGCGTGGTAACGGGTATCTCCTGAGCGAATATACCATTAGACGAAGCCGACAAAAGAAGAGTGAGCAATGTTAGTTTACCGTGTCGTCGTATCATAATTGTTAGTTTTTAAGGTAATACTATAAATATAACAAAAAAAGAAGGAATCTGGTTGAGTGGATTCCTTCTTTTTTTATTTTTGGGACACGGAGTACCTCATGGTTATTTCACGGATTATTTCACGATTATCTCATCTGTGAATATCCAGCCTCCGAACTCTTTTCCGGCTTGAGCCTGATAGCGAATGTATCTTCCTGTCGCATTCCCCTTCCATGAGATGTCCGTAAACTGGATAGGAATTTCTTTGGTGACTTCAAAAGTCCGGTGTTCCAATTCCGTAAAGTTGATTCCATCGTCAGAGACAGAGATTGTGACAGACTCAGGCAAAAACACCTCCGCACCCGTCACTTGCATGAAAGCAGCAGTAACGGAATGAATGGGAGTAACAGTTTCCATATCGATTGTCACATCCAACCGGTCACCGTCAATAAATCCCTGCCAACAACCGTCTCCATACGTCCAATCGCCACGTATGCCGTCCGTTAGAGCGGTATTGCCCTGTGCCGGATAATGGGGACTATACGACGAATTATATATTACCTTCTTACCCAATGCCAGATGAACAACGGGTTGTACGGATTCCGGACGACTGCCGATCTCATTCTTCAAATCGAAAGGATGATACCCCTTTGCCTGTAACTCTCTCACCGCTTTCAAGGCGCGGGCATGGAAATCCGGCCATGACTTACGCTCGGGAGCAGACCAAGCCACTTCCGCCAATGCGAGGATACGGGGATACATCATATATTCAACCTGTTCGGGAGTGGGAATATATTCCACCCATAAGTTACCCTGCACACCGTAAACAAGTTTAGCCTGTTCTGTAGTCAGGGAAACGGAAACCGGATCGTACGAATACACTTTCTTCAATGGCAGGTATCCGCCGATAGCTTCCGGCTGTGAATAGGGTGCATCCTGATAACTGTCCAGATAACAATAAGCGCCGGGTGTCATGACTGCCCGATGACCGGAGGTTACGGCAGCGATCCCACCTTCTTCTCCACGCCAGGACATAACAGTAGCATTGGGAGCTATACCTCCTTGCAATATCTCGTCCCATCCCAGCAAATGACGACCGTGAGCATTGAGGAACTTCTCAATGCGGTGTATCAGGTAACTTTGCAGTTCATCTACATTGGCAAGATGCTCATCCTTCATTCTCTTTTGACACTTCGGGCACGTTTTCCATGCCGACTTGCCAGCCTCATCACCACCGATATGGATATATTCTGACGGAAAAAGTTCCATGACTTCGGTCAGCACATTTTCGAGAAAGGCAAAGGTTTCTTCATTACCGACACAGAAGTCCGAATTCTTGTACGGCTCGCCCGAACAGGACAGTTGCGGATAAGCAGCCAGCACTTCTTCCGAATGGGAAGGCATTTCTATTTCAGGGATGACCGTCATGTAATGCTGACGGGCATATTCAAGTATTTCACAAATGTCTTTCTGAGTATAATAACCACCGGAAGCTCCAGGTTCATCGAAGCGAACGTATCCGCGTCCACCGTTCCACCATTTCTTCCAGTTCGGCTCCGTACGCCAAGCGGCAAAGTCAGTGAGCAAAGGGTATTTCCTTATCTCAATGCGCCAGCCTGCCGCATCAGTCAGATGCAGATGAAGCCGGTTTATTTTATAAAAAGCCAATGCGTCTATCTGCTTCTTCACAAATTCTTTGGAGAAGAAATGGCGGGAAACATCGAGCATAAAACCACGATAAGCAAAACGAGGAGTATCCTCTATTTCAACGGATGCGACGGAATAGCCCGTGCCCGAAGGGGTAAGCAACTGTAACAGTGTCTGCATTCCGTAAAATAATCCGGCTCCGGAAGTTGAACGGATAATGATTCGTCGGGGAGTGACGGACAGTGTGTAACTTTCCGGAGAGGGCAACCGCTCATTCTTTCCGGTTATCAGCAGTGAAAGTACTTGGCGTACGTCCTTTTTCGAACCTTTCTTCAACGAAACAGGAAGTGCTTGCAGACAGTTCTCCCAAAGCCTCGCTTCTTCCCCCTCTAAGTTTGTATAAAGTTTTGTCTTTTCTGATAGAAAAAAGTAGTCCGCACCCCGCTCCATTTTCAATGGAACAGGAATTACGGACTGTGCTTTGATGGGATGCACCGCAAGGCACATCCCTAATATCCATAAGAAAAGACAAACTTTAGCGTATCTATTTCTTATATTCATTAATCAATACTGATTTCGTCTACAAACAAGAAACTGTTTTTACCTTTTCCACCATGCCATGCCGGCATTGATTTCTCCGGTGATGCAATAACTCTTACATACTGCGTTTTCACCGGAGTAAAGGTCAACTTATGATCATAGACACCGTCTTTATCATCTTCTTTCATTTCCGGATATTCTTCGGAAGCAACTTTAGTAAAGTTCTTTCCGTCATCCGAAACTTCTACGGCCACAGTTCTCGCATCGAATACCCAATCGCCTTTGGCCACACAAGTAGAGATGGACACGCTTGAAATCTCTACGGGTTGTTGGAGATCAATCGTCATATCCATGTCATTCCCGTTGAAAGCAATCCAACGGCCGGATTTGTAACTACTGTTTCCTTTCAGACCGTCTATCAATGTAGCAGCTCCCTTGAACATGTATTGTTCATTGATTTTCTGATTGGCAACAATCGGCTTCATGCTGGATTTGCTGAAATCAATTTTCTCGGTAAGCACCTTGCTGTCTCCTAAAGGACGAATAGCTTTGGCAGACAAAGTTGCATTTTCCTTGACTTTCAACACGCCTTCATACAAAGGAGAAGCAACGGTAGGTTCCGTACCGTCCAAAGTATAATGAATAGGGGACTTATCAATAGTAGATAACATAATATCCAATGTTCCTTCTGTCGGATTCGGTTCAAATTGGACCTGCACTTCAAAGACGTGTTTAGCATAATTATATCCTTCGGCTTCATACCATTTGATTAACTGAGGAAGCCGAGACAGGAAGTCTGCATAATTCTTCTTATCGGGATTCGTCCACTGAACTTCACACAAAGCAGCCCAACGGGGCAATACCATATATTGCGCATGCGGGAATGTAGCGATATATTCGGTCCAAAGATTAGCTTGTACCCCTTTTATACATTGCTGTTCCTCCGGAGTAAGAGAAGCTGGCATAGGCTCGTAGCTGTATACTCTTTCCATCGGCAGATAACCTCCGATACCGAAAGGTTCATTTTCGATATCTTTAGACTGATAGTAGTCGAAATATAAATAAGTATTCGGAGTCATGATGACATCGTGTTTCTGCTTGGCGGCTTCAATACCTCCTTTTTCGCCGCGCCATGACATCACAGTGGCATTCGGAGCAAGTCCGCCTTCAAGGATTTCATCCCAACCGATAATCTGGCGTCCGTGAGCATTGAGGAATTTCTCGATATGATTGATAATGAAACTCTGCAAACGTTCTTCTTTAGAGTGTTCCTTATCCGATTTCAAGCCCAACGCCTTGGCACGTGCCTGGCACTTCGGACATTGTTCCCATCTTACTTTCGGACATTCGTCACCACCCACATGGATATATTCCGACGGGAAGATTTCAATCAATTCTCCATATACATCCTCGAGGAATTTCAATACCTGATCATTTCCGGCACAAAGCACGTCTTCGGATACTCCCCACTGTCTCCATACTTCGTACGGACCACCGGTACAACCCAGTTCAGGGTAAGCAGCAAGGGCAGCTTGCATATGTCCCGGAAGATCTATTTCAGGAACAACGGTTATGTAACGTTCTGCAGCATATTCTACAATTTCTTTTGCCTGTTTCTGCGTATAAAATCCACCGTAAGGTTTACCGTCATACTCACCGGAGTTGCGTCCGATGACGGTTTCCGTTCTATTGGAACCGATTTCTGTCAGCTTCGGGTATTTCTTGATTTCCAGACGCCACCCCTGGTCGTCCGTGATATGCCAATGCAAACGATTCATGTTGTGCAATGCCTGCATATCGATGTAAGTCTTTATTTCATCTACCGTGAAAAAATGACGGCTGGTATCAAAATGGGCGCCACGATAACCAAAACGGGGAGCGTCTTTGATTTCTACGGCCGGGAGGGCTATATTTGCTCCCACAGCAATAGGCAAAGATTTACGCAAAGACTGGATACCATAAAATACTCCGGCTTCCGTAGAACCGGTAATGGTTACTCCGTCACCGGCAACTTTCAGCTGATAGGCTTCCGGATTCTCATTTTCTGTTCCCAAAGCCAGGATAATGACATTTTTTCCTTCTGTTCCGGCCTCAATGGTAAAGTCTTCTCCCGTAGCCGTCTTCAGATAGTCGGCCAGGAATTTCGCATTGCGCTGCATCTTCTCGTTTCCTTCCGGATAGAGAATCTTTACTCCGCTTTTCAGGATAAAGGGGATTCCCTGCTCTACAACGATTTCCTGAGGCAAAGGAATTACCTGATAATTAGCTTCTTGCTGAACTGACTGGCAAGAAACAAAAAGCCCTGCCACCGCCAAGCATCCGGTTAATTTCAACAGTTGTTTCATAAATTAAAAAATTAAGTGTTAAGTTATTAATAAATTTATGGAGTCAAAGATATTATTTTTCTGCCATATTTCACATTTTCCATCATATTCCACGGATAATTTAACAAAATATATTAATCAGGTAAAACACAATAATCCACCAAAAATAGCTTTCTTCATAATATAATTATCTTATTCTTTAATAATATCTGTAAGCTTCACTGCTTGAAATGTCATGTGTGCTACACTACTTTCGTATAAAATGCCTATAGTTTCTTTATCAATCATAGTCAGACAGCTATATCCCCATCCCGGACCTTCATCCAATAAAAGTTGATGTTCCGGCAGCCAAGTAAGTCCTTTATCCAAACTTGCCTTTATTGTAATATGGTCACGTCCTTTTACTGTATTCGGATTTGAAAATAGAAGGATGTCTTTGTTCAACACATTATCCAGTGCTTTGACATTCAGCAAGCTGGCCATACATACGGGCTCATTAAGTGCCTTACGTGAAGAAGCGTGTTCGGTCCAGCTCTTGCCCAAATCTTTTGTAATGGATACCGCCCGGCTACCTCCTCTGTTATCACGCATATTCAACATCAAAACTCCCGGTTCTATTTCTACAACTTGGGCTTCTGTGGTATTGGTACGGGCCATGTTATGCATCTTCCATGTCTTACCTTGATCCTTGCTATACATAATTCCGGCATTAGGGATACGTGTCGAATCTATAAACTGGGTCGGAAAAACCAATGTACCGTCACTCATCGTTATTCCCCGTCCCGGTCCTTGAAGTAGAAAATACCAGGATGGATCTTTCACCTGTTCCGTTATATTGATTGGTTCCGACCACGTTTTACCATCGTCAGTACTCTTTACCATCATCAATTGTGCTGTATGATTCATATCCGTTCCCGGATGTGAACTCCACCACGCACGCTGATTACCCATACCATGTGTCCATGCAGCAACTATCCATACAGTATTTGTCTTTGTGTCTACCAGAATAGAAGGATCCCCTACCCCATTTTGGGCTTTTGGCAAACCACCATACTCACCAAATGAAAGAGGAAGACGCATTTTTTCCCATGTCTTTCCTCCATCTGTACTACGGCTCAACCCAACATCAACATATTCTTGCAAATCAACGCTACTATTATAACGAACATCATATACTCCTAACAAAGTTCCTTTATTCGTAGTCACCAATCCCGGAATACGGAAAGCTGCCGATCCGTCATCTCCTGCGTGACGTACGCCGATAGCCATTCGATGAGAGATATTCTTAGGAGAAAGATATTTACAAGTCAAATCTCTGCCATCTACTTTTACCGCATATAGTTCAGAGTTTATTCGGGTATATAAAGAAGTCCCTTTTTTCATCTGCAAGCTAATCCAAAAAAAATTTACACCTGGAAATAATTTATAATTACTCTTAAGTACTACTTTATTGGAAGGTCTCACTACTTCCGCACATTTCACCGAATACGACGGATTGGCAGATAAGGTAGTTCCCGGATGAAAACTGGATATATATTCTACAGGAGCCATACACTTTTTATTTCTATGCTGCAATGCCTCCGTGCCTCCATAATAGAGTTTTACTGACTGGATATCGTGCTGTGGCGTGCTTTTGCTGAAATCTAATACGACTTCATTCAGAAACTTACTTTCTTCAGCATCCAAACGAATATAAAACAAAACATTGTCTTGCCGTTCTATCAGAATGGGGATTTGTGTTTCACGGATAAAAACTGTATCTGAAGCTCGGACAGTATCTGAAGCTTGAACACTAAAGAAAAATCCTAATAAAATAAAGAGGAGAAAATAATGATTTCTTTTCATAATGGGGGTATTAGTTAGTTTAACGCGGTAAAGATAGAATTTTTTTTATACAAATTAAGCTTTTTCTTTAAAATACAATATGAGAGCCACAAACTTTCTCTCTATTACCAAGTTCTGGTAGGACTAGTCAATACTTTGACCACCGTTCTGGCTCTTGCTATCATCGATAAGGTGGGCCGCAAGAAACTTGTTTATTACGGAGTTTCGGGAATGGTTGTTTCTCTGATTC
>OJSH01002708.1_pt1 | contig 11324 bp, 10 predicted proteins | sample 1599441 | NCBI WGS metagenome assembly OJSH01 (sample SAMN04168658, study PRJEB22393) | human gut metagenome | biome: human gut microbiome; feature: stool | host: Homo sapiens | collected 2014-03-24 | reverse complement strand
CGACGCTCTTCCGATCTGTGAGATGTTGGCCGACCCGAATACCAAGATCGGCCGCCCACGCCAGGTCTACACCGGTCCGGTCGAGCGCGATTTCGTGCCGATGGACGAGCGGTGATTGTTGGTTTGAGAAAGCGCTTCGCTGGAGATTCCAGTGAGGCGCTTTCTATATGTACAGCGCAAACCAGCTATGCTGCGACGGCTGCATAAGAACTAGCAGGGCTAGTTCTGAAATTGAAATAATGTGTGCGGTATCGAGGCGCACCGAGGGAAGGCGTACGAAGGTACGTCGACCGAGGGGCAACGAAGATAACGCTCCACTATTTCAATTTCAGTTCTTGTGCAGCTTGGCGTTGAGCTCAATTCCCACCTTGCGGTAGCGGGCTTCGATGCGGCCGTTCACCGAGTTGCGGATAAACAGAATGTTGTCTTTGCCGGAGAGCTCAGCACCCTTGACCACTTCCAGCGGCTCGCCAGCGGCGGCCTTGGCCTTGTCCCAGATGGTGATCTTAGTGCCGGCGGTGATGTACAGACCGGCTTCGACGGTGCAGTTATCGCCCAGAGAGATGCCGATACCGGCGTTGGCGCCGAGCAGCGAGTGCTCGCCGATGGAATTGCGCAGCTTGCCGCCACCGGACAAGGTGCCCATGATGGAGGCACCGCCGCCGATGTCGGAACCGTCACCCACGACCACGCCTTGCGAAACACGGCCTTCGACCATGGAGACGCCGAGCGTGCCGGCATTGAAGTTCACGAATCCGGCGTGCATCACGGTGGTGCCGGAAGACAAGTAAGCGCCGAGGCGCACGCGGTCGGCGTCGCCGATACGCACGCCGGTGGGCACTACGTAATCGATCATACGCGGGAACTTATCCACACCGAACACGTTGACGGTGGCGGCAGGAGCTGCGGCAGGCAGTCCGGCCTGGGAGGCGAAAGCGAGAGCGGCTTCGGTGGAGGCGCGTTCGACGTCGGCCTTGCGCAGCGTGAAGTCTTCAACGGCGAAGGGGCCGTAGTTGGTCCACACCACATTGGCGAGCTGGGCGAAGATGCCGTCGAGGTTCAGCGTGTTCGGCTTGGCCATGCGCATGCTCATCAAATGGAGCTTCAGGTAAGCGTCCGCGGCATTACTGATCGGCTCGTCCAACTGGCTGACGACGAATACCGGCACGCGGCGAATGCCACGGGCGTCGGCCTCATCGTGAGCCAAAGTACCGCAATTGTGGTTCGGGCGATCGGCCTCGGCCGGTGCCTCACCGAGATTCAGTTCGGGGTACCAGACGTCCAGGGTGGTGCCGGCGGCGTCTACGCTGGCCAGACCCCAGCCCCATGCGGTACGCTCTTCGCTCATAGTTGCTCCTTATTGTTGTACGCGCTAGTGCACGCTTGTGGACGCGCGATGCGATTAATGATTCCCACCTTAGCCTTATGTGCGCCTAGGTGAGGGACGATGCCCGCGAAATGGCTTGAAATCGTATTTCCCGGTAAAAAATTACCGAGTGTGATTGGCGATGGGATGATAGGTTCTCCGGTGAAATTCGCTGGTGAACAACTCGACAAGGAGGTGTGCGATGTGATGTTGCATCATTCGGGAGCATAGGCTGTGGCCATGCGACGCCCGGCATCATAGAGTTTGCGCTTGAGCGAATCGGGCTCAAGAATCACTACGCGGCCATCCCAGGAATACTGCAATGCCCACCAGAACACAGCGCGTTCGGGAGCATCGACGATGACTTCGAACTGTGTGCCGTCCGGCGAATGTTTGATTTGAGGGTCGTCGAACCATTCGAACACGTTGTTGAGCATGGATTCGTCTCGTACGGCCATGCGGATGCGAATCGGGGCATCGGCTACGGGGTATGGACGGTGGCGCATGAAGTTCACTGCGTCAAAATCAGCTGGTGCTGGTTTTTCCAGTGGCACTGTGCCGTTCCTGCCTTTGGCGCTGACGTTGGCGATTCGGTTGACCACGAAAATGCGGAGGTTGTCTTCGCCATGCAGGTGGCAGATGAGGTAATAGCGTCCGTTCTTGTACACCATCTGGTACGGGTCGGCGGTGTAGGTAATTCGGCCTGCACCCGTACGGCTTTTATGTGGTATCAAGGTGCCATCCGGGCCGTAATCACGGTATTGGAAGGTTACGCCGTGGCCTTCTTCGATGGCTTGATTCAGCTGGTCGATAGTGGATAGGAACTCACCGTTGATATGCGTGTAGGTGGCCACATGGTCCAGGTAGCCTACTGCCTGCCCGGCGGCGCCTGCGAGCTCGCGGATTTTACCGATGAGGTCGTCCATGGTGTCGAGGCTGATGCGAGATAGGGTAAGACTGTCTAGTAGCAGTCGCATTTCGGCGGTGGATAGGAATGCGTCAAGATACCAGCCGGGTTGTGGATTCTTGCATTCGATGCCGGCAAGGTCGCTTTCGGTGAGATGCCCGATATGTCTGCCGAGAAATTCCGTGGCGGTAAGCTTTTTGAGCTGGTTTCGTATGGTCTTCTCGGTCGGCAGCTCGCTTGGATCTTCCAGCTGGTGTTTACGGGCAAGCTCATCGAGTATTTGCCGCACGGTCAGGCCATGCCCAAAGTAACTGTGACGCCATAGCACCTCGAAGATTTCGAGGGTGGTGTTCCCCGCATAGGATTTGCGTTGCGCCGGCTTGTCTGCATCCATACGTTAAGGCTACCGCGCACTTCGTCTAGGATGGAAACGTTGGGTTGAAATGCATTCGCTGGAAAGGAGGCTCGCCCATGAGCAAAGGGTATGGTGTGTTTGGCCATGTTCCCGATAATGCGGATGACGATGGCCTCCTGCTTTATGAGGATGATGATTCCGGCGTTTCCTGGGGCCATGCGTTGCGTCGTCGCAATCCTTGGAAAAGGGGAGACGACGAAGATGCCGATTACGACGACGGTCGGTATGACATAGATGACACTGATGACACTAATGGGGGCAGGGGCATCTATGCCGGTAAAAACGGCGGAGTAGGCGGCATTTCTGGTGAGACGGGTGGAATACTTGGTAGCTCAGGCGCGGCCGGCAGCAGAGACGTAACGTTTGGCGGAACGGACAGTTTGTCCGCCGCCGATGCGGTGATGCCCTATCGTCTCAGGCAAGGACGTTCCGTATGGTTCGACGATGAGGACGAAGGCCATTTCGCCGGGTCTGCGAAGCGTGCCGAAGCCCATGCCGTCCCTATCCTTGCGTTACGCAACGATGTGGAATCGTCATCGTCGAATGCCGTGCTCGCTCGTGCCCGTAGCATTGCGCGCAAAGCGGCCACCATGGTTATCAATCCGGTATACAGCGAAAATCATCGAACCGGGTATGCCGAACTTGACGGTATTCTACGTGGCACCACCAGCCCATCAAGTAGGTATCGCACCAGCGTGCAATTCGACCTCGATACGGGGGAGGAGGTCGGCGGCAAGTGCTCATGCCCGGCTTACGGCCGTGGCTATGGCATGTGCAAGCACATGATTGCGCTCGCCTTCATATTCTGCGATGATCCGCAGCGTTTTGAAGGCTACCGTGCCGGGGCTGTGAGGCCGTCTCGGACGCTGATTGACTATATGGAGCACGCCGATAGGCAAGACGCTCAAGCCAAAATTCGTCGTCGCAATGCGGTTATGCGTCGGTTTGATGCCACGCAAGGGAAAAACGGTGCAAATGCTCGGCGTACAAAAAGCGGATACGGCTCTCGTGCCGGCACCCGAGGCGGCGGGTATCAGGGTGACAGCGAGACTGTGGGCTTGGGGCAGGTGCAGCTTGTCCCGATATTGAGTTTCATCGACGGCGTGTGGAGCGTGGAGTTCAAGATCGGCTCGGCTTCCAATGGGTCCAGCTATGTGCTGAAATCGATTCCGCAATTTGTGCTTGCCATGGCGAACGGCGACTATGCGGATTATGGGCAGAAGCTTGCCTTTACTCATACGCCGGATATGCTTGATGATGATTCGCGCCCACTGCTGGACGTCCTTGATGATGCGATGGCCGTGCGTCGTGCGGCCGAGCAGCAGGACAGGTATTACGGGCATATCGCCATCGACCGTCATCTGACGCTTTCAGCACCGGAAGTGGCCCGGTTGCTGTCCGTACGTGAGGGCAGAGGCGTACAGCTCGTGCTGAACACATGGTTCTCCGGGCAGCCTGCATCGGTGCCAGTTGATGGTGGCGAGCCAGATTTTCTCATGCGCATTGCGCGGCGTGATTTCAATACGTATGGTCCGGATGCCGGATACCTGCTTACCGGAGTGCCAGCGGTGGAAACCGTGATTGACGGCGGCAAGAATGTATGGCTGCTGCTCGCCTCCACTAATCCGGCCGGTGCGGTATCCGCCATGATGGCGGGCTCTCAGCGTAAAAGCGCAGCAGGATGCCGATTCGTCCGTTGCCCGAAACGATTGATTCCGTTGCGAGGACTATTGGGAGACCTGTTTGAACCCGATGGCGAGGGGCAGGTCATTGCCGGCGATGACATCGCTCTATTCGCACGCACGCTATTGCCTCAGCTGGTTGGTGCTGGACTGTTGGAGGCCAGTGAGATTCCTCGCGAGCTGGCTGAATTAAGTCCTACGGAATGCAGCCTCCAGTTTTATCTGGATCGTGATGAGCATGGTGTGCAATGCGAGGTCAAGGCACGCTACGGCGATGCCATTGTCCCGTTGCTACCCGATGGCCCGACGGTGCATGCTGAGGGCGAGCGTTCCATCCCCTTGTCTCGGGGCGTGACTGGGCGTGATTTCGACGCTGAGCATCTTGCGATTGATGTAGTGCGTGAATTCTTTACCATGCCTGACCAGCGCAAGCGCGTTGCGGCCGCCACTCATCAGACGGTGAATGGGTTCCGAACGCCGGCCGCGCGAAAGGCCACCAAAAAATTCGTGTCTGATGCGGCCACTATCGATCGCGATGACACCACGCAGATCGTTCGTCTCTTTGACGAGGGATTGCCGGCACTAAAGGAAGTGGGGGAGGTCTTCACCACACCGGCTTTTGACCGGCTGATCGCGCCCAAGCCACCAAGCGTCAAAGTCGGATTGTCCATCAAAGGCAACTTGGTGGAGATATCACCCCTCGCTGATGAAGTGCCGCCGGACGAAGTGGGTGCCTTGCTATCTTCGTACCGTCGGCGTCAACGATTCCATCAGTTGAAGGACGGAACGCTTGTCAAACTCAGCGGCGCGAATCTCAGCACGTTGGACCGATTGGCCAGTGACCTCGATCTGAGCGAGCAGCAGCTCAACTCCGGACTGATCGAGTTGCCGGGCGGTCGAGCATTCCTACTGGATGGTGAGCTGCCGGATGACGGCTCCGATGTAGTCAAGGACGCTTCGTTCACCGAATACATCGACGATCTCAAGATCATCGACCCTAAGTCGTATGAAGTGCCGGATAGTCTCAAGCATATTCTGCGCCCTTATCAGGTCGAAGGCTTCCAATGGCTGAACACGTTGTGTGACAAGGGTTTTGGCGGCATTCTGGCCGATGAGATGGGCTTGGGTAAATCCGTGCAGCTTATCGCGTTGCTCCTGTCTCGATATCAGCGGAATACCGGCGAGATGGGCAACGGCAGCCTTGGCCCATCGCTGATCGTGTGCCCGGCGTCCTTGGTGTACAACTGGGGTGCCGAATTCACCAAGTTCGCCCCGAGCTTCAATGCCGTGGTGGTGGCCGGTACCAAAGCCGAGCGCCGTACCGCCATCGGCCGTGCGTTCCGGGCGGATGAACCCACCGTGCTCATCACCTCATACGACCTGCTGCGCCGAGATGTCGATGATTACACCGCCAATGAGCAACGTTTCAATGTCATGGCATTGGATGAAGCCCAGTACATCAAGAATCACACCACGAAAATAGCCAAAGCGGTCAAGGCCGTGGCCGCCGACCATCGTTTCGCCTTGACCGGCACGCCGATCGAAAACCGACTCTCCGAACTTTGGAGCATTTTCGACTTCCTGATGCCGGGGCTGCTCGGCTCATATAAGCGATTCCATGAGCGTTATGAGTTGCCCATCTCCAATGCCCGGGCCGCGGATGGCAGCACGGCTGAAGGTCGGGCCGCCGCACAAGTCAATCCTGAGGCCGCTCGGGTATCTCGCCAATTGCAGTCGTTGGTGGGCGTGTTCATCAAGCGCAGGCTGAAGTCCCAGGTGTTGACCGATTTGCCGGACAAGCTAGAGACCACGCTGACCGTGCGGCTTGCCGGCGAACAGCGCAAACTGTATGCGGCTCACGAGCAGCGGCTCAGAATGCAGCTCGAACACAGCGAAGAAGCCGATTTCAACACGTCGAAGATTCGCATCCTCGCCGAGTTGACCAAGTTGCGCCAGATCTGCTGCGATCCGAGGCTGCTGTACGCCGATGCCAAGGATCAATCGGCCAAGCTTGCCGCCATCACCGAACTGGTGGAAACCTGTGTGAACGAAGGCAAGAAGGCGCTGATCTTCTCCCAGTTCACCAGCTTCCTTGATCTGATCGCCGAACGTTTCGACGCGCAAGGCCTGCGCTACTACACCATCACCGGCTCCACGCCCAAGAAGAAGCGTCTCGAACTCGTCGACCAGTTCAATGCGGACGATACGCCTGCCTTCCTGATTTCCCTGAAGGCCGGCAACACCGGACTGAACCTGACCGGTGCCAGCGTGGTCATCCACGCCGACCCATGGTGGAACGCTGCCGCACAGGATCAGGCCACCGACCGAGCACATCGTATCGGTCAGACCGAAGACGTCAACGTGTATCAGGTGGTGGCCAAAGACACCATCGAAGAACGTATCTTGGAGCTTCAGCATACTAAGAGCGAGCTCGCCCGCCAGTTCACCGACGCTTCCTTGCTTGCCGACGAAGCCGGCACCGGCGCCAGCGCCCTCACCGAAGCCCCCGCCTCCATCGCCACCCTCACCAAGGACGATCTCCTCAATCTGCTGGGATGAGAAGATTCTGCTCGGTGCTCTTGAGCTTGGGGATGGAAACAGTCTGGGCTTTGTGGACCCGTTCGCTAAGCCGAGACCGGAGTCGATAGCGGTGTGGCATGGTTCGTGCGTGGGGAGCGTGATTCAGTTGTTGGCTGAGGCGATTCGGACGCTGTCGTTTTATGCTTTGTTTTGCCGTTGACCAATTGAAATGCTCGTTGGTAGGAGACCCCCAATAAAGCTCCGATTTGTCGATACGTGAGTCCCTCGTTGCGTAGGGCCTGTGCGGCGAGTCGGGATTCGGCAGCCGCTTGTGCGTTGGCTTTTTTTGCTATTTCGCGCTGCCGGAACATTTCTGTTACGTGTTGTTTGGCTTGTTTCGGCAACACAAACGTCACCTTGAGCTCCGGATTGTCGTCGTCGTTCATGACAGTGATGAGATCTTTAGCCATTGGCTCGATATCGTCAAGTCCTTTGGCCTGGGTCGACCGTTCGATAGCTGGTACCTGAACGTACCAATATCGGTCATCGGGTTGCACAAGCACGTCATAGTTGCTCATTGCCACCACCCCTTTCCGAGTTTCTGCTCGCTCTCGTTGATGATATCCAGCGTGGTTCGTTCTGAGACTTCATTATGGCGGGGGATGGGTATCCTCAACCCGTCCAGGCAGTAAACCTCATGTCTGCTGCCTTGCCGTAACAAATAGAAATCGAGCCCTCGCTGCTTTGCCGCTTGCCGAAGTTTCTTGATGATGAGTTTTCTTCGTGTCATCATAACTCTCAATCCCGCACTAGACAAAATGCGTATGTCGAATTGCCGGGTGGGAGTTGTGGGTAAACGTAGAGATGTTCATTGGTCCTTCTTTCTGTTGTCTGACGCGTCGTTGCGTGCGGGTGCATTTGACGGTATGGGATGAGGTCTCTGATTGGCAAGCTGAACGGGGGTATGTGGTTCTAGCTTCCGAGTTATCCACATTGATAAGGTGCTTTTTTAAAGTGACTTTCCCGTGTTGGTCGTGGATGCTGCGAGCAAGGCAAGAACGGTTGATCACGTCGCGATGCGTGTGGGTGAATGGTGAAAGTGTTTTTCGATATCTTTATATCGATATTCGATATATTATGATGGTGGCATACGGTGCTGTGCAGGTTCCTCCATTGATATTGATATTGGATTAAGGAGCATAGCCATGAACGCTGGTATCGCATTCATTTCTCGTAAATCTCGCAAAACAGACGTCGCTTGGCGCTATGCCATTGCCGTGGTGCTTGTCGTGTGTTGTATTGGGCTCGCATATGTGGAGATTGTTGTGGCGCCGTGGTTTATCAATGAGGTGGTGTCTATGTTTCCGGAGACCACGTTGCTTAAAGAACCGTCCATGTTCTGGGAATGGGCGATTCTGCTCGCCGTTCAGGCGACTTTGCTGTGCACGGCGGCGCTACAGCACCTGCTCCATGCCGATGTGATATGGAGTGAGTCCCATGCGTTCGTAGAAGGCTTGGGCTTTGGGGTTGCAGGCCCAGACGTTGAGCGTTACGTTGTGGCAGCCGGATTGACGGGCGAAGTCGAGCACGTAGCGATACAAGGTGGAGCCTACATGGTGGCCGCGGGACCGCTCGTCAACGCATAGATCATCGATGTACAGGGTTTTGATATCGGTCAGGATATTGCTGTTGAGGTGCTGCTGGAACACGCAGAATGCGTAGCCAAGCACTTGGTCGGTGGCGGGGGAGTCGGCGTTATGTTCGGCGTCAGTGCCGTCATTGGCAGATGGCGCAACCGCCACGAACACAGGGGTCTGATCGTTGGTCAGAATCGCCTTCAATTCCTCGTCCGTGTATTTCTTGACACCGCCTTTGAACAGATCCGGTCGGCCGGCATGATGCACTTCGAGCACCTGCCGCAGCAGTTCGTCGATTTGGGGAATATCGGCCGCCGTGGCCCTACGAATCGTCATGTCATCCATTGAACTCAGTCTAATCGGGCAGTCTCGACCGGCAGATGATCATTGCCCGCGATAAGAGACACGGACGGGCAAGATGGGTGATCGTTCGTTCAGGGTCTCATTCTCGCCGCAACGTCACGGTAGTCTGGAGTGCGTGAATCGCAAGAAACAGCCAGTGGAGAAGTATGAGCGGGGTACCCGTTCGTACACGATGTCGCATATTCGTGGCAAAGACACCAAAATTGAGGTACTGGTACGCAGCTACCTGTTTCGCAAGGGGTTGCGATTCCGCAAGAACGACAAGCGTTACCCCGGACACCCGGATGTAGTACTGCCGAAATACCACGCCATCGTGTTTGTCAACGGCTGTTTCTGGCACATGCATGAAGGATGTTCCAAACATTCGATGCCGAAATCGAACGTGGAATTCTGGCAGGCGAAACTACTGCGCAATCACAATCGAGACATCGCGCAGCGAGCCGAACTGGAGGCCGCTGGCTGGCGTGTAATTACCGTATGGGAGTGCGAATTAACGAAAGCCGTGCGCGACGAACGCCTCGCACGGCTGTATGAGCAGATTGTTGAAGGAGATGCAGATTCAGCGGAATAATTTCAGCTCCCCTCTGGAGGGGAGCTGAAATCAGGATTCAAACGGGAACTTCAGGCCCCAACGGTCACGAATCGCATCCATCAGCTCCATGATGCGGATGGTGTCGGCGTGCGGCATCGCCTCGCATTCGATCTTGCCGTCCAGCAGCGCGTTGGCCGCATCGGCCACCTCATACTCATAACCGGTCAACTGCGGCGGCACCGCAATGCTGCGCACGGGCTTGTGGGCGTTGTCATAGATGTCGATGGACTCGGGATTGTTGATATTGGTGACCACCAGATAACCCTCGGTGCCCCTCACATAGCCGCCGCGGTCGGAGGAAACCAGCATCGAACTGGTGGACACGGCCATCGTGCCGTCGCTGTAATACAACGTGGTGGAATTCTGCGCATCCACACCGGTTTCGGCGGGCACCATCGACGTATCGAAATGATCAAGTGTACGGCCATGGTCGGCGCCGACCGCCATATCCAGGAAGTTCAGCGGATACACGCCCACATCGAGCAGCGCGCCACCGGCACAGGCCGGATCGGTCATACGTGCCTTGCCGGACACCGGATAGCACAGGTTGGCGCTCGCCGCTTTCACCTCGCCGATCTCGCCGGACTCGATAACTTCGTTGATGAGCTTGCGGCTGGGCATGTAGCGCGTCCAGATGGCCTCCGTGCACAGCATGCCGGTTTCCTCGGCCACGGCCAGCGCCTCACGTGCCTGCCCGGCGTTCGCGGTGAACGACTTCTCCACCAGCACGTTCTTGCCGGCTTTCATACACAGGATCGCCTGTTCGGCGTGCAGACTGTGCGGGGTGGCGACATACACCAGATCCACATCCGGGTCCGCCACCAACTCCTCATACGATCCATAAGCCTTGTCAAAATGCCATTGGTCGGCAAAAGCCTGCGCGCGCGTAATATCACGGGCCGCTACCGCATACGGGTGAATCCATGAGGAATACAGTGAATCTTCAGCCATCTGGGTCAGGGTGCCGGCCATGGTGTGAGCTATGCGGCCCGCACCCAGAATCGCGACGTTGATTTTTTCGCCGCTGGCCTCGAACTCGGCGCGCTTGCCATTGAATCGACTCATTATTCCTCCTTGAATGCGGGTTGGTGCACTCAATCGACCTACAGTGATTATAGAAGAAGAAACCTTGTCCCGTGAGGCGGATAGAACCGAAATATGGAAAACGAAGCAGCGCAGCAGCCCAAATCTCCGGCCGCGTCTCCAGTCATGTCCCGCCGAGCGCGTGAGGCCAATCCCTTCCGTGCCATGGTATTCGGCGAACAAGCAGACAAGATGATCGCCCAAGGTACCAGCGTCATCAAATTAAGCCTTGGCGAGCCCGATTTCGGCGCGCCGCCCGCCGTACGCGACGCCATGCGCGAACAGTACGACGGCCGGGCCCTGCCGTACACCGCCGCCATGGGCCTACCTGAACTGCGTCAGGCCATCGCCGACTTCTACCGCGAGCGTCATGACCTTGACATCGACCCCAAGCGTATCTGCGTGACCGCCGGCGGTTCGGCCGCCCTGCTGTTGGCCACCGCGCTGACCGTGGACCCCGGTGACGATGTGATTGTGGCCGACCCCTCCTACCCATGCAACCGCGAACTTGTGCGGTCGTTTGAAGGCCGGGTCATCGATGTGCCGACCTCGGCCGCCACCCGCTTCCACCTGACCGCCGACCTGTGCAGCCAGTACTGGACGAGCAAGACCAAGGCCGTAATGATCACGTCGCCGTCCAACCCCACCGGCACCACCATCGACTTCAACGTATTGGACGAGGTGTGCAAGTTGGCCGCCAGCCGCGGCGCAAGATCGGAAGAGCGTCGTGTAGGGAAAGAGTGTAGATCTCGGTGGTCG
>OJSH01002695.1_pt1 | contig 11363 bp, 9 predicted proteins | sample 1599441 | NCBI WGS metagenome assembly OJSH01 (sample SAMN04168658, study PRJEB22393) | human gut metagenome | biome: human gut microbiome; feature: stool | host: Homo sapiens | collected 2014-03-24 | reverse complement strand
GCGACCACCGAGATCTACACTCTTTCCCTACACGACGCTCTTCCGATCTCAATGCCACCAATTCTGTGAAGCTTCGTGAGATCATGGAGCAGAAGGAGAAGGCACAGGCAGATCTGGATGAGAAGATGGACAGGTGGGTTTATCTGAATGATCTGGCGGAGCGAATCGAGGCACAAAAAAGTGAAAAGTGATTTTTTTCAGATGCTATTGACTTTGCAGAGGGTTCTTTAGTATGATACAGATTATGGAAGATTGCAGGAACTGCTTTGCAGTGGGGCAATTTGCGGATGCCGGGTCAGTAACAGAAAATATCTTTTGATCCTGACATCTGTGAGTGAACAGTAAGTGAACAGGAGATATAAAAATATGGCAGAACAGGTCAGAGTTGTAGTGGACGCAATGGGCGGGGATAATGCCCCGGCAGAACCTGTCAAGGCTGCAGTGGAAGCTGTAACAGAGAGACAGGACATAAAAGTAATTCTTACAGGAAAACAGGAAGTGATAGATAAGGAACTGGCGAAATATTCCGGATATCCGAAGAACCAGATCCAGGTTGTCAATGCATCCCAGGTGATCGAGACAGCAGAACCCCCTGTTTTTGCGATCCGTAAGAAAAAAGATTCATCAATCGTAGTAGGTTTGAATATGGTTAAGAAACAGGAGGCAGATGCCTTTGTTTCATCAGGAAGTACAGGAGCTGTTCTTGTTGGCGGACAGGTACTGGTAGGCAGAAGTAAAGGTGTGGAGAGGCCGCCTCTTGCACCGTTGATCCCTACCACGAAGGGTGTTTCCCTTCTGATCGACTGTGGTGCCAATGTGGATGCACGTCCATCGCATCTGGTGCAGTTTGCGAAGATGGGCTCTATTTATATGGAGAACGTAGTCGGTATTAAAAATCCAAAAGTTGCCATTGTAAATAACGGGGCGGAAGAGGAGAAGGGAAATGCACTTGTAAAAGAAACTTTCCCCCTTCTGAAAGAATGCAAAAGCATTAATTTCATCGGAAGTATAGAAGCCAGAGATATCCCGGCAGGATATGCGGATGTGGTCGTATGCGAAGCATTTGTGGGAAATGTGATCCTTAAATTATATGAGGGAGTTGGTTCTGCCCTGGTCCAGAAGATCAAAGAAGGAATGATGACCAGCACAAGAAGTAAGATCGGTGCACTTCTGGTAAAGCCTGCACTGAAAGAAACTCTGAAATCCTTTGATGCAACGGAATATGGCGGAGCACCGCTTCTGGGGCTTAAAGGACTTGTGGTAAAGACGCATGGAAGTGCCAAAGCCATTGAGATCAAACATGGTATTTTCCAGTGTGTACAGTTTAAACAGGAGAAGATCAACGAGAAGATCGCAGAGCGTATCCTGGAGGATCAGGAAGTACTGAAGTCCGGAGCAGAATAGAGCAGGACAGGAACAGAAACAGGAAGGAGGGTTGAAGATGGAACTGGAGAAAATAAAAGCTATCATAGCAGAGGTTCTGAATATTGATGCAGATTCGATTACAGAAGACACTACATTTGTAGATGATCTTGGTGCAGACTCTCTTGATATTTTTCAGATTATTATGGGGATTGAAGAGGAGTATGACATTGAACTGGATAATGAATCTGTCGAACAGATTCAGACAGTCGGTGATGCTGTTGAAGCAATTCGGACAATTAAATAAAAATGTAACTGTCCGGCAGTCTGAAATTTGACAGGAGCATAGTACAGGTGCACTGAGCAGTTGCAAAAAAATGATGTCGCAGGGTTGTCAGATGACAGCCCTGCGCATATGGAGAGGGTTAGAGGAATGAATAGAAAGACAGAAGAATTAGAAGAAATCATAGGATATCATTTTAAAAATAAACATTATCTTACACAGGCACTGACTCACAGTTCCTATGCAAATGAGAAGAAGCTGGGGAAGCTGGGCAGCAATGAGAGACTGGAGTTTCTGGGAGATGCTGTGCTGGAGCTGATCAGCAGTGATTATCTGTATGCAAGATTTACCCAGATACCGGAGGGAGAGCTGACAAAGAAAAGAGCCAGCCTGGTGTGTGAGCCAAGCCTTGCCTATTGTGCAAGAGAATTCGGACTGCCGCAGTTTCTGTTGCTTGGAAAGGGCGAGGATATGACAGGCGGAAGAAACAGGGATTCTATCGTCTCTGATGCAACAGAGGCTTTACTGGGAGCTATCTATCTGGATGGTGGTTTTGCTAATGCAAAGGAGTTTGTGCTGAATTTTATCCTGAATGATATTGAACATAAACAGCTCTTTTATGATAGCAAGACCATCCTGCAGGAAATCGTGCAGGAAAACGGAACACAGCCGGTGGAATATATTCTGACAAAAGAAGAAGGCCCGGATCATAACAAAAACTTTACTGTGGAGGCAAGAGTAAACGGAAAAGTGATGGGACAGGGAAGCGGTCATACAAAGAAAGCAGCAGAACAGGCCGCAGCATACCAGGCGATTCGTGTACTCAGAAAATAAACAGGAGAATTATGTATTTAAAGAATATAGAGGTACAGGGATTTAAGTCTTTCGCCCAGAAGATCAATTTTGAATTTCATAACGGGATCACCGGTATTGTAGGTCCGAACGGAAGTGGAAAGAGCAATGTCGGTGATGCGGTGAGATGGGTGCTGGGTGAACAGAGTGCCAGGTCTCTGCGAGGAGGAAATATGCAGGATGTCATTTTCTCCGGTACAGAGACAAGAAAACCCCTGGGTTATGCATCGGTGGCGATCACACTGGATAATTCAGACCATAAGCTTCCGGTTGATTTTAACGAGGTTACGGTTACCAGAAGGCTTTACCGTTCAGGAGAGAGTGAATATAAGATCAACGGAAGTGCCTGCAGACTGAAAGATATCAATGAGATGTTTTATGATACAGGTATCGGTAAAGAAGGATATTCCATTATCGGACAGGGACAGATCGACAGGATCCTAAGCGGTAAACCGGAAGAGAGAAGAGAGCTTTTTGATGAGGCAGCAGGTATTGTTAAATTTAAGAGAAGAAAGAATACCACGATCAAAAAACTGGAGGAAGAACGCCAGAACCTGGTCAGAGTGACAGATATCCTCTCGGAGCTTACCAGACAGCTGGAACCACTGGAGAAACAGTCAGAGACAGCAAGAGTTTATCTTTCCAAAAGAGAGACGCTTAAGGAACTGGATGTGAATATGTTCCTGATGGAGTATGCTGCTGCAGCCAAAGAACTCAAGGAACTGGAAGAGAAGAACATAATTGCGCAGAATCAGCTGAAAGATACCCAGAGTTCCTATGACCGGACCAAGGTGGAATATGAACGTCTGGAACAGGAGCTGGAAGATTTAAATTCCAAAATGGATGCACTTCGCATTTCCGGTCAGGAGCAGGCAATCCGTAAACAACAGCTGGAAGGCCAGATCAATGTATTAAATGAGCAGATACTGGCAGGGGCACAGAATGAAGAGCATTATAAGGGACGTATCCAGACTATTGAGGCTGAACTTTCAGTAAGAACAGATTCAAAGAAGAAACTTGAAGAAGAAAAAACGGATATTTATGTACAGCTAAAGGCTGTCCGTAAGAAACTTTCTGAGGAAGAAGAGAAATTAAGGACAGCGCAGGAGAATATGGAAGCCTGTACTCTCGAAGTGGAGAATGGCAAAAATGAGATTATTGAAATTCTGAACAGCCGCGCCAATGTCAAGGGTAAAGCCCAGAGATTTGATGCAATGATGGAACAGGCAGAAATCCGTAAGGCAGAGATCAGCCAGCGTATTCTCAGACTGAAGAGTGAAGAGGAAGAGCAGCAGACCATTCTGACTACAGCCCGGAAACAGTATGATGAGATTACATCCCAGATTGAAAATGCCAATGAGGAATGTGAACATCTGAATCTGAGTGTGATGAAGATTCAGGAAAAGCTGAAGGAACAGAACACAAAGCTGGAAGCAGAACAGACAGCCTATCACAGAGAGGCATCCCGGCTGGATTCTCTCAGAAATATCGCGGAGCGCTATGATGGATACGGAAACAGTATCCGGAGAGTTATGGAACAAAAAGAACGTGTTCCGGGAATCCAGGGTGTTGTCGCAGATCTGATCCAGGTAAACAAAGATTATGAGATCGCTATCGAGACAGCTCTTGGTGGGAGCATTCAGAATATTGTTACAGATAATGAGCAGACTGCCAAAACCATGATCGAATTTCTGAAAAAGAATCGTTATGGACGTGCGACCTTTCTTCCCATGAGTAGCATAAGTCCCAGAGGTGAGTTTACACCGAAAGAAGCACTGAAAGAGCCGGGCGTTGTGGGGATTGCCAGCGAACTGGTGTCCGTAGCTTCTCAGTATCAGCAGATCACGAAATTCCTTCTTGGAAGAGTGCTGGTAATTGATAACATTGATCATGCCATTGCAATAGGAAAAAAATACAGACACAGTCTGAGAATGGTCACAACAGAGGGTGAATCCTTAAACCCGGGAGGTTCCATGACCGGCGGTGCCTTCAGAAACAACAGCAATCTGCTTGGAAGACGGCGTGAAATAGAGGAACTGGAAACAAAAGTAAGTCAGCTGAAGCAGAATCTGACCGAAATGCAGAATGCTGTTGAGGAAAATAAAAATCAGAGAAACAGGCTTCGTGATGCCATTGCAGGATTTCAGGAAAAACTCCGTCAGAAATATATAGAACAGAATACTGCCAGAATGAATATCAAACAGCAGGAAAAGAAAGCTGAGGAGATCCGAAGCGGATATGCTCAGATCAACAGAGATCAGGCAGAGATCAAACGCCAGGTCATGGAAATCCGGCAGGATCATGACCGGATTGCCAGGGAACTGGAGAATTCAAAGCAGGATGAGAAAGAACTGGAGAGTTTTATTGAGGCAAAGCAGTCAGAACTGGATGAATGGAAAGAAGAAGAGAAGAAAATCACCCGGGAGTTAGAAGAAATCCGTCTTCAGTCATCCGCTCTTGAACAGAAAGAGAAATTTGACCAGGAAAACCTGAGCCGTCTGAAAGCAGAAATCACAGCTTTTATGACTGAGAAAGAGGATATTTATCAGTCTCTTGCTCACAGCAGTGAAGAGATGGAAAAGAAGCAGGAGATGATCACCCAGCTGAAAAAAGAGTCGGAAGAGTCTGTCCTTCATGAAGGACAGGCACAGATGCAGCTGAAAAATCTGCAGAAGGAGAAAGAGAGCAGAACTTCTCAGCATAAAGATTTTTTTGAGAAAAGAGATTATCTGTCCGGTCAGATCGGACTTCTGGATAAGGAATGTTACCGTCTGCAGGGACAGATGGACAAGCTGGAGGAGAACAGGGAAGAGCGGATTGCCTATATGTGGTCCGAGTATGAGATCACTCCCAATAATGCTGTTTCCTACAGAAAAGAGGAACTTACTGATCTTTCGCAGATGAAGCGACAGGCAGCTCAGATTAAAGATGATATCAGAAAGCTGGGACCTGTAAATGTAAATGCTATTGAGGATTATAAGGAACTTCTGGAAAGACACACCTTTCTGTCCGGCCAGTATGAGGATCTGGTCACAGCGGAGAAAACTCTGGAACAGATCATTCAGGAGCTGGATGAGGGAATGCGGAAACAGTTTTCTGAGAAATTCGGCGAGATCCAGAAGGAATTTGACAAGGCATTTAAGGAATTGTTCGGAGGTGGAAAAGGGACCCTGGAGCTGGATGAAGAGGCAGATATCCTGGAGGCAGGAATTAAGATCATTTCCCAGCCGCCGGGAAAGAAACTGCAGAATATGATGCAGCTTTCCGGCGGGGAAAAAGCTCTGACAGCTATCGCACTTCTTTTCGCGATCCAGAATCTGAAGCCGTCACCGTTCTGTCTGCTGGATGAGATCGAGGCAGCGCTGGACGATTCCAATGTTGGGCGATTTGCCGGATATTTACAGAAGTTGACGAAAAACACACAATTTATTATAATAACCCATAGACGTGGAACTATGAACGCCGCAGACCGGCTTTATGGTATTACCATGCAGGAAAAAGGGGTATCAACACTGGTTTCCGTCGATCTGGTGGAGAATCAGCTTACCCAGTAACAGGAGGAGTTTCACATGGCAGAAGAAAAGAAAGGTTTTTTTAAACGATTAGTCAGTGGACTGACAAAGACCAGAGACAATATCGTATGCCGTCTTCTGCTTGAAAAAAAAGGTTTTTCCAGTATTGATGAAGATTTTTATGAAGAGCTGGAAGAGATTCTGATCATGGGTGATATCGGGATCAATGCGACCACTTCTATTATTGAGAATTTAAAGAAAGAGGTTTCCGAACGTCATATTAAGGAACCGATGGAATGTAAACAGCTTCTGATCAATGAGATCAAGGATCAGATGCGTGTGGACAGCACAGAGTATGAATTTGAGAACCGCAGATCCGTAGTTTTGGTGATCGGTGTCAATGGTGTCGGAAAAACCACTTCAGTAGGAAAGCTTGCAGGAAAATTAAAAGACCAGGGCAAGAAGGTTATCCTTGCAGCAGCCGATACTTTCCGCGCTGCAGCCGTAGAACAGTTAATGATTTGGGGAGAACGGGTAGGGGTTCCTGTTGTTAAACAGAAAATGGGAGCGGACCCTGCATCTGTGGCTTATGACACTCTTAGTTCTGCCGTTGCCAACAACGCAGATGTGGTTATAATCGATACAGCCGGTCGCCTGCATAATAAGGTGGGCTTGATGAACGAGCTGACCAAAATCAAGAATGTGATGAAGAAGGTTGTGCCCGATGCACCGGATGAAGTTTTATTGGTATTGGACGGTTCCACCGGACAAAATGCATTCGAACAAGCCAAACAATTCACCCTGGCAACCGAAGTAACTGCCATGGCTATCACTAAACTTGACGGAACCGCTAAAGGTGGTGTCGTGATTGGTATTTCCGATCAATTCAAGATTCCTGTTAAATATATCGGGTTAGGTGAAGGTATGGAAGACCTGCAAGTATTCCGTAAAAATGAATTCGTTGATTCCTTGTTTGGAGAGAATGCATGAAAAGAAAGAGAATAGATATTATCACTTTAGGATGCTCTAAAAATTTGGTTGACTCCGAACAGTTAATGCGTCAACTGGAAGAAGTCGGATATAGCGTAACCCATGATACTGAAAATCCACAAGGAGAAATTGCAGTAATCAATACGTGCGGCTTTATTGGTGATGCCAAAGAGGAGTCTATAAATATGATTCTGGAATTTGCTGAAAGAAAGGAAGAAGGGGATTTAAAGAAACTTTTCGTGATGGGTTGTCTTTCCGAACGTTATCTGAAGGAATTGGCTGTTGAGATACCGCAAGTAGATAAATTTTATGGCAAATTCAATTGGAAGGAGCTTTTACAAGATTTAGGAAAGGTCTATCATGATGAGTTATATATCGAACGGACATTGACAACTCCCCAGCACTATGCTTACCTGAAAATTTCAGAAGGGTGTGACCGCAAATGTTCTTATTGTGCCATTCCCATTATTACAGGACGCCATATCTCCAAACCGATGGAGGAAATTTTGGACGAAGTACGATACCTGGTATCGCAAGGCGTGAAAGAATTTCAGGTGATCGCACAGGAATTGACTTATTATGGAATCGATCGGTATAAGAAGCAAATGCTTCCGGAACTGATTGAACGTATTTCCGATATCCCTGGCGTGGAATGGATTCGGTTGCATTATGCCTATCCGGCACATTTCCCAACGGATTTATTCCGGGTTATGCGTGAACGCGATAATGTATGTAAATATATGGATATTGCTCTTCAGCATATCAGCGACAATATGTTGCAATTAATGCGTCGGCAAGTGAGCAAAGAGGATACTTACCGACTGATTGAACAATTTCGTAAAGAAGTGCCAGGCATTCACCTGCGAACAACTTTAATGGTAGGGCATCCCGGAGAAACCGAGGAAGACTTCGAAGAGCTTAAAGAGTTTGTGCGCAAAGTACGTTTCGATCGGATGGGAGCTTTCGCATATTCCGAAGAAGAGGGAACTTATGCTGCAAAAGCATACGAAGATTCTATTCCACAAGAGGTTAAACAAGCCAGACTTGATGAATTGATGGACATCCAGCAAGGTATCTCGGCAGAATTAAGTGCGGAAAAAATCGGTAAACAGATGAAAATTATCATCGACCGTTTGGAAGGAGATTATTATATTGGACGAACAGAATTTGATTCACCGGAAGTAGATCCGGAAGTGCTGGTTAAGCGTTCAGAGAGAGAACTTAAGATCGGACAGTTTTATCAGGTGGAAGTGACGAATGCAGACGATTTTGATTTATATGCAAAGATTATAAATGACTATGAATAATAAGGAATTTACATCCGAACTAGCGGAAAGATTGGGATACACAATCAAGGATACTTCCGAATTGATAGGTTCTTTGTTGTCCAGCATGACACAAGAATTGGAAGAAGGTAATGTGATTGCAGTTCAAGGATTCGGCTCTTTTGAAGTTAAAAAGAAAGCGGAACGAATTTCAATCAACCCGGCAAGTAAACAACGCATGTTGGTTCCACCCAAATTAGTGCTATCTTATAGACCTAGCAATACATTGAAAGATAAGTTTAAATAAATAATTTCCCGTTATGAATGAAAGACTAACAATTCAAGACCTTACTGACTTATTGGCAGCCAAACATAGCATGACCAAGAAAGACGCCGAAGCGTTTGTTAAAGAGTTTTTTCTCTTGATAGAACAAGCTTTGGAGAACGAAAAGACTGTAAAAATCAAAGGATTGGGAACTTTCAAACTTATTGATGTAGATAGCCGGGAAAGTGTCAATGTCAACACAGGAGAACGTTTCCAGATAAAGGGACATACAAAAGTCTCATTTTCTCCGGATGCCAATCTAAGAGATACAATAAATAAGCCTTTCGCACACTTTGAGACTGTTGTATTGAATGAAAATACAATTTTGGAAGATACTCCGATAGAAGATACAGAGGAAGAAGAAGCAGGTGAGGAAGCATCAGCACAAACTGTATTGAATGAGATGGGGGATAATTCTGAAACTACTGCGATAGAAGAAAATGAAGGTACTGATAATCTTTCAGAAGAAGAGCCGATTCAAGAAGAGCAAATAGCCAGTCGCCCACTTGTGGAAGAGTCCATTGAAGAACTTGCTATTACTGAGGAATCTGCAATAGTACAGGAATTGACAGAACAGACATCTCCTAAAGAGCCTGAAGAGATCATTACAGAGACTAATATCGAAGAAAAGGTAGAACAGTTGGAAGATGAAGAGGTTCCGGAGGAGGAAGTGACAATCGATGAACAGCAACCAGCATCTATAGAAGAAGAAAAAGAAAAGATCACTGCCGAAAAGATTATAGAGCAAGAGCTTCTAAAAGCAAATCTGCAACCTGTGACTCCCATAGTGCCTCCTGCTGAAAAAGAAACGATAAAGCCGGTCCAACCGAAACAAATATCCCAACCGGTTTCTAAAAAGACAGCCCCGGTGAAGGAAAAATCTCCTGTACCTTATTTAATAGCTGTTATTGTAGTCGTTTTGTTATTATGTGGAGGTGTCATTCTATTTATTTATTATCCGGATTTATTTTCTTCTTCATCTGACAAGAATGCACTGGATATGCCGCCTGTGACGACTCAACCCGTTCAACCGGAAGCGCAACTTTCTGATACGATTGCACATAAGGATACTACAAAGATAATAACGCCTGATGTATCCAAAGTCGCTACCACGACACAACCGGTTGCCAAAAAAGAAGAAGCTATTCCTGTCAAAGCAGAACCTCAAACGGTTACACAACAACCTGCTACTTCTGCCTATCTGGATTCAGCATCTTATAAGATTACGGGAACCAAGACAAAATATACAATCAAAGAAGGAGAAACTTTGACTAGGGTTTCCTTGCGTTTTTATGGTACAAAGGCAATGTGGCCATACATTGTGAAACACAATCCGAAGGTTATTAAGAACCCCAACAATGTACCGTATGGCACAACTATTGAAATACCGGAACTCACAAAAGAATAAGTAGTTATAATCCATTCACCCGACCATGCAAATCCTGTATTGGTCGGGTGAAGTGTTATGGATGTACAAAAGCGTATGAAAGTACCTTAATCTAAAGATTTCGCATTGTTTTTTAATAAAAATTAGTTGCAATCGTTAATTATATGGCGTACTTTTGGGGCAAAATAAAAAGCCTTATGACACAGGCAAGGCTTACATAAAATTAATGGGATTTAAATAATAAAATATTAAGTATTTATGGCTGAATCAATTGATATCCGCGAGCTAAATGAGCGGATTGAAAGACAAAGTGCTTTCGTTACCAATCTTACGACAGGTATGGACCAAATCATTGTTGGTCAGAAACATTTGGTTGAATCACTGCTTATCGGATTACTTTCCGATGGCCACGTCCTCTTGGAAGGTGTGCCTGGTTTGGCGAAAACTTTGGCTATTAAGACACTCGCTTCTCTGATTGATGCGAAATATAGCCGTATCCAGTTTACGCCGGACTTATTGCCTGCAGACGTTATCGGTACAATGGTTTACAGTCAGAAAGATGAATCTTTTAAAGTGCAGCGCGGACCTATTTTCGCTAACTTTGTATTAGCTGATGAAATTAACCGTGCTCCTGCAAAAGTACAAAGTGCTTTGCTGGAAGCAATGCAGGAACGTCAAGTTACTATCGGTAAAGAAACATTCATGTTACCGGAACCTTTCCTTGTATTGGCAACTCAGAATCCTATCGAACAGGAAGGTACTTATCCGCTTCCTGAAGCACAGGTTGACCGTTTCATGCTGAAAGTAGTCATTGATTATCCGAAGTTGGAAGAAGAAAAATTGATTATTCGTCAGAATATCAATGGTGAGAAGTTTAATGTGAAACCTATTCTAAGAGCGGATGAAATTATTGAAGCACGTAAGGTTGTTCGTCAAGTCTATTTGGATGAGAAGATCGAGCGTTATATTGTAGATATTGTATTTGCAACTCGTTTCCCTGAAAAATATGATCTCAAGGAACTGAAAGATATGATCGGATTCGGAGGTTCACCTCGTGCGTCTATCAATCTGGCTTTAGCTGCTCGTACGTATGCATTCATCAAACGTCGCGGCTACGTTATTCCGGAAGATGTACGTGCTGTAGCACATGATGTTCTTCGTCACCGTATCGGATTGACATACGAAGCTGAAGCTAACAACATGACTTCGGACGAAATCATCAGTAAGATTCTGAATAAGGTTGAAGTACCCTAATCTGTAGTTATAATACAGTCAATAAGTAGTCATAAATATCTATGCATGACTACTTAACTACCTACTAATTAACTACTGTATAAATGGAAACAAGTGAAATACTAAAAAAAGTTCGCCAAATTGAAATAAAGAC
>OJSH01002663.1_pt1 | contig 11514 bp, 10 predicted proteins | sample 1599441 | NCBI WGS metagenome assembly OJSH01 (sample SAMN04168658, study PRJEB22393) | human gut metagenome | biome: human gut microbiome; feature: stool | host: Homo sapiens | collected 2014-03-24 | reverse complement strand
AGCGGCCAGCGCCCTATGCGGGAGCTGGCCGTTTCCTTTATCCATACTGTTTTAAGAGGGAGGTATTTTATGCAGGCACAGGTCAAATACGAAAGCGAGATCAAAACTGCCGTTCTTGGGGATCGGACGATCACCGTCAAGAATGTTACCCCCATATACTCGCCGCAGGAGCGGGACAAACGAAACCGCGAAATTGAACGGCGGCTGTTTGATGTGTTTGTAAAGTACGCCGGACAGAGGGGGTAGGCCGGAGTCATCCTTGTTGCATGGGGGCATTAGAGGTATAATATAGTTGTAGGTTGGCTCCCATTTATGGAAGGGAGCTAATTATGGATAACAGAATTGACGCGATTTATGGGCGGCAGTCGATTGACAAAAAGGACAGTATCAGCATTGAAAGTCAGTTTGAATTTTGCCGCTATGAGCTTAAAGGCGGTGAGGGTAAGGAATACAAAGACAAGGGCTACTCTGGAAAGAACATTGAGCGCCCCGACTTCCAGCGGCTTCTGCAGGACATCCGGCTGGGCCTGATTAAGCGGGTGATCGTCTACAAGTTGGATCGGATTAGCCGTTCCATCGTGGACTTCGCAAAGCTCATGGAACTGTTCAAGCAGTACGATGTGGAGTTTGTGTCCTGCACAGAAAAGTTTGACACTTCCACACCAATGGGCCGGGCGATGCTCAATATCTGCATTGTCTTTGCCCAGCTTGAACGCGAAAGCATCCAGATGCGTGTGCAGGACGCTTTCTATTCCCGGTGTACCAAAGGCTACTATATGCGGGGGCGGACGCCATACGGTTTTGATACCGAGCCCATCGTCATGGACGGGATCAAGACAAAGAAGCTGGTAGAAAATGCGGAAATGGATTTTGCCGAGCTGATGTATCAAATGTATGCGGAGCCGGGCAATTCCTACGGCGACATATCCCGGTACTTTGCCGAGAACGACATCAAGGTTTATGACAAGTCCCTAAAGCGCGGGTTTATTGCTCAACTGCTGAGAAACCCTGTCTACGTCCAGGCCGATATGGACATCTACGAATACTTCAAGGCCCAGGGCGTAAAAATCGAAAGTCCCCCGGAAATGTTCACAGGGGACAATAGCTGTTATCTCTATCAAGGGCGCGAGGGCGAGGAGCCGATCCTCGTGATTGCTCCCCACCAGGGGCGCATCCCCTCCCAGCTCTGGCTGACCGTTCAGCGCAAGCTCTCACAAAACACCACATTCCAGAATGGCCGGAAATGCCATAACACATGGCTGGCCGGGAAAATCAAGTGTGGACGTTGCGGCTATGCCCTGGCAAGTCTGAACGCCAGAAATGGTGTCACCTACCTGCGATGCAAACAACGGGCAGACAATAAGAGCTGCGAGGGAGCTGGTACGCTGACCGCGCAAAGCATGGAGGCGTTTGTTTACGGCGAGATGGTTAAGAAGATGCGGAAATTCCACACGCTGAAAGGCGGCAAGGAACAAAGCTATAATCCGAAGCTGACCGCCGCCCGTGTTGCCCTTGCAAAGACGGAAAGCGAGATCGAGAAACTTCTGGACACTTTGTCCGGCGCTAATCCGCTTCTCCTGCAATACGCAAACACCCGCATTGAGGAACTGGATGCGGAACGGCAGAAACAGCTCCGTCTGGTCGCAGACCTCACCGCTAATTCTGTTTCCGCTTCACAGATTGATAGCATTACGGGCTATCTTGATGATTGGGAGTCCGTGAGCTTTGACGATAAGCGCAAGGTGGTTGATATACTCATATCACAGATTGACGCTACCAGTGAGAGTGTTACAATCCACTGGAAAATCTAAAACCTTTTCACTTGGCATTATGCCCTTGTAAAAAATAGTTTCCTTTACCGGAGCAAACATCAAGGGGAAAATCGGCCTCTGGGAAGCTGCACAGAACGGCACTCTATTCTTGGACGAGGTGGGCGAGCTTCCCCTTACTTTCCAGGCCAAGTTGCTGCGCGTGATCCAAGAAAAAGAAATTGTTCGTGTCGGTGGGCTAACTCCCATCAAGGTGGATGTACGGATCATCGCTGCCACCAACCGAAATCTAGCTCGCATGGTGCAGGCCGGGGAATTCCGAGAGGACCTTTACTACCGGCTGAACGTCTATCCCATCACCGTTTTGCCTCTGCGCATGCGCCGGGCAGACATCATCCCCTTAGCCAAATACTTTGTAGAGCGATACAACCTGGAATTCGGGCTTCAAAAGTCGCTAGGCGCAAAAGCACTGGAATTTCTGGAGAACCAGTCCTTTCGCGGAAATATCCGCGAGTTGCAAAATCTGATCCAGCGGTTGATGATTATGACAAATAACCGGATCATTGAGGCGCGGGACGTGCTCCAAGTCCTCTCCATGGACAGCGTGGAGCCGCCTTCTGTAGCAGCAGCCGTTCCATCTCCGGATTTTCACAAGCAGACCACCGGCGGTTCTCTGAAGGAAATGTTGAGCCAGCGGGAACGGGAAATCCTCCAGTTATACCAGCAACGGTACAAGTCCACTCGAAAGATTGCCAACATGCTGGGGATTAGTCAATCCTCTGTAGTCCGAAAATTAAATCTGTACGGTCTTCAATCGGAAGACAAGTGAACCTTTTTTGAATCACAAGCGAACCATAAATTGATCGTTCGATCAATTTATGGTTCGCTCTTCTGTTAATGGACTTCGAATTCCCGTTTCACTAAAGATAAAACTAGTAAAAATATCAAAAAATGAGTTGGCACGCAGCTTGCAGTTCAAAAATATAGTATTTCGCTACAGAAAGGAGACTCTACCATGCGAGGAGATCCATACGGAAGCCATCGTGTCATTTCCCCCAAAGGATTGCTTCCGCAGGCAGCAGAACGGGTGGACAACTCCCCCACTATTTGTTCCAATGAGATTCTGATCGACGTCATCGCGCTCCAGCCAACGGCCACAGCCTTTGGCCGCATCAAGCAAGAGTGTGGCGGCGATGTGAACCGGATCGCCCAGGAGATCCAGAAGATCGTGGACGAGCGCGGAAAGTTCCAAGACCCGGTAACAAAATCTGGCGGTATTCTGATCGGTCGCATCAAGGAGATTGGCGCCGATCTGGCTGGCTCTACAGACGCCCAGGTGGGCGATAAGATCGCCACTTTAGTGTCCCTGTCACTCACTCCTCTAAAAATTAATGAGATCACGTCCATTGACGTGGACACCGAGCAGGTCTTTTGTAAGGCCAGCGCCATACTGTTCGAGAGCGGCATTTACACCAAGCTTCCGAAGGACCTTGGCGACCAGCTTAGCCTGGCGTTGATGGATGTGGCCGGTGCCCCGGCCCAAGTCGCAGTCCACGTCAAGGCGGGAGATACCGTGGTAGTGGTGGGTGCCGGCAAGGCCGGGCTTCTCTGCCTGGCGGAGGCTAAAAAACGGGTAGCTCCCACTGGCAAGGTGATCTGCATGGAATATTCCCCCCGGCAGTGTGAGATTGTGCGTAGCCTGGGCATTGCGGACGTTGTGCTGGAAGCCGATGCCAAGAAGCCTCTGGAGGCCCTGGATATTTACCAGAATGCATTGGGTGACCAACTGGCGGACTTCACGGTCAACACCGTGAGTGTACCTAATACGGAATTGGCCACGGTGCTTGTAACTAAAGATACGGGAATGATCTACTTTTTCAGCATGAGTACTGATTTTGCCAAAGCGTCTCTGGGGGCCGAGGGCATCAAGAAATATGTGCCCATGCTTATCGGAAATGGATATTACCCCGGCCATGCTGAAATTGCCTTTGACGCTGTGCGAAGGGAGGAGAAGCTACGAGATTACTTCACAAAACGCTACTGGAAAGAGATTTGTCAAGGGGGAATTTTCTTTTAACCATATCATTATTTGTATTGACTTCTCTATCACAGGGTAATATAATCAATACCGAATTAAATAATGATTTCTGTGGTCATCTTCATATATTGCTATGAGGATGAGCAATAGGGAAATCGGTGTAAATCCGATGCAGTCACCTCTGCTGTAACGTGGACAAGGAAACGATGATGCCATTGGCGGAATTCCTGCCGAGAAGGCGTTTTCTTGGATGAAACGGAGCCAGAATACCTGCCGCAGAAATGTATTTAGCGATTTCTGGGATGAGGAAATGGCCGTATTTTTATGTGTGCTGTCAAATTACACGGTATCAGTCTTTCCCCGAGAGCAGATTGGGGGAAGACATTTTTATTATGATTATGTCTTTTTGAAAGATGAGGAATTGGTATGCTCGAACTGCAATCCGTCTGTGTTGAATTTTCGACCGAAGGCGGTCCTATCCGCCCAGTAGACCAGGTTTTTCTTACGATAAACCAGGGCGAAAGGCATGTTATCATTGGAGAAACGGGGAGCGGAAAGAGCGTCCTTCTGATGAGCATTTTGGGACTCAGCGGAGGCAATGTAACGGGGCATATTTTATGGAACGGAAAAGAGTTAGTGGGCCTATCACCAAAAGTGTACAATCAGATTCGCGGAAAGGAGATTGCGTATATTCCACAGGGCAATTCCAGCGGATTTAACCCTCTGATGCGGATTGGCACGCAGATTGCAGAGTCCCTCCGGATTCATTTGAAGCTGGGACGCGCTGAGGCGCACACCTATGCAGTAGATGCGCTGCGAAAACTTGATTTCCAGGAGCCGGAATACTGGGTGTCCCGGTATCCGCACCAACTCAGCGGCGGGATGAAACAGCGGGCCCTGGTTGCCATGGGCACAATCGCCGGCGGGCAATTGTTGTTAGCGGACGAACCGACAAAGGGGCTGGACGAAGAGCGCAGAGGTGATGTCATCAACCTGTTTGACGAACTGTCACGAACTTTTACAAAAGAAAAGATATCCCTGTTGTGTGTGACCCACGACCTGTATTTTGCAAAGAAGATTGCAACACATATCCATGTTATGTATGCGGGACAGATTTTGGAATCAAGTAGCTGTGAGGAGTTTTTTTGGTCGCCACTACATCCATATTCCCAAATGATGATAAACTCCCTGCCGGAACATGGCTTTCAATATCCGAAGGGGTTCGCCCCATCCCACGAAGAATACGACGGCCTCGGATGTCGCTTTGCTGGCAGATGTCCCAAAGCGCAGGCGGGCTGCTTTCGCGCAAAGCCGCCCGTTCTGGCAGCGGGAGAAAGGCAGGTGCGGTGTCACCATGTTTCTCAAAGCAGATAACCTCTCGAAAACCTATTCCAGCGGATTTCTCAGCGGCAAGAAGGTCTCCGCTTTGCAAAACGCCAGCATCACCATCCGTGATGGGGAAACCGTGGGCATCTTCGGGAAGAGCGGTAGCGGAAAGACGACACTGGCCAATCTGATCGCCGGGGCGATTCCCGCGTCATCCGGCCGGATTTTCTGGGACGACAAGCCGGTTGTATACCCCTATCGCGGTACACTCCGGCGGGCCATTCAGATGGTATATCAGCACCCGGAGGAGGCATTTGACCCGTGCTGGAGTCTGGAGCGGAGTTTAATGGAGCCCTACCGGATTCACCGACTCGACTTCTCTGAGGAGAAATTCACCGCCCTCCTGGAGCAGGTGGGCCTCTACAAGGAACATCTCTCCCGTGACCTGTCCTCCCTGAGCGGCGGAGAACTACAGAGGGCCGCACTGGCCCGTGCCATGTCCATGTCACCTAAGTTGATCCTTCTGGATGAGCCCACCAGTATGCTGGATTCTATCTCCCAGGCGCAGATCCTGCAAATCTTGAAAACGTATCAAAAGCAGCACCGGACGGCGTACCTGCTGATTACCCATGACCTGCAAGTCATGCGCCATATGTGTGACAGGTGCTACTTTCTGGAAAATGGCTGTATCCAGGGGGAGGAGGAATACGCCCATGTGGAAAAAGAACCTTAGACGCTTTATCGGCAAACTGCTCATCTCCCTTTTGACCATTTTCCTGGTTGCCACGTTTAATTTCTTCTTGATTCGCTTTATGCCGGGCGATCCTTTGGAGCATCTGGTGGGAGAGGAAGATTACCTCTACCTCACCTCCGCGCACCCGGAGGTCCTGGAGGAATTAGAGGTGGAATATGGCCTGGACGGTACACTGTGGGAGCAATACACATCCTATCTGGGGCGGCTGCTCCATGGGGACCTGGGACACTCCTATAAAAATAAAGTGGCGGTATTGACCTTGATCCTACAGCGGCTGGGACGCACCTTCCGCCTGATTCTCCCGGCAATCGTCCTCTCCTCCCTCATAGGCATCTTCCTGGGGGCTGTGGCCGGATGGCGGGAGGGGAGCCGGTTGGATCGCGTAATTTCCCGGGCGTCGCTTATCATCTATTCGGTCCCGGGGTATTGCCTGGGGATGCTGGGGCTTATGGTGTTCTGCTTTTGTCTGGGCGTCGTCCCCTCCGGCGGGATGTCCAGCGGCGGCCTGACAGGTCTGGCCTATGTAAAAGATGTGCTGTGGCACATGGCGCTGCCCGTAGGAATCCTGACACTGAGCAAGTCAGCATATGTCATTTTGATGATGCGCAGCAGTGTCCTGGATGAAAAAAAGGCCGACTACGCCCTGGTATCCCGTACCAAGGGGCTGAAGAATAGCCGAATCCTGTTCCGCCACATTTTCCCCAACGCGGCCCTCCCTATGGTTACTATCATTACCATGGAGGTCGGGTTTATTGTTTCAGGTTCCATGATGATTGAGCAAATCTTTAACTGGGATGGTATGGGACTCTTGGTATACAGGGCCATCGGAGGAAACGACTATCCGGTTTTACAGGGAAGTCTGCTTGTGTTGACAGTGTGCGTTGTTCTTGCAAACGTACTATCGGATCTGTTTTGCGCGCTTTTGGACCCGAGGATCAAGGATGGTATTTGGAGTGAATAAGAAACTGCTTAAACAAATCTGGCCGTTGCTCATCCTTCTGGCAATTGCAGTGTTCGCGCCGGCGATTGCCCCGTGGGACCCATGGGAAATGACAGAGCCCTTCCTCAGACCGTCCGCCCAGCATCTACTGGGGACCAATGACCTGGGCCAGGATATCCTGAGCGAACTGATCTATGGGACGCGGACCTCCCTGATCGTGGGATTTTCGGCTGCGCTGATTATCACGGTTTTTGGGAGTTTTATCGGAGCCTGCGCCGCGTATTTCGGCGGCTGGATCGACGCGGTCATTATGGTGTTTGTCAATGTGGCTTTGGCCATACCGTCGCTGCCGCTGATTATTGTTTTGTCCGCGTTTCTGAACCGCAGCATCTGGAACATTATTCTGTGCATCTGCCTGACCGGCTGGGTGGGCACGGCCCGTATCGTGCGTTCCCAGACCCTGCGGTTGAAGGAAATGGGCTTTATCCGAAACTGCCGGACCATGGGATGCGGGCCATTCTATATCATTACACAACACATCCTGCCAAATCTGAAGGAGATTATCCTCACCAAAGGCCTTTTGTCTGTGGCCTCCGCCATGCTGACAGAGACGAGCATCAGTTACCTCGGGCTGGGCCCGATGGCCAGCAAGAGCTGGGGAAGTACCCTGAACGATGCGTTCCGGGTTGGCGGGATTTTTAATGGATATTGGTGGTGGTATTTGCCGCCGATTATCTGTATCAGTCTAACTATTTTCTGCTTTCTGTCCCTGAAGGGACTACAAGCGGAGAATGGAAATAGTACATTGCAAAACCGAAAGGAGAAGAAACAGTAAATGAAGAGGGCAAAGAGAATTTTGGGGATGTTGTTATGTCTTACCATGCTCCTGTCACTTGTGGCGTGCGTCTCAGATCCGGTCCAAACGGACGAGCCTTCTGAAACAGAACAGCAAAGCGACGTTTCCGGCACAGATGTAGAACTGCTCAATGTGGGGAGCATCTACCAATTTGATGTAGAGAGCCCCTATTGCGAACTGCTCAAATACCTCAGTTATGATGGGTTTATGTACAGCAACCTTGTCCGCTATGGCGCTGACAACGAGGTGGTTCCGTGCCTCTGTGAGCGGTTTGAAATCGCAGAGGATGGAACGTCCGTTACCTTTTACTTCCAAGAGGGAATCAAGTGGCACGATGGGCAGCCCCTGACCATGGAGGATATCGAGTTTTCCTTGAATCTCTGGCTGGATGTATTAAAGCCCTCTGTGGCGCTGCGGTATATGGAGAGCGTGGAAGTCCTGGATGACACCAGTATCCGGGTCAATATGCAGAGTTCTTGCGCCTATGTCTTCCTGCGCCACATGATTATGTCCAGCTCCGGCTGCGTGATTTACCCGAAACACATTTGGGAAAACGTGGAGGATCTCAAGTCCTTTACTGGCAGGGAAGCCATGATTGGCTGCGGCCCTTATGTCTATGACAGTTATGACGACGAGGCGAAGATCGCCTACTTCAACCGCTACGAGGATTACCACGAGGGCGTGCCCACGATTAAGCGGATTGCCTTCCACCTCTATGAGAGCCCCGAGAGTCTGGTTATGGCCTTCAAGAACGGCGAGATTGACTGTATGTTCCAGTATGCTGCTGGCCTCTCTGGCAACTATGTGCCCGCCATTCAGGAACTGGACTATCTGAATGTGGGTGAGGAGGTAAACCTCGGCGGGCCGATTTTGGAGTTCAATTTTCAGGATGCACTGATGAGCGACCTTGATATGCGCAATGCCGCATATTATGCGCTGGACTATGAGCTGCTGGCTGCCACAGATGGCGGGGAATACTGCGTGCCTGGCACCAAGGGCGTCATTTCCCCGGGCAACATCGGCTATGCAGACGATCTGCCGACGAACCAGCAGAACACAGAAGAGGCCAACCGGATTTTGGATGAGGCCGGATATGTGGATATCACTGGAGACGGGCTGCGGGAAAACAAAGACGGCTCTGCCATGCGCATTATGGTAAGCCCGGCTTACAGTGCCTCTAAGGGAGTACTGTATCAGCGGCTTGCACAGGTTGTGGTACAAAACCTCCAGGATGTGGGCCTCGACGCCTATCTGGACGAGGACGTGTCCAACTCGGATGCCTGGCAGGCCCGGTGGAGGGGTAATAAGGACTTCCAAATTGCCATCACCTCCTGTTCCCAGGGCGTAGCAATCATCGACACCGTGAACCAGGGCCTGGTGGAAAAGGCTGGCTCGGATGGTACGCTAACCTGGAACGGCACCAATAATAACCCGGAGTATGTGGAACTTTTCTCTCGCATCATTGACTCGAAGAATCCAGAGGAGTACGCTGATGCAGCCTATGACAGCCAGCACTATCTGGCCGATCAGATGGTGGCTATCTCCCTGGGTGTCGAGAGTATGTTCTATCCCTATAATATCGAAGACTTTACTGATTGGTCGTTCCGTAGCGGAAATGGAGCATTTTCTTATGATACTTGGTTCACGTTGAAAAATAAGTAGAGCTGTACTCAGGCGATTGACAATTATAGAAATATGATAGCAACGAGGACCTGGAGCATTTTCGCTCCAGGTCCTGTCATCCCCATTTTATTTGCTATAGTCAATGCCCGTTCTTCTGTGGCGTGTATACTGGCACTGCCGAAGCAACAACTGCATCTCCTGTTCTCCTGAATTTTCGCGCAAAAGGCGGCGGGCTTGCCCCTGGGCCTCCATCCATCGGATGGGCGAATACTGCTTGCCAAACGTCAGCTCAATTTTTCCCTGGGCGGCAGCTTCATGGGAATCACGAATTGCCAGCTGAGCCTCGTACAGCTCCACCGGGTCAAGCCCGGCGGCCTGCGCCTCTACTTCGGCATACTCCTCCAGCGCCTTGTCCAGCGCTGCGGAATACTTCTGTTCCTGGTCCACCAGTTTTTGGAGACCGTCCTCCATAGCGGCAATATCCTTGCGGAAGGCTTCGGCCCCGGCGTCCTCGGCATATTCAAACTGCTGCAACAGCAGCGCCTTCTCGGAGCGCAGTTCCTCCAAATCCTCGGTCAGCTCCGCAATCCTGGCCGCCAGCTCCTTATGCTTGAAAATCTTCCGGGCAGGCAGGACCTTCTTCTCGGCCAGCAGGACTTTGCGCTCCCTGCTCTTGTCCTTGATCTGCCGCACCAGCCCGGTGTACCGCGCCATCTGCGGCCGGTACACATTAAGGGCGTCCTGATACCGCTCCCGGCCCGCACGGATGTGGGAGAGCTGATAGCAGAAAATCAGCACCCTGCCGCGCAGCTTCTCCAACCGCTCCGCCACGGCGGACACGGTGTGGACAACCAAATCGGACAGCTTTTTAAGCTCCGCTTTCAACTCCCGCAGCAGGGCGTTGTCCGCCTTAATCTGCCGGTTCAGCTCACAGCGGTCGGAGAGGATGCCGCGCCGCTCCAGCGCCTGGGCCGCCACGCCCTCATGAATCGTGGGCCGTTCCTCCAGCCCCCGCGCCGCATGGCTGCGGTGGTCGATGCGGCTGTCGTGACCGGCCAGCTCCAGGCAGCGGTTCGCCGCTGCCGCCCATGCCTCCCGCCAGGCCAGCAGCTGTTCCTCGCTGTTCCAGTGCGCAGAGATGGGATTCTGCCGCCCATACTTCGTGCTTTTCGGATACTTGCTGGCCCGTTCATACCCGTGCTTCTCAGCCTGGGACGGGACCATATAGACTTTCTTCTTGTCCACCTTATACTGGTATTGCTTCTCCCAGCCCTCGGCCTGCGCCGACTTAAACTCAGCGGCGGTGAAGCCCCGCTCCTCGCCGTCCTTCACACAAAGGTACTCCTTCTCCGTCTTGTACTGCCATACGCCCGCCTCTGTCAGCGGGCGTACCGTCAGCAAAATGTGGGCGTGGGGATTGTGGCCGTCGGTGTCATGGATGGCAACATCGGCGCACATCCCCTCCGCCACAAACTGCTCCCGGACGAACTCCTGCAAGAGCGCAACCTGCTGCCCCCGTGACAGCTCGATGGGCAGCGCGGCGACGAACTCCCGCGCCAGGCGGCTGTCCTTGGTTTTCTCCGTCTCCTCCACGGCGTTCCAGAGCTTCTCCCGGTCCTGCCATTCCAGGGGTGCCATTGGCGGCAGGAACACCGCCTGCCAGACAAGCCCCTGCTTTCGTGTGTAGTCATGCTGCACCCCGTCGTACTCGTTGAGCATCCGGGAACAGCTCAGATAGGCCGAAGCGGCCACTGCGGAGCGGCCCGCGCCCCGGCTGACTATCTTGGCCTCCAAATGATAAATCGCCATTGTCTACCGTCCTTTCCGAAGGGCTACTGTAAAACGCAGCAGCCCTTCTTCCGTACTCGATTGCAACAGGTACGTCGTGAAATACGACGTACCGCCAGCAGGGGTGGAACAAATCGTTCCACCCCTGTATCAGTGCCAAGCTGCCGGTGGCAGGTTGACGCAGGCAGGCGGCGGGATGGGGTGGCAATATACCACCCCATGAACAGGGGCTTCCAAAGTGGAAACCCCTGCGCCGACTGCATGGGCAAGGCTGGCAGTTTGGTAGAAATGCAGCCTTGTCCAGCGGCTCCCGCAGGAGCCGCAATCCCCCTCGGAGAGCGCACGTGCCCGACCAACGGGAGGGCTACCACCGCCTGCTTTAGCAGGTGGTGAGTAAGTGCGCCCTTCGGGATAAAAAAG
>OJSH01002638.1_pt1 | contig 11612 bp, 9 predicted proteins | sample 1599441 | NCBI WGS metagenome assembly OJSH01 (sample SAMN04168658, study PRJEB22393) | human gut metagenome | biome: human gut microbiome; feature: stool | host: Homo sapiens | collected 2014-03-24 | reverse complement strand
TCTTTTTTGGAGTCATGCGCAATCAGTGCAATCGTCATCGGTCAACCTCTCCTTTTCCCGCGCCCCTGTCTGGGGCAATCATCTTGCACATATCATAGTATCACAGTTTCCGTCTTTTTACAACTGTTTTTCGAGCAAGAGTTCTAATTTTTCATAGATTTCTGCCAAATCCACGCACCATCGCTCAGGCGGCGGGCTGCTCTGCGGGAGCGGTGTCGTCTGCAAGGGCGTCGTTGTTTTCCACCGTCTCCGGCACAGCATCCTGCCCGCCGGCTGTCGTGTCAGCCGTCTCGCCTGCTCCTGTCTCGTCCAGCGTCAGGCTGCCGTCCTTCATGGCGTAGTAGGCGTCGAAGATGTCGGCCACGAGGTTGCCGGCGCGGGCGCCGCCGCCGCCGTACTCGATGACGATGCCGAGGGCGATCTCAGCGTCCTCGGCCGGGCCGTAGGCGATCATCATGGTGTTGGTGTAGTGCTTGCGGGTGCTGCCGACGTAGTACGTCTCGCTGCGCTGAGGGGTGCCGGTCTTGCAGGCGATGGTGACGGGGTAGTTTTTCAGGCCCGACATCGTCTCCGACACGCCGATCATACCCTGCCGCACGAGGTCGAAGGTGTCGCCCCGGTCCTCGATGACGTCCATCACCTCGGGCTGGGTCTCCTGCAGGACTTTGCCGGTGTTGGTGTCGAGGATGGCCTTGACGAAGTGGGTGCGGTAGCGCACCCCCCGGTTGGCCAGCGTGCCGGCGTAAGTCGCCAGCTGGACGGGGGTGACGACGGTGTTGCCCTGACCGATAGCGGCCTGGACGTCCAGTGAGGCGATGTAGTTGGAGTCATTCTTTGTGGTCAGGCGGCCGGTGGCCTCATTGACCTCCACGCCGGTGCGGGTACCAAGGCCCATCTTGTAGGCGTAGGCGTCGTAGACATCACTGGTGGTGCGGCGGCCCACATCGTAGAAGAAGATGTTGCAGCTCCACTTGATGGCCGTGATGACGTCGATGTTGCCGCTGTGGCCGTGGCGGGTACACTTGGGGCGGTAGTCGTCATAATAGGTATAGACACCGTTGCAGTAGACGGTGGAAGAGCGGTTGATGACGCCGGAATCCAGCGCCGCCACCGCCACCGCAGGCTTGAAGGTGGAGCCGGGGGTGTACAGGCCCTGCAACGCGCGGTTGAGCAGGGGCAGGCCCGGGTCCGAGCTGTACTGGCTGTACTGGGTGGCGAAGAGGTTCTGGTCGTAGCTGGGGTAGTTGGAGGCGGCCAGCACACTGCCGTCCTTGGTGCTGATGACCACCACCGCACCGGCGGCAGCCTTGGCAGAGCTGCTGTTGTTGTAGGTGCTGTTTATCATCTCGATGTTCTTGGCCAGCGCCTTGTCCACCGCCTGCTGGAAGGCGCTGTCGATGGTGAGCTGGACGGTATGGCCCGGCTCCGGCACGGTGGTCATCGCAGTCCCCACGATGACGCCGTCCGAGCTGCGGGTGATGGTCTCAACGCCGTCCTTGCCCCGCAGCTCGTCTTCGTAGACGGCTTCGAGGCCCGACACGCCGATCATGTCGTTCATGTTATAGCCCTTTTCCCGCAGAGGGTAGGTGGTCTGGCCGTTCTCGTCGGTCACCTTCCACTTTTCGGCGGTGATCTTGCCCACACGGCCCAGCACATGGGGGATGATGCTGCCCTCATCGTAGCTGCGGGTGCTGGTCTCCACGATCTCCACACCGGGCATGGTCAGGCTGTTCTCCTTGATGGTCGCCACGGTCACTTCGCTGACATTCTCGGCCATAACGAAGTTGTTGACGTTGGAGAACGCCTGCTGCTGCATCTCGTAGTGGATGCCGCCCAGCACCCTCTGCCAGTGGAAAGGATAGCTTTCCAGCTTGTAGTCCTCCACCAGCTTTTCCATCACGTCATCGGCGGTGGCGTACTGCTGTAAGCCCAGCGAGTCCTTCATGGCCGCGAGAGCCTTCTGGTCGCTGGTGCTGTCGGCCTGCGCAGTAAAGCTGTAGTGGCCCGCCGCGTCCGGCTCGCCGATGAGCAGCGAGTCGTTCCACTTCTCGCCATGGACTTCCAGAAGTTCCACGATGCGCTGCAGCATGGCGTCAAGGTCTTCGTCCCCCATCAGCAGCTTGCTGAGCACCACATTGTAGCTGGTGGTGCTGGCCGCGATGCGGCGTCCGGCGCTGTCCACGATGTCGCCGCGGGCAGCGGTGACGGTAAAGTTATAATCGGTGGTGTTGGTCGCCTGCGCCTTGAAGCTGTCGCTGTTGACGAGCTGCAAAAATATCAGCCGCAGCACATACACGGCGATGAGCACCGAGGCGGCAGCGATGAGCCCAGCCATCCGGCGCACCACGATCTTGTGTTCGTCTTGATTCATCCGTTTTCCTCCCGGCAGGGTCTGGCATCATACCACGCCGTTGTCTATCTTGAATTCCGTGCTGATGCGCTGCACTGCACGGTGGAGCAGCCAGCTCCCCGGGGCCGTCATCAGGGCCGACGGCAGCACGACCCAGAGAAAACGCTCCCCTGCGCCCGCATAGCCCGGCATATAGTAGAAAAACAGCCAGTCCGCCGACAGCACCAGCAGGGCGCAGACCACGGCCAGCAGCACGAAGTTGGAGGGGGTGTCCTTCAGATAAAGCTGCACGACCACCGACACGCCGAAGCAGAGGATCATCAGCTCCAGCGCCAGCATCCCCACGGTGCGGCCGGCGGTGTAGTCCCACATCAGGCCGCACACCGCGCCAAAGATGGCCCCGGCGAACTCGCCCTCTGCGGCAGACACCGCCAGACAGAGCGGCAGCAGCCAGAGCGGCTTCGCGGCCCCGAACTGGAACAGCCCCGGCATGGTCTGCAACACCGTACACACCACCAGCAGAAGGATATAGCAGCCCCATTTCAGCCTCTGGCTGCGGCTGCGCTTGCGGCGAGATTCCATCTCCGGCCCTCCTCAGTAGTTGGTGATGATGAACACATGGCGCACCGTGCGGGGGTCTGCGCCCGGCTGGATGACGGCCAGCGTCGATTTGCCGCTGGCCTCGGGGGTCAGCTCCTTGATGACGCCCACCAGCACGTCCGGCGGGAACACCCCGCCCAGACCCGTGGTGATGACCTGATCCCCCTCTCTGCTCAGGGTGCTGCGGGCGAGGTTCGAGAGGATGCACAGGCCGTCGGCGGCGTAGTCGGCGCTGCCGGTGATGATGCCGTTGTCCCGGGTGCGGGACACGACGCCCGCCGCATTGAAGCTGGGGTGCAGGATGGTCATGACCTTGCAGCTGGTGAGGTCGGCTTCCCGCACCACGCCCAGCAGATAGCCCTCGTCGCTGATGACGGCGTCGTTGACGGCCACACCGTCCAGTGTGCCTCTGTCCAGCGTGAAGCCCCAGAAGGAGTCCAGCGGGTCGCGGCCAATGACGAAGGAGGACGTGTAGCTCATCTCCGGGTGCTGCTCCTGGATGTTGGCCAGCGCCTTGTAGGCCTCGTTCTCGGCCTTGAGCTTGTCGTAGTCCACCATCTGGGAGCGCAGAGAGGCGTTTTCCTCGCTGAGCTGCTGGTTTTCTTCCAGAATGGCGTCGATGTTGGCGTAGTTCTCCCACAGGGAGGCCACGCCGCTGCTCACCGCCGCTGCTGCCCGCTGGAACGGGGCTGCGGCCACGCTCAGCAGCTCCTGCGGGGCGGCGGTCAGGCGTCCGTTCGCGCCTGCATAGGCCATGATGCCCACGAGGAAGACCGCGATGGCAATGAGTATCTTAAATTTCCATGTGTCAAAAAAATCCTTCAAGGCGGGTTCCTCCCGAATCTGCAAAAAAGCGCGGACAGCCGTGCCATCCGCGCTCAAAACTCATCTTCTGCGGCGCAGCAGCGCAAAGGTCCTCCCTCAGCGTACCGCCGCAAATGGCACAGCCGAGGCTTACATATGACCGCCGTCGGTATCCAGAACGTCGTGCAGGACATCCACATGGTCCAGCACAGCACCGGCACCCTTGGCCACGCAGTCCAGCGGGTCCTCAGCCACATGGACATCGATGCCGGTCTCGCTCTCAATGAGCTTGTCGAGGCCGCGCAGCAGTGCGCCGCCGCCGGTCAGGGTGATGCCGTGGTCGATGATGTCGGCGCTCAGCTCGGGCGGGGTGCGCTCCAGAGTCTCCTTGATGGCGCTGGTGATCTTGACCAGGCACTCCAGCAGAGCCTCACGGACATCCTCGGAGTGGACGACGACGTTCTTGGGCAGGCCGTCCACGAGGTTGCGGCCCTTGATCTCGAGGGTCATCTCGGGGTCCATCGGGTAGGCAGAGCCGATCTCGATCTTGATCTGCTCGGCGGTGCGCTCACCGATGAGGAGGTTATACTTGCGCTTGATGAAGGCGATGATGGCCTGGTCGAACATATCGCCGGCCATCCGCACGCTGCGGGAAGCCACGATGCCGCCCAGAGAGATGACGGCGATCTCGGCCGTGCCGCCGCCGATGTCCACGATCATGCTGCCGGTGGGCTCGCTGATGGGCAGGCCCGCACCGATGGCAGCGGCCATGGGCTCCTCGATGACCGACACCTGACGGGCGCCGGCCTTCAGAGCGGCCTCACGCACAGCGCGGCGCTCCACCTCGGTGACGCCCGACGGGATGCAGATGACCACGCGGGGGCGGGAGAACATGCTGTTGCCGCAGGCTTTTTTGAGGAAGGTCTCCAGCATATTGGCGGTGATGTCGAAGTCGGCGATGACGCCGTCCTTCAGGGGGCGGACCGCCACGATGCTGCCGGGGGTGCGGCCGATGACGGCCTTTGCCTCAGCGCCCACGCAGCGCACTTCGTCGCTCTTGGTGTCCACGGCCACAACAGAGGGCTCACGCATGATGATGCCCTTGCCCTTCATGTAAACGAGGGTATTGGCAGTACCGAGATCGATACCAACATCCTTTGAAAACAAACTCATATAGTCTTCTCTCCTTACGATTTTCCAGGGTCTATTCCAAAACGCAGAGCCGCCCGCTCAGACCAACGGACAGCTCATCGCAGAATAACACGTTTTTATTATAGCCGCAAGGCGCGCTTTTCTCAAGCATTTCCGTAAACTTTTTCGAGTTTTTTCATTTTTGGCCGCCGGTGCCGCTTTTCTGCGTCCCGCATCAGAATCTGCTCAGCAGACGGGCCGTCCGGCTGACGGGCAGGCCCATGATGGTGTAGTAGTCCCCTTCCAGCCGGTCGAGCCAGAGGGCTGCGCGGCCCTGGATGGCGTAGGCACCGGCCTTGTCGTAGGGCTCCTTCGTGGCCGTGTAGGCGTCGATCTCCCCTTCCGAAATCGGGAAGAAGGTCACCTTGCAGCTGTCCACGAAGCTCTCGGTGCGTACGCCGTCCGACACGCAGACGCCGGTATGCACCTCGTGGGTCGCGCCGGACAGGGCGCGGAGCATCCGCTTTGCGTCCTCCACGCTGTGGGGCTTGCCGAAGACTTCGCCGCCCACATCCACGACGGTGTCACATCCCAGCACCACCGCGCCGGGATGGTCTTTTGCCACAGCGAGGCACTTGCCCCGGGCCAGCTTTTCCACCAGCTGGGCCGGAGTGGGTGCAGTGACTCCGCTCTCGTCGAAATCGCTGACGCAGATGGTGAAGTCCGTCGTGTATAAGCTCAGAAGCTCCTTCCGGCGCGGACTGCCGGAGGCTAAGATCAGGTTCTTCATCATCATTTCCCCGTCGAGCCGAAGCCGCCCTCGCCGCGGGCGGTCTCATCCAGTGCGTCGGCCTGCACGAATGCCGCCGTGTACACCGGCGCGATGCAGAGCTGGGCCACCCGCTCGCCGGGCTGGATGGTATAAGCCTCCGCGCCCAGATTGACCATCGGGACTTTCAGCTCACCGCGGTAATCGCTGTCCACGACGCCGACGCCGTTTGCCATGCAGAGGCCGTGCTTGATGGACAGACCGCTGCGGGCATAGACCAGCGCCACAGCGTGTGCGCCGGGCAGCTCGATGGCAAGGCCGGTAGGCACCAGCACCCGCTGCATGGGCTGGACGGTCAGCGGCTCATCCAGCACGGCGCACAGGTCGGCGGCGGCAGAGCCGGAGGTGGCGTAGGCGGGCGTCCTGGCGCGGGAGTCTAACACTTTGTATTTTACAGTGATGGGTTCCATAGTATACCTCTTTTATTTTCAGTTCGTTCCCTTAAAGTACAATCCTCTCGTGAACTCACCCTCAAACGGTGCGTGCTGACGGATGCTGTCGAGGATGGCGGCGGCCTCTTCCCTGCTTTCCAGCGTGAAGTAAGCCACGCCGTAGTCCACGGTCAGTGCGCCGGGCTTGTCGCCCATATAGATGGGGACGGGATTATAAATAGTACGGACACCCAGCCCGCACCGCACCGGGAACTTCTTCGCCTTGCGGTCGGTGAGCAGGCCGGTCTTGTCGCAGTGGGCGCAGTCGTGGATGTTCTGCAGCGGGCAGGCACGGGTGACCATCAGCGGCATATGGCCGTAGGTGATGACGCCGGTCGGCACAGGCTTGCCGTCACGAGTCGGCGCGATGGTGCTGATGTCGCTGTCCTTCACCTCGGGCAGGATGAGCACCGAGCGGAGGCCAAGGTCCGCATAATACTGGGCCGCGAGGTTATTGGTGACGTTGAGGCCGAAGCCGCCGGTCATGGGCAGGCCGCGGCAGAGCCGCAGGTGGGCGATGTTGCTCACCTCATAGCCCGCAAAGCCCGCGTCCTGCGTGGCCGCGATGCGGCGGGCGGTATCCTCTTCCAGCGCGCCGAACATGACGCGGGGCAGCTCGAGAAGGGTCTTTTCCCGCCACTCGCGGGGGACGCGGTCGGCCTGCGCGATGGGCAGGATGAGGTATTCCACCCCGCTGAGTGCCTGCTCCGGCACCTGCTCCCAGCGCTCGAACCGGGCGCGGAGGGTGCGGTGGGGCGGCAGAGTGCGCAGCGGCAGAGGCGGAAGCTCCACCTCATTCACCGGCCACGGGCGCAGGGTCTCCCGCTTTTTCAGCAGGGCGTCCAGTGCCTCACGGCGCAGCTCGTTGACGGCACTGCCCGGCACGAACCAGGGGCCGCCATCCATCTCCACGTCGATTTTTTCGGCAGAGAAAGGCGTGCCGCCGGTCTTGCTCAGGCTGCGGCTCAGGCTCTCGGTGGGGTCGGTGCGGGCGGGCTGAGGTTCGGCGTCGCCGTAGGCGAAGGCTTTGTTGGTTCCGTCAGTGACGGTCAGCTTCTCGCCGCCCTCTTCGATTTCAATTTTCATCTCCACCGGCACCCGGGAACGCTCCCGGCGGTACAGCTCCCGCAGGGCAGGCAGGGTCTTCTTGGTCAGCTCGGCGTCGGCCTCGCTGCGGACACCGAACATCGTGCCGTCGATCTTTCCGTCCAGATAGCCGGAGGTGAAGCCGGAGCGGCTGAAGGCATTCTTCAGCAGGTCGCGGTCATAGGCGCGGCCCTCGCGGCCTGCCAGACAGGCGCTGACGGCAGCAGCGACATACTCCGGCGTCCGCAGACGGCCTTCGATTTTCGCCGATGCCACGCCGATGGCCTGCAGCTTGTCCAGCTTGTCGATGACGGAGTTGTCCTTGAGGGACAGGTGGTGCAGACGGCCCGGCTTGCCCTCGGGCAGAGCGTTGGCCTCGAAGGGCAGGCGGCAGGGGCCGGCGCAGGAGCCGCGGTTGCCGCTCCGTCCGCCCAGGAAAGCCGACATATAGCACTGGCCGCTGACGCACATGCAGAGTGCGCCGTGGACGAAGCACTCCGTCTCGATGCCGCAGTGCCTGGTGATGTGCTCCACCTCGGGCAGGCTCAGCTCACGGGCCAGCACGACCCGGGCAAAGCCCAGCTCTTTCAGTTCCAGTGCGCCCTGCAGGGTGTGGACGCTCATCTGGGTGGAACCGTGGCGGGGCAGCTGGGGCGCGATGTCCCCGATGAGCTTCGCCACCGCGAGGTCCTGACAGATGACGGCGTCGGCCCCGCTGGCGGCGACGGCCCGCACGGCGTCGGCCAGACCCGCCAGCTCGCCGCCGTAGACGGTGGTATTCAGCGCCACATGGACGGCCACGCCCCGGGCATGGCAGAACCGGACGGCTTCTTTCAGGCTGTCGGCATCAAAATTGCCCGCACCGGTGCGGGCGTTGAAGCCGGAAAAACCCAGATATACTGCGTCCGCGCCGCTGAATACTGCTGCGCGGAGCATTTCTTCACTGCCCACAGGGGCAAGGATCTCAATTTTTGACATAGCTCTCCCTTTGATACTTATATAATGTAGGTCACTTCTGCTGCAGCTTGGCCAGCTGCTCCCGCAGAGCGGCATTTTCCCGCTTGAGGGTCTCGTTCTCCGCCTTGACCTTATCCGCTGCCAGCTTCGCCCTGGCTGCATCGGAAATGTAGTCCTGTATCTGGCTGCGCATATTCTCGGCGCTGCCCGCGCTCTTGCGGTACTCGTCCAGATAGTCCATCGCGCAGAACACCGCCGCCTTGGTCACAGAGAGGTTGGCGTTGTTGTCCAGCAGCTTCGTGATGTCATCGTCCAGCTTCTTGGCCAGTGTGGTGATGTAGTTCTCGGTATCGGTCGTTGCAATGGCGTAGGGTGCGCCTGCAATGGTCACTCTCACTTTATTTACCATATCGTCCTCACTTTGCGCGGCACACGCCCTGCCGGGCCGGTCATTTCCGGTCATTTTCCGCCGTTTCCGGGATTTTCGGAAACCATTTCAGCCCTGACAGGAGCGCTTTGCTGCGGCTTTTTCATGTTCAGCCGAGTTTGTCCCCGAATTACCCGCCCGAACCGGTGCATTTCGGGGCAAACACGGCCCTTGTCTCCCTTTATTATAATATAAATAGTGCGCGAGAAAAAGTGCTATTTTTGAATTTTTGGCATATTTGTCAGAAACATTGCTATAAAAATGTCAGATACGGCAAAAATGGTTCCTTTTTCTTGCAATCCCCATCCGGAGTGATTATAATACTATTGTTATGTGTTATGCGAGGGGCGAGGGAATTAGAGGAGAAATGCCCTGTCACCGTACTAATTCAAAAAATTTAAGCATTCGTGCGGATAGGAGTTCATTTATGACTACAAAAGAATTTGCAAAAATTCTTCAGGACAAGCTCACCAGCGAATATGGTGTTGACCTGAGCGTTGCATCTCATCAGCAGATCTACCGCGCTCTGGCCCTCATCTGCCGCCAGATGATGAGCGAGAACCATAAGAAGTTCCAGTCCAAGGCCATCGGCACCGGCTCCAAGCAGGTGTACTACCTGTGCATGGAGTTCCTGATGGGCCGCAGCCTCAAGATGAGCCTGTTCAATCTGGGCCTGAATGACGCCGCCCAGAAGGCTCTGGCCGAGGCTGACATCAGCCTGGACAGCATCTACGAGGAAGAGCCGGACGCAGGTCTGGGCAACGGCGGCCTGGGCCGTCTGGCTGCCTGCTATCTGGACGGCATGGCCACCACCAGCATCTGCGGCACCGGCTACTCCATCCTGTACGAGTACGGCATCTTCAAGCAGAAGATCGTGGACGGCTGGCAGCAGGAGCGCGCCGACAACTGGCTGCCCGGCGGTCAGGTCTGGCTCAAGAGCCACCCCGATCAGGCTGTGGAAGTCCGCTTCGACGGCGAGATCCACGAGAACTGGGACCATGGCTTCCACTATATCCAGCACACCAACTACAACAGCGTCATGGCCATCCCCTCCGATATGTATGTTCAGGGTTACGACGGAAAGGGCGTTGCAAAGCTGCGTCTGTGGCAGGCCAAGGCTCCCGACTTCGATATGTCCAGCTTCTCTCTGGGCAACTACAACACCGCAATGAGCAAGAACGCCAGCGCTGAGCTCATCTCCAAGGTGCTGTACCCCAACGACAACCACGTCGAGGGCAAGATCCTCCGCCTGCGCCAGCAGTACTTCCTGTCTGCTGCCTCCATCGGCGACATCGTCCAGAACCACCTGTCCACCTACGGCACCCTCGAGAACCTGCCCGACAAGGTGGCTATCCAGCTGAACGATACCCATCCGGTACTCTGTATACCGGAGCTGATGCGTATTCTTATGGATGATTATAAATATGACTGGGATCAGGCTTGGGATATTACAAAGAATACTATGGCATATACAAATCATACTGTCTTGAGCGAGGCTCTGGAAAAATGGCCGATTCAGTATGTACAGGATTTGCTGCCGCGCGTATTCATGATTATCGAGGAAATCGATCGTCGCTTCAAATATGAGGTAAGTCATGATATGGGCAGATCTGATCTGATGAATGAGTGCTGCGTGTTGAAGGACGGACAGGTTCACATGGCAAACCTGGCAATCATCGGCTCTCACAGTGTCAACGGTGTAGCTGCACTGCATACGAAAATTCTGAAAGAGGATGTTATGAAGAACTTCCATGACATCTATCCGAATAAATTCAACAACAAAACAAACGGTATCACACACAGAAGATGGCTGCTGTACTCCAACCCGCAGCTGAGCAACCTGCTGGAAAAGACGATTGGTCCTGATTTTAAAGCAAACCCGGAGCGTCTGCAGGATCTTATGAAGTATGTAGATGACAAGGATCTGCAGAAGGAATTTATGGATGTGAAGATGGAGCGCAAGAAAATCCTTGCGGCTTATATTAAGGATACACTGCACATTGATATCGATGTCAATTCCATTTTCGATGTACAGGCAAAGCGTCTGCATGCCTATAAGCGTCAGCTGCTGAATGTCATGAACATTATCGATTTGTACTTCCGTATGAAACAGGATCCATCCTTCCGTATCTATCCGAGAACCTTTATCTTTGCGGCAAAGGCAGCGCCTAGCTATACATTTGCCAAAGAGGTTATTAAGCTGATTCATTATGTGGCCGACAAGGTAAACAATGATTCGGATGTCTCTCCGTATATGAAGGTTGTCTTCATTCCGAACTACGGTGTGAGCATTGCGGAGATTCTGATGAATGCCGCAGATGTTTCCGAACAGATTTCCACTGCCGGTAAAGAGGCAAGCGGTACCGGAAACATGAAATTTATGATGAACGGTGCGATTACACTGGGGACCATGGATGGTGCCAATGTGGAAATCGTGGAGAAAGTAGGCTATGATCATGCGGAAATCTTCGGCTTACGTGCAGATGATGTAGCCCTTGTCAAGCATGAAAACACCTATGATGTATGGCGGAAATACAATGAGAACGCCAACATCCAGAAGGTGGTAAACAGCTTTGTGGATTCCACCTTCTCCAATGATCCGAAGGACTTCAAGCAGATTTATAACGAGCTGATGTTCAAAAATGATGAATATCTGCTGCTGGCGGATTACCGGGCCTATTGCGACGCCGAGCGCCGCATGGCCGAGACCTACGAAAACCGCGAGCAGTGGAACTGTATGAGCCTTCTCAACATCGCCCGCAGCGGCAGCTTTGCCGCCGACCGGGCTGTTGCGGAATATGCCGACAACATCTGGCACGTTCCCCATCGCTGAGGAAAAGCCGGACTTACGCGGAAACAGACCGCAAAAGCGGCCGGAATTTGTGCAGTTTACCGTTTGACAGGGCCTATCCGCCGTGCTACACTCTGACACATATTTTTCCATGTTTTTCTTGCGTTTGGCCCGATTTATGATAGGATAGACCTTGAGATTTCAAT
>OJSH01002610.1_pt1 | contig 11794 bp, 6 predicted proteins | sample 1599441 | NCBI WGS metagenome assembly OJSH01 (sample SAMN04168658, study PRJEB22393) | human gut metagenome | biome: human gut microbiome; feature: stool | host: Homo sapiens | collected 2014-03-24 | reverse complement strand
TTAAAAGCCGGAAGTCCGATGGAAAAAATAGATAAGGAGCTGCTCAGGCATTACCTCGAACACGGGGGCGATGCCGGCGTGCGCGAACGGTTGCGCGAATGGTTTCTCGAACACGACGCCGAGGAGGAATTTACCCTGCGGGAAGACGATCCCGTGAGCGGGGAGCTGTACGCCTTCTGGGGGCGTTCGCTGCAACGGTCTGCGCCGCAGCGGAAGCTCGACGAGCGTTACCGTGCTCTGGCCGGGCGGCTCTTCGGCCGAAAACTCCGCCTGCAACGGCTGTGGCGGAGGCTGTCGCAGGCTGCGGCGGTGCTGCTCGTGCCGCTCATCGTCTGCGCCTATCTGCTCGCGTCGCGGCAGGTCGCGGAGCAGCCGGAGTGGGTCGAGGTCTACGCGCCCTACGGGCAGACCCGCTGCATCACGCTGCCCGACGGGAGCCGCGTATGGTTGAATTCGGGGACCTATGTCTTTTACCCCGACCGTTTCGATCGCGAGCGGCAGCTCTTCGTCAGCGGCGAAGTCTACATGGACGTGACCAAGGATCCCGAGCGGCCCTTCCGCGTCGATACGCGCAACGTCAGTATCCGAGTGTTGGGAACCCGTTTCAACCTCCGCTCGTACAACGAGGACAAGTATGTCGAGACGTCGCTCGTGGAGGGAAGCGTCGCGCTGGGGTTGAAGCGCGACGGCGGCGCGACCATCCTGATGCGTCCGGGCGACAAGATTCTGGTCGACAACGCCACGAACGCGGTCGTCCGCGAGCGGTTCGACTGTGCGCACTACATCTCGTGGCGCGACGGTTTCCACGTCTTCCGTCACAAGACGCTCGGTGAGATCGCCCGCGATCTGGAACGTATGTTCGACGTGCAGATCGTCATCCGCGACACGTCGCTGCTCGGCGAGGAGTATTTCGCCACGTTCGCCAGCGGCTGGGAGATCGACGAACTGCTCGACGCGCTGAATATCCACCACACGCTGCACATCCGGCGCGACGGCCGCATCATCGAGATCGAGCGCGCCCGCCGGTAGGGGCCGTATGACGCACCGAAGCCGACTGTTGAAAACGAACCTGAAACACGCATATATGCCTATGGGAAAGGAATGATGGAAAAAGCCGGAAAATGTCGTTGCCCATTTTCCGACTCGGAATTTTGAGACCTAAATTAAATCTGCAAAACCTGAACAAACCTATGAATTATCTCTACACGAACCGAAGAAGCGTGGGAATATTCGGAGGCCTGCTGTTGCTGATCCTCTTCTCATGCTGCGGAATCGGGAGAGCGGCGGCCCAACAGCAGGGCGCCGAACAGCGCATCACGCTGTCGATGCGCGACACCGCGATTTCGGACATCCTCGAAAACATCACCAAACGTTACCAGTACGCCTTCATCACCCGCACGGCCAACGTCGATACCAACGCCCGCGTTTCGATCGACGTGGTCGACGAACCGCTCCGTGCGGTGCTCGACCGGATTTTCGCAGGGCAGAAGGTCGCCTTCGAGTTCGACGGGCGGCTGGTGCGTATCTCCAAGGCGGCCGTACCCCCCCCCTCCTCCGCGTCGACGATCGCGGTTTCGGGCGTCGTGCGCGACGGGTCGGGCAATCCGCTGGCGGGCGTCACGGTCATGGTGGCCGGAACCTACAAGGGCGTTACCACCGACAACGACGGGCGCTATGCGCTGCGTGTCGACGGCGAGGCGTCGGTGCTGCAATTCCTCTATCTGGGCTATAAGAACGTCGAGGAGACCGTCGGCAAACGCACGACGATCGACGTGGCGATGGAGGAGGATCTCAAAATGGTGGACGAGGTGGTCGTCATCGGTTACGGTACCCAGTCGCGCAAGACGCTGACCACCTCGATTTCCAAAATCGACGGCGACAAGCTCTACGGCGCTCCCGTCTCGACCGTGGGCGACGCCCTCAAAGGCAAGGTCGCGGGTCTGCGGGTGGCCACCAACAGCTCGCTTTCGGGCGAGGCGCCCCGTTTCCTGATCCGCGGCGGATCGTCGATCAACATGGGCAACGACCCGATCTACATCGTCGACGGGGCGCTGCGCGACGACCTGAGCGGCGTCAACCCCAACGACATCGAGTCGATGGAGGTGTTGAAGGACGCCGCTTCGGCCGCGATCTACGGCGCACGCGCATCGAACGGCGTCATCATCGTCACGACGAAGAAGGGCAGCCCCTCGCAGGGACCCCAGGTCGTCTTCGACGTACAGGTGGGTTTCTCGGCGCCGACCAAGAAGTGGGACCTGCTCAGTTCGCGCGAGCAGATCGCGCTGGTGCGTCCGGCCATCGCCAACATCTACGCCAAGTCGACCGGCACGCTGGCCGCCAGTTCGTGGCTGGACGGCGCCAATGTCGCCGTGGGAACAGGGAACACGTCGAACAGGAACCAGTTCACCACGCGCTATCTGGAATACGGCGGTACGGTGCCCGACGGCTACGAGTGGATGTTCGATCCGCTCGACAACAGCAAGGTCATCATCTTCACGGATACCGATTTCCAGGATCAATGGATGAGCGAAGCCTTCTGGCAGAAGGAGTACATCGGCGTCAACGGCGGCAGCGACAGGATGAGCTACGCCGCGTCGATCAGCTACCTCGACGACGGCGGCGTCTTCGCCATGAGCGACTACGACGTCTTCACCACGCACGGCAACGCCAGCTTCAAGATCACCAAGAGCCTCGAAGCCTCCACGACGTTCGACATTTCGCGCCAGCGGAGCAGCAAGTTCGTGGACAACTACTTCAACGCCTTCGGCCGGGGAATCATGTTCGCCCCGACGGCGCGCGGCTTCGACGAGGAGGTCGGCTGGATGTCCAGCGGCGGCAACGCCAACGCCCAGCTGGCCTCGTTCTACGAAGCATTCTACGACCGCGAGGCCGCCACGGATCGCATTTCAAGCACCTTCAATCTCAAATGGCGGATCATCGACGGGCTTACGGCGACGGCCCAGTACAACTATTACGGCAACAACTACCGCGGCAGCTACTACGCCCGCGGCGAGGTCGACGGCTACCCGAACCTCATCAGCCAGACGCGTTCGACTACCGAGACGCGCACGCAGACCGTCCGCGACACCTTCACGGCGCACCTGGCCTTCAACCGTACCTTCGCCGACAAACATACGGTAGGGGCGACGCTCGGTTACGAGCTGATGAGCCAGCGTTACTGGTACCTCACCTCCAACTCGACGGGTTCGGCTTCGGACGACGTGCCCATTCTCGATTCGGGCATCAACTTCAAGGCGTCGAACAAGGACGAAAAGCAGGCGCTCATGTCGTTGTTCGGCCGCGTGTCGTACGACTTCGCACAGAAATACATCGTTTCGGCCACGTTCCGCTACGACGGCTCCTCGAAATTCGCCAAGGGCAACCAGTGGGGATTCTTCCCGGCGGCTTCGGCGGCGTGGGTCATCAGCGAAGAGCCCTTCTTCGAGGGGGTCAGACGCACGATGAACAACCTCAAACTCCGCGTGTCGTACGGTCAGACGGGTAACAACGGCATCGGACTCTACGACACCTACGGCGCCTTCGCCACGGGGCAGTACAACGGCCATACGACCTTCCTGCCGTCGGCCATGCAGAACGCCGACATGCAGTGGGAGTCGACCACGCAGCTCGACGTGGGGCTGGACGTCGGGTTCCTCAACGACCGCGTGCGCTTCATCTTCGACTACTATAACAAGAAGACCGACAACATGCTCTTCTCGATCACCATGCCCGACACGGGCCCCTATTCGAGCGTGAAGGCCAACGTGGGCAGCGCCCGTTTCTACGGTTTCGAGGCCGAACTGAACGCGGAGGTGATCCGTACCAAGAACTTCTCGTGGAACCTCGGGTTGACCTACTCCTACAACCGCAACAAGGTGCTGTCGCTGCCCGAGGAGTACGCCTACGACGAGGTGGACATGTACGGCAACCCTACCGGCCGGAAGGCCTACCGCATAGGCGGCTACAAGATGTCGGAGACGGGATACCGATTCGGCGGCACGGCCGTCGGCGAGTCGCTGGGGCGTATCTACGGCTACAAGATCGACCACATCATCCAGACCGAGGCCGAGGCCGACGCAGCCTATTACGACGCCCTGTCGAAAGGCCACCGCGTGAGCGACGGACAGCAGATTCCGGGCCGCAAGGACGCCGGCGACTACGAGTGGTGCAACCGTTACGGTTCGGCGCGCGATGCCGACGGCAATGAAATCATCAACGCCGAGGACATGTTCTACCTGGGCAACGTCGTGCCCCACTCGACGGGCGGTATCAGCAACACGTTCCGTTACAAGCGGCTGACGCTGTCGATCTACCTGGATTATGCGCTCGGACATTCGATCTACAACTACATGAAGACCCGCATGATCCAGAACACGATCGGGCAGAGCAACTCGGCCATCGCCTCCTACGTCTACGACTGTTGGAAGTACCCGGGCGACACGAATGCGAAATACGCCCGCTATTTCCCCAACGACGGCGATTACGGCAACGCCAACTGGGGCCGCGCCTCCGACTTCAACGTCGAGAAGGCCGATTACCTCTGTCTGCGCGACGTGTCGCTCTACTACGACCTGCCGGAACGGTGGGTGCGCAAGCTGCACATGAAGAAGCTGACGGTGGGCATTACCTGCAATACGATCGCCTACTGGACGGGCGTCACGGGTGCGATCAACCCCGAAACGGGTATGGGAGCCACGTCGAGTTCGGGCCACTACACCTCGGTGTCGACGGCCAATTCGAGCTCCGATTCGCGGCCGAACATCTTCCCGCCTACGAGCAAGTTCCTCTTCAACCTGAAAGTCACCTTCTAAATCGGATCAACCATGAGAATCGAAAGCAGCATAAAGGGATGGTTCGCGGTCGTCGCGGTATCCGTCTCGGCCGTATCCTGCGACATGCTCGATATAACGCAAGACAATAAGCTGTCGGTCAGCAACATGTGGAAAACGGCGGAGCAGGTCGAAGGTTCCACCTACGGCATCTACTCCGAGCTCCGCTCGAATTTCGTCCAGAGCCAGATCAACGTCTTCTACTGGGGCGAGTTGCGCGTGGGCGAATACATGTGGGGGCCGTAGTCGCTCTTCAACGTATGGGTCGGCCGCGAGGTGATCCAGAACACGATGACGGCCAACATCACCTCCTGCGGGTGGTCGGGCCTCTACTCGGCGATCGATCAGGCCAACGCCGTGCTCAAATACGCGCCCGACACCGCGATCCCGATGACCGACGCCAAGCGCAACTGGGCGATGGGACAGGCCTATTTCGCCCGTGCCTACGCCTATTTCTGGGCCGCGCGCCTGTGGGGCGACGTGCCGCTGAACCTGCGGCCGATCGAATCGGTCGACCAGCCCGAGACCTACCCCGTGCGTGCGCCGAAAGCCGACGTCTATGCGCGGATCGGCTCCGACATCGAATCGGCGCTGGCGCTCTCCGACGCGCTCGGATCGGACAAGTATCTGGCTACGAAGACGGCCGTGCTGATGCTCAAAGCGGAGTATTGTCTCTGGATGTACTCCGCCCAGAAGGGCGGCGACGCCTACCTGGACGGTGCCGAGGATGCGCTCGAAGCGATCGGCATCTCCCCGTCGCTGCTGTGCGACGACTACGGCCAGATTTTCGACCGCATGGCCGACAACGCGAAGCCTTCGAAGAACAGCAAGGAGGTGGTCTTCGCCCTCTACAACGACCAGACCGAATCCAAGACGGGCGGTTACAGCTGGTATTTCGCCTTTCCCGAAGCCTACGTGGCCAAGGGTTATCAGGGCAATCCCGTGCCGATCTACGAGACGCAGTGGCTCGACTACGGCGAGGGATTCCTCGCAAAACTCCGCGACAGCCGCGACAACCGGGGCGACACCCGCGTCAAGTACAATCTGGGCGAGGGCGACTACGGTGCCGACGGCGGCCGGCTGACCTTCTGCCGCAAGTTCCTCGGCGACATGAGTGCCGGCAAGATGGTGCTCGACGCCGATCTGATCTACTATCGTGCGGCGCTGGCCGTGATGATGGATGCCGAGTTGAAGTACTACCGCAAGGACTACGGCGGTGCGCTCAAATCGCTGAACATCATCGCAAAACGTGCTTACGGAAAAGACGACTACTATACCGATGCCTCGCAGGAAGCCGTGCTCGAAGCGCTCGTGGACGAGTATTTCCTCGAATTTCCGGCCGAGGGCGTCATCTGGTGGGCGCTGATCCGGCTCGACAAGATCTGGGACTACAACGACTACCTCGCGGCGAACCGGAACAAGACGAACATCCTTCTGTGGCCGATCTCGAAATCCGCGCGGGACAAGAACTCGAATCTCATGCAGACCGAGGGCTGGTATTGATACACATCTAATTCGACAGGAACATGAAATCTACGATAAAAACAGCGGCATGGATCTGTGCGATCCTGCTCGTTTCGGTGTCGTGCTACGACGACGGCACCGATTGCTTCGACACCGCGACGCGGATCTCGCTCTATCCCGACGTGGAACTTTTCAATGCCGACGGCACCACCGCATCGGGGAACGAGAGCTTCGTTTCGGCCGTGACCGTCAACGTCGGGCCTGCGGTTTCGGATATGGCGTGGGAGGCCTCCGTTCCGGCCTCGGCCGCATGGGCGACGGTGCGCAGGACGACCGTGGCGTCGATCTTCGAGGAGGCGGCCGGCGGCGCGCGCCACGATCTCTCGGCGGACGGCATCGAACTGGTGCTGCAACCCAACACGGAGTATCGCCGCACGGTGGTCGTCACGATCGCTGCGGCCGACGGTACGACGGCCGACTACGAATTCACGCAGCTCGGTCAGAAGGCCGACGCTGCGGTTACGTCCGAGACCGCACAGCTCGTGTTCATGGCTGCCGGCGGGTCGGAGACGGTGACCTATACGAGCAACATGGGCGATGCCTATGCGTATGAAGTCGTCTATGGCGAGGGCTCCGCCGACTGGCTGACCGTCGGCGACGGCGGCGTCGGCACGCTGACGCTGACCGCCTCGCAGTGGGACGATCAGGAACGGCCGCGTGCGGCGACGCTCCGCATCGTCGTGGGATCGGCCGATACGAGTATGGCGACGCTCGAAATTCCGGTGACGCAGAATGCCGCCTACGACTACTACTACATGTACGGCGCGTCGGCCGACGCGCTGGCCGTCGGCGATGCCTATGAGCTGACGCGCAAGGCGGCCGGCGAATATACGGGGACGCTCTACTTCCTGCGTTCGGCCGACGGCGGCAATCCCGTGCTGCTCAACAAGAACGGCCGCACGGTCTCCTATCCCTGCTATGCGTTGACGAAGGAGGGTACCGTCGCGGAGATACCGACGGCGGAGACGCAGCTGCCCGCCGGCCCCGACATCGACATCGACGGCGTGCGCAGGTTCACGGTCGATTTCAATGCGATGACCTGGTCGTGGGAGCGCGTGACGACGCCCAACTGCTTGCCCGATGCGGAGGTGGCGGCCTATCCGACCAAGGCATACGTGACGCGCGACGGCGGTACGAAGACGTGGATGACCGTCGGTCTGCACTGGGCGGGCGACGCGACGATCGGCCGCTACAAGCTCGGCAGCGGACTGGTGAGCGGTCATCAGACGGGAGGCTACGGCAACGAAGCGCCCTACGCTTCGCGCAATCCGGCCTACGATACGGAGGAGAACGGCGGATCGATCGTCGAGGCGAAGGACGGCTCGGGCCGGCCGCTGGCCGAGACCTACGGTCGTCTGTACAGCTCCTACGAGTCGCTGACGGGTTCCGCCAACGGTGCGCTGAACGCCTGCGAGGGCGGTTCGTCGGTGCTGATAAACTGTCCGTTCGGCGAACCGGGCACGACGCTGATCGATGCCGTGGGCGATCGCTATGTACTGGAAAGCATCATGCCGGCCGATCTGGCCGTCTATGCGGCTACGGCCGCGGGCGACGCGCAGGCCGAAGCCGAGCATCCCAATCTGAAGATGCAGATCCAGGGCATCTGCCCCTACGGCTGGCACATCGCCAACATGCAGGACTGGAAGGACCTCGTCTGGGCGGCCCATGCACAGGGCGCGGCGGATTATCCCGTCGATGCCGCAACGGCCACCTACCGCGCCTTCGGCGACGGTACGCTGACCAACTTCGCAGCGCTGCTCTTCACCTCCGACTGGAACATCTACAATCCGGACTGTCCGGCCGAGAAGATTTCGACGGCGGCCGCCGATTTCGGATTCAACATGTTCAGTCAGGGCTGGCGCCTCTACAAGACGGGTTACGACTACGGTCCGGGCGACAACGATCCGCGCATGTACTCGTTCATCCCGCTCATCGGTGACTATTCGGCCACGAAGAAGGCCGGCTGGCGCATCTGGAACCAGAGCCGCGAGGCCAACATGCGCACCAACGGCGGATTCGATTTCGGCAACGGATGCGGCGGTGCCGTGCGGTGCGTCAAGAACTACAAGAAGTAATGCCCGATCTCTCTGCGTCGTCCGTCCGGCCCCCGATTCTCCCTTTGCGGACGGATCGGGGGTGCGGAGCGGCGGCGAAACGATCGCAAACGAATAGCATGTTCAAAAAAACGAAAACCATGTTGAAAAAGATATTTTCACTGACTGCGGCCGCGCTCCTGCTTTTCGCCTGCACCGACGACGAGTGGCCCGCGCAGCCCGATTGGAGCCAGATTCCCAATCCCGACGAAGAGGTCGACGACGGCTTGTTGAAGCCGGCCGCGTGTACCAATAACATCGTCGCCCACCGCGGCGGCGCGACCGAGTGCAAGGCGCCGGACAATTCGCTGGCCTCGCTCCGCTATGCCATCGGGCAGGGATGCTACGGCTCGGAGTGCGACATCTACTGGACGAAGGACGACAACGTCGTCGTGGCCCATGCCGACGGCAAGTGTCAGATCAACGGGATGCACCCGTGGGAGCATACGCTGGCCGAACTGCGCGCGGGAGGCGGACTCTCCAACGGCGAACAGCTGCCCTCGCTGGAAGATTTCCTCGGCGAGGTGATGAAGGAGGGATGCCCCACGCGGTTGTGGCTCGACATCAAGAACATCACCTATCCCTCGACGCTGACCGAGTATGCGATCAACGCCGCGCGCCGTTCGTGCGAGATCGCGACGGAGATGGGGGCGAAACATTTCGTGGAGTTCATCTGCACTGGAAACACCACCGTGATGAAGTCGGCATTCGCCTATGCCGGGGCGGCCGGCATACCGATCGGCTGGATGAGCAACCGCCCGGCCGGCGAATACGTCGGACTGGGGTATTCCTGGGCCAACCTCTCGGCGGCGAGCTACATGTCGGCCGAGGCGGGAGGCAAGGGTACGCGGACGCTCGAAGAGTTCGAAAAGGAGGGCGTGGCGCTGAGCGTCTTCAACGTCGACCGGCAGGCGGGCGACGGCAACGCCGTCTATACGACCGAAGCGGTCGACTACTACTGCTCGGCGGCCGGGCGTTTCAAGGCGCTCTGCACGAACTATCCCGCATGGCTGATCGAAAAGGTCGAGGCCGCGACGAAGGCCTACGACGGCATCCGCTCCGAGGCCGACCTGCGGGCCTTCGCGGCCGAAGTGACGGTCGATCCCACGGCGAAACGTTTCCAGAACGCTGCGGGCGAGGTCGTCCTGCACACCGACATCGCGGTGTCGGAGGCATGGACGCCGATCGCCGGATTCGCGGGTGTGCTCGACGGCAACGGCAAGACGCTCACGGTGAACTATTCGGGCAGCGACGAACAGGCGGGAATCTTCGCCACGCTCGACGGTACGGTGAAGAACCTGCGGGTGGCAGGCTCGTTCACGACGACCGCGACGGCCAAGGTGACGCTGGGTGCCGTCGCCGGCAAGCTGGGCGAGAAGGCGCAGATCGTGGGTTGTACGAATACGGCCGGCATCGCGATGAACGTCGATGCGAGCGGTACGACCGTGATCGGCGGAATCTTCGGTCAGGGAGCTGCCGGCAACGTCATCGCGGACAATACCAACGAGGGGCGGATCACCGTCCGCCGCAAGACGCCGGGCGACGCTGCGGCCGTGGCCGGTGTCGGCGGCTGGGCCTACTCGGACGTTACGGGATGCGTCAACAAGGGCGAGATCCGTTACTCGGACGAGGTGTCGGCGGCCAAGGCCGTCTATGTGGGCGGCGTATTGGGCCGGCTCGATATCGGAAAGGGGTATGTCGTGGAGGGCTGCCGCAACGAGGCCCCCGTCACGCTGGCGACCGCCCAGGCGGCCAACAACCTGCTGGGCGGCATCGCGGCCTACGCCAACGGCGAGAACCGCGATACGCCCAACACGATCCGCAACTGCGAGAATCGGGGCGACGTTCTGGCCGATGCCCCCGTGTCGGACAAGGCGAAGACCGGTCAGGCCCGCATGGGCGGTATCTGCGGCGGTACGGCGGTCTTCGAGGGGAATACCAACTACGGCAAGGTCGAGGCCCGGGGCGGCGGCAAGGGCGCGTCGGAGTTCTCGATCGGCGGTATCAGCGGCATGATCGCGCACGATGCGACCGGCTGCCGCAACTTCGGCGACGTGCTCAACAACACCGGCAGGGAGAATCTTCTCGCCCATACCGGAGGTCTGTTCGGATGGGCGACGCTCGCCTTCACGATCACCGACTGCGCGCTGGATGCCGACGTGGTGTCGACGACGCTCTACAATTACGACGGCGACAAGGGTACGACCGCCGATCCGGCGCACGAGAACAGCAGCTGCGCGGGCGTTCTGGTCGGACGCATCAAGTCGAAGATCGAGGTAACGGTCGAATCGGTGAAGATCTACGGCAAGCTGACGCGGACGATAAACGCCGAGGGGCAGACCAGGACGATCGATTTCACGACGACGGTGCCGGCCGACAACTATCTCTACGGTGCGTTGCAGGATGCGGCTTCCAAATTGATCGTCGGGCAGGGAGCGATCACCTGCGTTTCGACTGCGAAGTGATTCGAAAATACGCGAATGGGGGACTCCGGTTCCCTATTCTTTTCTGAAAATGCAGTCCTCCGCTCCGTTCCGCGAAGGCGGAGTCCGGTACGGGGAAGCGACTGTCGGAAACGAACGACGATCATGAAGAGAGCCATTCATTTCGGGGCCGGCAAGATCGGCCGCGGTTTTATCGGCGCCCTGCTGTCGCAGGCCGGATACGAGGTCTGTTTCGCGGAGGCGGATCCGCAGCTGGTGGACGAGATCAACCGGCGGCGGGGCTATACGGTCCATGTGACGGACGAAATCTGCGCCGAGCTGCGGATCGCCGGCGTGTCGGCCGTGCGGGCGGACAGCGGGGAGGCGGTACGGCGGCTGGTCGACGCCGATCTGGTGACGACGGCCGTCGGGCTGGGTGTCCTGCCTCGGGTCGCACCGGTCATCGCCGCAGGACTGCGGGCGCGTAAAGCGGCCGGAGTCGCTGCGCCGCTCAACGTCGTCGCCTGCGAGAACGGCGTGCGTGCGACCTCGCGCCTCAAAGCGTCCGTATACGAGGCGCTGGATGCGCCGACGGCCGCATGGGCGGAGCGCACGGTCGGATTCGCCGACTGTTCGGTCGACCGCATCGTGCCGCCCGTCGCCTTTCCCGAACCGCTGGACGTGGCCGCCGAGGCGTTTCACGAATGGAACGTTGAGCGGAGCGCGTGGGTGGGCGAACCGCCGCAACTGTCGGGAATGCACCTGACCGACGAGTTGGAGGCGCACATCGAACGCAAGCTCTTCACGCTGAACACGGGACACTGCGCGACGGCCTATCTGGGACATCTCAAAGGGTATGTCACCATCGCCGAGGCAGATCGGAAGAGCGTCGTGTAGGGAAAGAGTGTAGATCTCGGTGGTCGCC
>OJSH01002580.1_pt1 | contig 11959 bp, 8 predicted proteins | sample 1599441 | NCBI WGS metagenome assembly OJSH01 (sample SAMN04168658, study PRJEB22393) | human gut metagenome | biome: human gut microbiome; feature: stool | host: Homo sapiens | collected 2014-03-24 | reverse complement strand
CAGCTTAAAGGGACCGAAGATCTTAAATAATGACAGCCGGAACTTAAAGAGTCTCGTTCCATTCTCCCTGAAGGACGCCACGATGTTCTTAAATGGCGAGGTGTCCGATGAGAGCGAGATCAACGATTATGCCACCGTGATCTACTACCACGAGGAGACAAAGATGATCTTCGCCTACTCCAACGGAGGCGAGAACAAAGGTGCCACAGAGGGACGCATCAAGGCAATCTACTACGATTCCAACGACCCGTTTACTCCGGTGAAGGTAGTCTTGAACACCGATTACCAGGACAACGGCGGAGAGGGCGATGAGTTTCAGATCAGCGGATCGGAGCTCCAGTACCTGTTCTCCGTCTACGGAGAGTTTGAGGTGGATGACAAGGTTGCCATTGTGTGGGAGAAGAGCGGAAGCGACGAGAATGCGACTTATACGGTTGTAGATGTTGTTGGAGATTATTGATTAGTTACGAATATACGTACAATACATAAAATAGAGATACCGCAGAGGAAATACGAATAGAGAAAATTCAGGGTTACTTTTCATGGGCAAAATCCTGTTACAGTGCGCGGGCATGGAGTGCCCGTGTACTGTAACAATTCAGGTTTGGAACATAGTTAAGAGAAGCGGAAGATTTCAATAGACAGGAAAGGAACGAGTATGGAGAACGAAAAGGTGGCTGCAGAGAAGAAACGGAAAAAACGGAAAGGAAAAAGCGGAAGGATCGTGATCGTGTTTATAGTGGTTCTGGCAGCGCTGCTTGGCGGATTTTTCCTCTATAAGAAAAAGACCTCGAGCCAGAAAAGTCAGGGTGACCAGTCTGTGTCAACGGCGACAGTGAAGCGGACGGACATCAGTTCAGAGCTCACGGCGTCCAGCTCCCTGTCACCGAAGGACACCTACGAGGTGACATCCCTGGTGGAAGGCGAAGTCATCGAGGCGAACTTTGAGGAAGGCGATGTTGTGGAAAAAGGTCAGGTCCTCTACCGGATCGACGCATCCTCCATAGACTCTGACCTGAGCTCAGCCCAGACCAGCCTTCAGAGGGCGAAGGAGAGTGTCCAGACGGCACAGTCCGCTTACGCCGGGGAGACAGCGCGGATCGCCGGAAATACATACCGCTCCACAGCGTCCGGATATATCAAGACTCTCTATATCAAAGAGGGCGATAAGGTAAATAGTGGAACGAAGATCGCGGATCTCTATGATGACTCTGTTATGAAGATCACAGCCCCGTTCCTCTCAGGCGAGGCGGCGGAGATCAACGTGGGTGACGAGGCGGCAGTGATATTGGAGGACACCGGCGAGCAGATCTCCGGAACCGTCACGGTTGTCAGCAGCATGGAGGAAACACTTTCAGGCGGACGTCTCGTAAAGAACGTGACGGTCGAGGTATCAAATCCAGGCGGACTCACGACAGACACCGCGGCATCCGTGACCGTTGACGGATTTGTGTGCAGTGCCGAGGGAACATTCAAAGCGAAAACGGAGACAACTCTCAGCGTGGAGCTCTCCGGAAACAAGAGTCTCGAGATCGAGAATCTTCTGATCCATGAAGGTTCCTATGTGGATAAGAACTCTGACCTGTTCCAGGTGACCGCGAAGACGGCAGAAGAGTACTTAAAGGAATTCAAGGACGCGGTAGAGAGTGCGGATGACAACCTGGAAAACGCGGAGAACAAACTGGACAATACCCAGGACAGTGTGGATGACTACACGATCACAGCGCCGATCTCGGGGACAGTGATCACGAAAAACGCGAAGGTTGGGGATAAGATCTCCAAGAGTTCCAGCGGAACGACCACCATGGCGGTGATCTACGACCTGTCCACCATGACACTAGAGATGTCCGTGGATGAACTCGATGTCTCAAGCATCAAGGTCGGCCAGTCTGTGGAGATCACGGCGGATGCGGTGGAAGGTGAGACATTCACAGGAACCGTCACAAATGTGAGTCTGCAGAGCAGCTACTCCAACGGTGTCACAAACTATCCGGTGACAGTGACTCTGGATGATACGGGAAGTCTTCTTCCGGGCATGAACGTGGATGCGAAGATCATTCTCGACAGTTCTGAGAATGCTCTGGTGATTCCGGCCAATGCGCTGATGCGTGGAAACAGAGTGTATGTGAAGAAGAGCACCGGCTCCGGAAAATCCGGCAGCAGCAACGTCCCGGACGGCTTCGAGGCGGTCCAGGTGACAACTGGAATCATCAACGACGATTATGTGGAGATTTTTTCCGGCCTCTCTGAGGGGGACGAGGTCTACATTTCCTCCGATTCCGGAAGCTCGACGCAGACTAATCAGATGCAGATGGGGGGCATGGGCGGTCCTGGCGGTGATATGGGCGGAGGTGCACCGGGCGGTCCTGGCGGGAACGGCGGTCCTGGCGGCAGCGACGGTGGCAGCGGACGAAGATCCCAGTAGTGTATAGGAGATAAATTGTATGAAAAAGACTGAATTCTCAATACAAATAGATACCGCAGAAGAGCCGATGAAACAGGAAGAGGCAGTATCAAAAGTTCATGAGAAGTTGGAAAAGCAGGAACCTCTGATAGAGCTGCGCAATATCTATAAAATCTACTACATGGGCGACGAGGAAGTCCACGCCAACGACGGCATCAGCCTTTCCATCAACAAAGGCGAGTTCGTTGCCATCGTCGGCAAATCCGGAAGCGGAAAATCAACACTGATGAACATCATCGGCGCCCTGGATGTCCCGACGGAGGGCGAATATTTCCTCGGCGGCGAGGATGTGGCGGATATGTCCGACAACGAGCTTGCGGAGATCCGAAACCGCATGATCGGCTTTATCTTCCAGCAGTACAACCTGATCCCCAAGCTGTCCGTGCTGGAAAACGTGGAGCTGCCCCTGCTGTACGCCGGGGTCCCGGCGGAGGAGCGCCGGGATCGGGCCATCCGCTCTCTGGAGCGGGTGGGACTGGCAGACAAGTGGAAGCATCTGCCCTCCCAGCTCTCCGGCGGCCAGCAGCAGCGCGTCTCCATCGCCCGCGCCCTGGCGGGCAGCCCCTCGGTGATCCTGGCCGACGAGCCCACCGGCGCCCTGGACTCCCGCACCGGCCGGGAGGTGCTGAGCTTTTTGAAGCAGCTGAACCGGGAGGGGGACACTGTGGTACTCATCACCCACGACAACTCCATCGCCGTCCGGGCCGACCGGATCATCCGCCTTCAGGACGGCAGGATCATCTATGACGGGGACGCCCACGACCCCCGGGCGGTGGTCCAGCCCGATGAGCCGCCGGAGGCGGACATAGCAGAACAGGAGGGAGCGGTATGAACTTTGGACAGTCCTTCCGCCTGGCGCTGAAGTCCCTGACCACCAGCAAAATGCGTTCCCTGCTGACCATGCTGGGCATCATCATCGGCGTGGCCTCGGTCATCGTCATCCTGGCTCTGGGCAACGGAGTGCAGGGGATGGTGGACGAACAGGTGGAGAAGCTGGGGGTCAACATGATGCAGACCTATGTGTGGGGCCGGGGCGACGGCTCCACCATGGATCTGGACCCGGACGATATGTACCAGCTGGTGGAGGAGCACCCCGAGGTCCTCACCGGCGTCTCCCCATACGTCTCCTTCCAGGCCACCCTGCGCCGGGGGGACGAGAAATTCGACAAGACCCAGCTGTACGGCGTCAGCGAGGTCATGTTCAAAAATGAGACCCAGGCCACCATGGACGGGGGACAGAAGCTGACCGCCGGGCGTTTCCTCTCCTTCCTGGATGTGGAGCGGCGGAGCAACGTGTGCGTCATTGGGGCCTATCTGGCCCAGGAGGCCTTTCAGGGGGACGCCCTGGGACAGACTCTGTCCATCAACGGCGCGTCCTACACCGTCATCGGCGTGCTGGATCAGCTGAGCACCGGCGAGATGCTGAAGGGCGGACCAGATGACCAGATCTACATCCCCTATGAAAACGCCCTGGAACTCATGGGAGCCCGGTATGTGACCCTGTACATCTTCACCAGCACCTCCGGCGAGACCGCCGCCCAGGCCAAGGAGGTCATCGACAGTATGCTCTATGACCGCTTCCAGGGGGACACGGACGCCTATTTCACCCAGACCATGGAGGAGCAGGCCAACCTCATCAACGCCATGATGGGCGTGGCCATCGGCGTGCTGGTGGCCATCGCCGCCATCTCCCTGCTGGTGGGCGGCATCGGCATTATGAACATCATGCTGGTCTCCGTCACCGAGCGCACCCGGGAGATCGGCATCCGCAAATCCCTGGGGGCCAAGCGGAAGGACATCCGCCGCCAGTTCGTCATCGAGGCGGGGACCACCTCCGCCATCGGCGGGCTGCTGGGCATCGCTCTGGGCTATCTGCTGGCCACCGGCGTGGGCGCTCTGCTGGGCGGGATGCTGGCTGCTCAGATGGGTGGAGGGGCTTCCTTCTCCGCCGCGCCCACCTTCGGCTCCGTGGCCATCAGCTTCGGCGTCTCCGTGGGCATCGGCGTGCTGTTCGGCTATCTGCCCGCCAACAAAGCGGCGAAGCTGAATCCCATCGACGCACTGCGGTACGACTAATGCAAATCAGAAATCAGGACCGCTCTGGCGGCGGACAGTCCTCCCCTTCGGCGCACATCCTAATTCCTCATTCCTCATTCAAAAGGAGTTTTTGGCCTATGAAAAAACGTATCATGACCGGCCTGCTGGCCTGCTGCCTCTCCCTGAGCCTGGCCCTGCCCGGCTTTGCCGCGGGGAGCATCCCCGCCCAGGAGGAGGTCGCCCAGGTCATCACCGCCCTGGGCATCATGGCCGGCGACGCCGGCGGCGATCTCCGCCTGTCCCGGACCGTCACCCGGGCCGAATTCATCACCATGGCCGTGAAGGCCAGCCCCCAGGGCGACCAGGTGGGCGAGGCCTCCACCTCCCCCTATCCTGACGTGCCCTATACCCACTGGGCCGCAGGCTTCGTGGAAGCCGGCGTGGCCGCAGGGCTGATCTCCGGCTACTCCGACGGCACCTTCCGCCCTGCCAGCTCCATCACCCTGGCGGAGGGGGCGACCATCGCTCTGGGGCTTCTGGGCTACTCCGCCGAGGACTACTCCGGCGCCTATCCCAGTCCTCAGATGGCCCTGTACCACAGCCTGAGTCTGGACAAAGGCCTCACCGCTCAGGCCGCCTCCGCCCCCCTCACCCGGCACGACGCCATGTACCTGTTCTATAACCTCCTGTCCGCCAAAAACAAGGAGGGCCAGCCCTATCTCACCACGCTGGGCTACTCCCTCAACGCCGCCGGAGAGGTAGACCTGGTGGCCCTGGTGAATGGGGAGATGAACGGCCCCCTGGTGGCCTCCGGCGACTGGCACAGCGCCATCCCCTTCCCCCTCTCCGGCGTCACGGTGACCCGGGACGGGAAGGCGTCCACCCTCGCCGCCATCCAGACCAACGACGTGATCTACTGGAATCAGACCATGCGGGCCCTGTGGGTCTCCTCTGACCGGGCGGTGGGTGTGATCCAGGCCCTGACGCCCTCCGCCGCCTCTCCGGAGTCGGTGCAGATCGCCGGACGGACCTATCCCATCGAGAGCGCCTCCGCCGCCTACGCCCTGTCCGACCTGGGACAGTACGGAGTAGGGGACACTGTCACCCTGCTGCTGGGCCGCACCGGCGGAGTGGCCGCTGTGGCCGCCCCCAGCGCCGCCCAGACTGAGCGCTGCGGCGTGGTGGTCCGGACGGAACGCGGCTCCTATGATGACGGGCACGGCGGCTCCTACACCGCGGATACCGTCACCATCCTGTCCACCGACGGCAGCACATACAGCTATCCCTGGACCGCCAACTATCTGGAGGCGGGCGACCCAGTGGGCATCAGCATCGGCTCCGACGGAAAAGTCACATTGAAGCGCCTCAGCTCCCCCGCCCTGTCTGGCAAAGTGTCCGCTGACGGCCTGAAGCTCGGGACCCATACCATCGCCCCCGATGCAGAGATCCTGGACGCCGCCGGAGGGAACGCGGTCAAGATCTTCCCCAGCCGCCTGGCCGGGATGGAGCTGACCAGCGGCAAGGTGGCCTACTACTCCCTCAACGGCAGCGGGGAGATCGACCGCATGGTGCTCAACAACGCCACCGGCGACGCCTACCGCTACGGCGTGCTCACCCACATGGAATCCTTGGGGGAGGGCCTCTATGCCAGCTACTCCTATGAATAAGACGTGGGCGGCACCTCCTACTCCATCCCCTCCACCAGCACCCGCTATCCGGTGCAGGCCGGGCCCATCCTGGTGGACGGCGACCCCGCTGACCCCGACCGCATTCTCTCCCTCACCTCCGTCAAGGCCGACAAGATCAGCGGCGGCAAGCTGGTGTCCGGCAGCCGTCAGTACCGTCTGGCCGACGAGGTCATCGTCTATGAGCGGCGGGACCGGGACTACTTCCTGTCCACCCTGGACCGGGTCCAGGAGCTGGGCCTGTCCCTCACCGGCTGGTATGACCGGGCGGAGAACCAGGGCGGCCGCATCCGAGTCATCGTGGCCCAGTGACTCCTCCCCTGACGAACAGCGCGCGGCGCGGAAGCCATGCTTCCGCGCCGCGCGCTGTTCTGATTTGAGTGCCTCAGTCCTTATCCGTACACTGGCACGGCGCTTTTTCCTCCGGCGGAAGCAGCTCCGCCAGAGTGATGCTGTCCAGATACTGGTTGATCACATCCTCCAGCCCCTTCCACAGTGGGAAGGTGGGACAGTCGGCGGAGCGGCCGCACTGGCCCTCCTCAGACAGGCCCTGGCAGTTTACCGGGACCAGTCCCCCCTCCGTCAGGCGGAGGATGCTGCCCACGGTGTACTCCTCTGGAGCGCGGGTCAGTCGGTAGCCGCCCCCCTTGCCCCGCATCCCGAACAGATCGCCGCTGCGTGCCAGCAGCTTGACGATGCTCTCCAGATATTTTTCCGAAATTCCCTGACGGGCCGCGATCTCTTTCAATGGGATAAATCGGCCATCATCATGTTCCGCCAGATCAATCATCACCCGCAGGGCATAGCGGCCTTTCGTTGAAACCATCATTGCGTCTGTCCCTCCCTTACGGAGCCAAGTGTCTGTTTTACTGCTCTTATTATGCCATAGCGCGGACCGAATTTCAAGGGTTTCCCAGCAGCTCACCAGGCGGGGCTTCGGCCCCGCCCGGTGAGCGTCGGAAAAGTCCAGTTTTCATTGAATTTTTTTGACAAGCACAAGCAGCCGCCCCCAAACTGAGGACGGCCGCTTGTATGATTGGAAGGCAGAGATGGGCAAAAGTCAGGAAATGGCCACTGCGTCATCTTTCTCAAAGGCAGAGGGGCTGTAATAGCGAGTCCCGTCTTCAGAAAGGCTGTAATGCTCCAGGAAGTCCCAGGCCAGCCGGAATTCCTCGGGGTAACAGTTACGTTCCCGGGCCAGTGTGCGGGTAAACTGAACCAAGGGGATCTGAGCTTCATCGGCCCAAGTATAGGTATAATAGCGACCAGCTTCGACATACTCCGAACAGGTGGACAGGAAGCTGTTGTGGTCATTGGGGGTAAAGCTGAAGTCCAGACCGTTCATCTGGCAAGCGCCGCGGACCCAGTTATAAATCGCACTGTCTGCGGTGACTGTCCACGGATCTTTGACCAGGTCATTCGCACGGGGATCAGGCAGTGCCTCGCTGATGTCGGCCTGACCGACCAGAAGATAGGAGGGCATACGGTCGTCGGCGGTGAACTGTGCGTTGGGGAAGGAGGTCGCGCCCACGGCGGCGTAGCTGCCAGCCTCGCTATTGTGGGTCAAGGTCTGGACCGTGCGGCAGCCAAGGGAGTGGCCGCTGCCGTATACACGCTCCATGTTGATCTTTACTCCAGCGTCCTGACTGACCACACGGTCCATCAGCTGCAATGCGGAGCGGGAGAAGTCCGCGTTGTCGGCCTCGTCTCCATAGGTCAATCCGGCGGCGCTGTTCTTGCAGTATTCGCCGATGATGATGACGGCACAGCCCTCATCATTGGCGATGGACCACCACATGGAGCAGTCAAAGAAGGTTGCCGCAGCTTGGGTGTTGCCGGGGAACACCACGACCACGGGCGCCCCGTCCTCGCCGTATTTTTTGGCCGTGTCTGGAATATACATAATGGTCTCGCGGGGGTCCATCACGCCATTTCCATCATAGTCGTGAAAGGCGGAAATACAGGAATACAGGGTACCGGAAACTGCGCTGCCGCCGGGGTTGGTAAGCCGGGTGGACTTCAGCGCTCTGAGCTCAACGGTTTTCTCCTGCCCGTCCACAGCTTCAAAGGCGTAGGAAGAGAGGACCTTTCCATTTTCAGCCGCCTCCCGGGCCGCCTTCGTTGTCTGATAATAGTCGGTGCGTACACCCAGCGCATTGCTGTATGCAAACGGATTGGTATAGCGGGTGTAGCCATCCATGAAGTCATGAACCTCCGCAGCGGACAGGGAGGTTTCCTGCGTCACCTTGACCTGAGAGATCCCGTACTGTGCGCCCCAGCGTTTGGCAATGTCGTTGGCGTAAGCAGTCTGCCAGGCGTCAGAGTTGAGAGACTGGCGGTAAACGCCTTCCTCACTGGTAGACACAGCGTCGTTGACGGACTTCCAATAAGCCACACTTTCGTCCTGCTCGCTGTATCCGGCCAGGAGTGTGGGAACGGGAATATCTGAGTTTTTAATGAACTGTGCGCTGGGGGCAGCCTTTTCAGCGGCCATTTTTCCCAACTGCTCCGCAAAGGCAGTATCATCAATGCCGGGATAGTAGGAACCAGTATTGATGCCGTTATATGTGCGGGCGGCAGAGTGATCCAGGACCTCAGAGCCTGCACTTTTCCCAGCGATCAGAGCCTGTGCGGCTACATACATTGGGTTGTTGGAGGTCCAGGATTCCAGAACAGCGCAGCCCTCGTCATAGCCCACGTAGTAGTTACAGGAATGTCCGGTAAAAACGGGGCAGGAAGTCCCATCGGAGAGGGAAACCGTTCCGGACTGGAGGAGGCTGTTGGAGGTAGAACGGGTATCAAAGGCCGTATTGCCCACGGTTTCACCGATACAGATGTTCAGATAATCACGCTCGGCTTCGACGGAACCCCAGGTGCCATTCGCAGGTTCCAGAACAAAGAGCAGCTCGCCATATTGATCGGCCTGCTCAATCCATCCCTGTTCTTCCAAAAAAGCGTAGGTATCTGTGACTCCATTCGGAATGGCGATTACGGTAATATAGCTGCGCAGGGCGGCGTGTTCTGGCATATACAGCTTGATTGTACGGCCATTGCTCAGGGTATAGCCGTAATATCCCGTCAGGGGATGTTCATTGACCTCCGTACGGTCAATGGGAAGCGCACGCGTCGTGTCATTTGTTTTTTCAGTATGATCCAGCAGATAGGCGTTTAAATCGATGGGTGCCACGGAATCCGTGTCCGCTTTTCCGGCTGCGGCATCCGCATTTCTGGCGGCCCCGTCCCAGCTGACCTCAAAGCCGAAGGTCTGGGCCAGATGGTAGAAAGGTACATACAGCTTCCCGGCCACCATAGCGGGGGTCGTGTCGCCCACAGGAACTCCGGCGGTGTAGGTCTGGGAGATGCCGTTTCCGGTGAACGTGACACTGCTGTCTTGGGCGGTATAGCTCAGACCCAAGGAATCCGCGATCTCTGCGGGCACCATGGTGCGCCAGTCAGCGTTGGTGAATGCGGAGACATTGGATTTTGTCCCGTTGACGGAGACGGTCACCGTTCCCTGGGCGGAGGCTGTGATGGTCATCCCGGCAGTCAGGGCAGCGGAGAGGGACAGCGCGAGAAGCTGGCGGTGAAATTTCATGTGTGTCTACCTTCCCTTCATGCATCATACAAAAATGTATAAAACAAACAAAACAAATCGCATTGAATAAAATAATTATACAAATACTACACAAAAAGTCCAATTCAAAAAGTGAATGAACCCATATATAAAATAGATGGTTGTCACCGAAGGTGTTTGCCCATGCAAAACTATGTACGGAGTTTTTGACAGGCCGAGGGCGGGGCCGAAGCCCCGCCCTGCATTTCTGTGTTTTCTGCCCGCTACGCGGCGCTGCTCTGGAAGCCCTGCGCCGCTTGGAGCATATTCTCCGCCAGGATGCCGTACCCCCGGGTGGCATCATTCACCAGGACGTGGGTGACAGCGCCCACCAGGCGTCCGTCCTGAAGGATGGGGCTGCCGCTCATCCCCTGCACGATCCCGCCGGTCGCGTCCAGCAGACGCTGGTCAGTCACCCGGATCATCATGTTTCGGGTCTCCCCCTCCGTCTCCGGGTAGAGACGGGTAATCTCAATGCTGTACTCCTCTACCCGCTCGCCGGAGATATTGGAGCGGATGACAGCTTTCCCCTCATGCACCTGTTCCCGGGAGGCCACTGCCACCGGCTCCAGGCCCTGGGTCAGCTGCTTCCCGTCCAGACGCCCGAAGATCCCCCGGTCGGTGTTGGCATACAGCTCCCCCAGATCCTCGGTGAGGTTGAACTCTCCGTGGAGCTCACCAGGCTCCCCCGCCCGGCCCCGCTTCACGTCAGACACGGAGGCCTCCATAATGCTCCCCGTCTCCAGAGGCATCAGCTTGGCCGTGTCCACATCATTGATCCCGTGACCCAGGGCGGCGAACACGCCGCTTTGAGGATCGTAGAAGGTCATGGTCCCGATCCCCGCCATAGAGTCCCGAAGCCATACGCCCAGCTGGTATTCCCCCGCTTCGGAGCGGGCGGCCTGGGCCGTCAGCTGGAGGGCCGAGCCCTCCCGCCGGACCTGAAGCGTCATGGGTGCGTCCCGCTTCTGCGTCACCAGCTTTTGGACCTCCTCAATCGTGTTCACCTCAGTCTGGTCGATGTGGGTGATCACATCTCCCGCCTTCAGGCCGCTGGTCCGTCCTGGCGCGGCCGGGCCCTCCGCCGTGTCAATGGAGGACAGTCCCACCACCAGCACACCGTCCGAGAACAGCTTGATGCCCACCGCACGGCCCAGCGGGATCACCTCCCCGCCGGCGCCTGCCACCGCGGCTGCCGCCACCGCGTCCGGTCTGGCCGGCGCGGCCCAGACGGGCCTTCCAGGCAGAAGGCAGGCCAGCAGCAGACCCAAGGCCGCCGCCCCTGCCGCCGCCCATCCGGGCCGCCGCCGTTGTTTTTTCTCCTGTTCCAATCTCATCCCTCCCCCGGATGGCCAGGCGGACTGCCGCGGCCATCCTGTTTCCGGCGGCCAGCACCGGCCGCCTTTTCCCAGTATGGACCGCCTCTGCCGGAGGCAAACCAGGGGAAGTCTCCCGCCGTTTCCATGTGAGACTTTGGAAACCCTTCCGAACTGCGGAAGGCCAGGATCTCACCGGAAAAAAATCGGAAATTCTGAAGTTTTTTCAAACTGAAGGACGGATGCCGCCCACTCAGACCGGATGTCGTTAATATTTTGTCCTGTTTGTTCGATTTTATTGACGGCGTGCCAAACAGAAGCCGCCCCGCGCCTCCTGTTTGGAGAGACGCGGGGCGCACTGTGTGTCTGCCTGGACCTCGTTTTAAGTCACAGGCTGAATTTTACAAAATATGAAACGCGACAATCAGGCCGGAGAACACGATGGAGACGGTGGACACCAGCTTGATTAGGATATTCAGAGAGGGGCCGGAGGTGTCCTTGAAGGGGTCGCCCACCGTGTCGCCCACCACGGCGGCCTTGTGGCAGTCGGAGCCCTTCCCTCCGTGGTGCCCAGCCTCGATGTACTTTTTGGCGTTGTCCCAGGCTCCGCCGGCGTTGGACATGAATACCGCCATGGCAAAGCCGGTGACGGACACACCGCCCAACAGGCCCACCACACCCTCCGGGCCCAGGAGCAGGCCGGTGAGGATGGGGACGATAATGGCCAGCAGCGCCGGGGCCACCATCTCCCGCAGAGCGCCCTTGGTGCACAGGGCCACACAGGAGGCGTAATCCGGATCCATCTGATACTCCATGATGCCGGCGATCTCCCGGAACTGGCGGC
>OJSH01002514.1_pt1 | contig 12283 bp, 7 predicted proteins | sample 1599441 | NCBI WGS metagenome assembly OJSH01 (sample SAMN04168658, study PRJEB22393) | human gut metagenome | biome: human gut microbiome; feature: stool | host: Homo sapiens | collected 2014-03-24 | reverse complement strand
AAAGTAGTGCATTTAAATAGAATTGACCGACCTAAATAATCCAAATGAAGGACAAATTTGGTACATTTGCAAAAGAAATATACATATCAAATTAAAAAAAACAAATTATGACACCACAAGAGTTTTTCAAGAATGACATATTCGCCACAAAGGCAGGTATAGTACTACTGGAAGTGCGAAAAGGATACAGCAAAGCCAAATTAGATATCAAACCGGAACATCTGAATGCGGGAGCACGCACACAAGGAGGAGCTATCTTTACTTTGGCAGATCTGGCACTTGCCGCAGCCGCCAATTCACACGGCACACTCGCTTTCTCTCTTTCATCTACCATTACTTTCGTTCGTGCAAGCGGTCCGGGAGATACTCTTTATGCTGAAGCACACGAACGTTACATCGGTCGGAGTACAGGTTGCTATCAAGTAGATATCACCAATCAAAATGGAGACTTAATTGCGACCTTCGAATCCAGCGTGTTCCGAAAAGAGCAAAAAGTTCCTTTTGAGATAGAAAAAGAAAAATAAAATCCCTTTGAGAGTTATTATTTCCCCACCTATCTCATTTTACAATAGAAGTCAGCGGATGACGGTTACCTCTAACGTCGTTTAGGAATGCTTTGGCAGAACCGAAGTTCAAATACAAATCCAGACGTACGGGAAGATGATTCAGGTCATCTGTTATAAAAAAGGTAATCACCTCTTTCTCCTTACCTTTCTTATCATATTCCACTAATGAGAAGATCAGACAGCGATAGGTTGTTCCATTCTCCGCCTTTACATTCTCCTTTCCACGATAAATAAGCGTCTGTTCTTCTACCTTTCTTCCGGTAGCCATCGGAAACTTGATTTTATCCCCTATCTTATAATCCGCAGGATCGTAAGAACGCGCCTGTGCCAGAATACTCAACATATCATATATACAACGGCTATCACTTGCAACTGCCTCATCAAAATTTCCATCTCGATATGTGCGCTTCTGATTGACAAAACAAAGACCATCCTTATAAGAGAACCAAGCCTCATCTACCGTATACCGTTTCCCTTCTTCAGCACCTTTGCGAAAATAACGAGGTTCCAACTTCTCCCCGATCACGCAAGTCAGCGTGTCACGCATCTTGAAAAAGAAGTCCGCCCGTTTACTGCCTAGAGCAAGCAGATTGATCCGGAACGCAGGTTCCGAATGATAAGTTGTCGCATTTGTTGTCAAACTGGCAAGCCCGGCTTTCACCCAAACAAATTTCCAGTTAAAATACAAATCATACATTACATGTTCACCGGTCTGAAACGCATCATTTTTCGCCTCACATTGGGCACTTGCAGGAAGGGCAAAAGCACCCGTCATTAATGCCACTAATCCAATAATGAGTTTGCATCGGACGTTAACGACGCCGGTTCTGATTATTTCGTTCTTTTTTCTTCTTATCTTCATCTGGTTTTTGTTTTTTAAGTTCATCCGGTTTCTGCTTATCAACAGGAGTCGCATGAATATCCCATGGTTGTGTTACATCCCACAATGCTTTATATTCCAAGATAGTAGGGTAATAGAAAACTTCTTCCGGTTGTATGCCCTTTTCAAAGTCTCCCGTATCCCACTCGCCATTTCCATTCCTATCATTAATCAACCGAGCAGCATACTTTCCAGGATTCAAGAAATAGAAATCAACCATTCCATCCTCCTCTACTCTCCGTTTACGAACGACTTTATCTTGGGCATCAAGTAATTCTACAAAAGCCAACGAATCCGCTCCACTAACATTGAAATGAAGCGTGAAATACTCATCTTCGCTGCGAACCTTGAACTCTTGTTTTATTTTATCAGTAAACAATCCGTATATACCATGAAAAGCAGTCGAATCTACCGAAAACTCGTATTCCAGAGTCGGTTCCCAATCATAATAAAAATTGAACTTTTTCAGATTTATCGAATCCTGCTCAAACTCGAACGGTATATCCTTCCAAAGCGTATCGACTTTCTGCCGCAAATGAATTGCCGCACTATCAAAGCTGGCTATCGGCTCTTCAAAATCCAAAGAAATGTACCCATACACATCCATTGATGAAGGGACATTGACTTTTACAGGTAAGAACTTTGTAGGTTCCGGTTCTTCTTCCTCATCTTTCTTTTTCTTCTTTTTCTTTTTGGGCTTTTCCGGTTCTTCTTTCTTATATTTCTGCTTCGACACCAAATTCAAAGTATCCGTACGAGACACCAATTGATTCAACGTATCTGTATAAAGATAAGTAAGACTCATAGCAAGGGTATCCTGCTTGAAGAGCAGAGAATCTTTCACCCAATAATGAATCGTATCGTTCCGTTGATTCTTCTCGATAACAAAAGCATCCTTTTCATCGAAGTTCAACCCTTTCATCACAGGCAAGGTGTCCGCCTTACCGGCAAAATAGAACGTAAACTTCTGTGGGATAAGCCGTTCGGACTTAATCAGATACTGTGAATAATTAAATTCCTTAAAAGCACGGAGAATTACATCATCCGGCAAATAATGCATATATTTCTTTTCAACAATCGTATCATACGTCAGAGAATCCACCCAAGCTGTGTCCATACGGGTACGTTCTTCCATACGGGGAATAATCAGAGAATCATGAAAAGCAATCATTTCACTCTTCTGATTAAAAGTAAAGTTCTGGTCTGCATCCATCAATCCGTAAATACGGTATTTGCCGGGAGCCACACCACGAATAGAAAAACGCCCACGACTGTCTGTACGTGCCACACGTTCGAAAGGTAATTTGTTGAAAGCCGAATCGTTCAAATTGGAATGTAACCCGACAAGCATACCTTTAATCGGTTCCAAATTAGAAGCATCAAGCAGAGTTCCTGCAACTTCCATCGTATCGATTTCCGTACCCGTAGAAAAGGTAAAAGCGAAATTACCCAACGGATTACCTTCATTATTGTCGACGATAGCATCCGAAAAGTCGATTGTATAAGTAGTATTAGGCTTCAAAGAGTCAAGCAGATTCACTTGTATCCTCTTGCCGGAAGCCTTTATTTCAGGCTGCTGTATCTGAGGAGGGGAAACAACCACCTTTTCAGTCGCCTTTTCCAGTTTTATAAATTCGTCAAACACCAGAGAGACTTTAGTCCTCTTATTATTTAAAGCACCTGCAGCAGGAGTGCTACCTACAAAACGGGGTGGCGTCTCGTCAATAGGACCACCGTCCGGTCGTCCGATACTGGCACAGGAATATAGCATCACTACCAGTGTTACTACCGGAAGTACCTTGCGTACTATTTGTTTTATCTTTTGATTCTCAAACTGTAACATGGTGCAAAAATAAGTGTTCTTTACCAATAAATACCATACTTCTAGCTAATTTATTAAAAAACGAAGCGATGGATTCCTGTAGAAATCATTATCTATGCTGTTTTTATTTCTTTTTCTCACTAATCTTACTACCTTTGTTAGCTGATATTATTTCATATAACTATAGTTATGCGTAAAGTAGACTATAGTCAAACGAAATAAAAACAGCAAACGAAACACATCCGAACAGGCAAACGGATATTAAATATGCCTACATAATATAATTACGCAAATGAGCATACGTTACGACCTTTACGAAACACCTGATATTCAACAGACAGGCGAACAACAACCACTTCACCCCCGTGTAGTTATCAATGGAACCGTCGACCAGAACGAATTTCTGGATCGCGTACACAAATTCACCGGAATAAGCCGCAGTTTATTGTCAGGTGCCATGCAGTCTTTCCAAAACGAGTTAAGAGATTTACTCGCTAACGGATGGAATGTGGAGCTGGGAGATATCGGTTACTTTTCCGTTTCTCTGCAAGGCCCTCCCATCATGAAGAAAGAAAAGGTACGTGCACAATCTATCAAACTGAAGAATATCAATTTCCGCCCAAGCGCTCAATTCAAAAAGGAAGTGGGCTGGCAAATGAGATTGGAACGCGGGGAGTCTTTCACCCGTCCGCATGGAAAAGGACACAGTGAAGAGGAATGTCTGACTATAGTCAATGACCATCTTGGGAAATATCCCTGTCTTACGCGTGCCGATTATTGTCGGTTGACAGGACATGACAAGCAGCGGGCACTCAATGAACTGAATGCTTTTATCGAACAAGGGGTGTTGATGCGCTACGGGGCGGGGAAACAGGTGGTTTATACGAAGAAGTATCCATGTTCGGTATGATTCCCGGGAATGATGGCGTTTCGTCAGGTAAAAAGTTTATAATACAGTCAATTTATTAAAAACCATCCCTAATTGAATGATTTTTTGCCCTTCATTGAATAAAATAATCCTTATCTTTGGCTCCCGAAATTCAAACCTAATACAAAAAACCCATGAAGAAACAACTACTATCTTGCTGTCTGGCGGCATTGGGACTGACGGCAATTCAAGCACAAAGCTTCAACGAGTGGAAAGACCCGGAAGTGAATTCCGTAAACCGCTCTGCCATGCACACTAATTATTTTGCTTACGCATCGGCTGATGAAGCTAAAGTCGGCATCAAAGAAAACTCAGCGAATTTTATGACTTTAAACGGTCTTTGGAAATTCAACTGGGTGAGACACGCGGAAGCACGTCCGACAGACTTTTATCAGACTAATTTCAACGACAAGGGTTGGGATAACCTTCAGGTTCCCGGTGTATGGGAATTGAACGGCTACGGCGACCCTATCTACGTAAATGTAGGATATGCATGGAGAAACCAGTTCAAGAACAACCCACCGTACGTTCCGACAGAAAACAATCACGTAGGTTCTTACCGGAAAGAAATCATCGTTCCTGCCAACTGGAAAGGAAAAGAGATTTTCGCCCATTTCGGTTCGGTAACTTCCAATATGTATCTTTGGGTGAACGGACGCTACGTAGGATATAGCGAGGACAGCAAACTGGAAGCTGAATTCAATCTGACCAACTATCTGAAACCGGGTAAGAATGTGATTGCTTTCCAAGTATTCCGCTGGTGTGACGGCAGTTACCTGGAAGATCAGGACTTCTTCCGCTACTCCGGTGTAGGACGCGACTGCTATCTCTACGCACGCGACAAGAAATACATTCAGGATATTCGTGTTACTCCTGATCTGGACAGCCAGTACAAAGACGGTACGCTGAATATCGCTGTTGACCTGAAAGGAAGCGGTACAGTTGCCTTAGACCTGGCAGATGCTCTAGGCAACAGTGTGGCTACTGCTGATTTAAAAGGTTCAGGTAAGTTAAACACCACTTTGAACATTTCCAATCCTGCTAAATGGACGGCTGAAACACCTAATCTTTATACACTGACCGCTACATTGAAAAACGGTAACAATACAATAGAAGTAATCCCCGTTAAAGTAGGTTTCCGCAAAATTGAACTGAAAGGCGGACAGATACTCGTCAACGGACAACCGGTACTCTTCAAGGGAGCCAACCGTCACGAAATGGATCCGGACGGCGGATATGTAGTTTCTATCGAGCGCATGTTGCAGGACATCAAAGTAATGAAAGAGCTTAATATCAATGCCGTACGTACCTGTCACTATCCGGACGACAACCGTTGGTATGACCTCTGCGACCAATATGGCATCTACGTGGTAGCTGAAGCGAATGTAGAGTCTCACGGAATGGGATATGGTGACAAGACATTGGCCAAGAACCCGATCTATGCCAAAGCACATTTGGAACGCAACCAACGCAATGTACAACGTAGCTACAACCATCCGTCCATCATTTTCTGGTCATTAGGCAATGAGGCCGGTATGGGACCTAATTTCGAAAAATGTTATACATGGATTAAAAATGAGGACAAGACCCGTGCCGTACAATATGAGCAGGCACGTACCAGTGAATTTACAGATATTTTCTGCCCGATGTACTATGGTTATCAGGACTGTATCAAATATTGTGAAGGAGATATCCAAAAACCTCTGATCCAGTGTGAATACGCACATGCGATGGGAAATTCGCAAGGAGGATTCAAGGAATATTGGGACATCATCCGCAAATATCCGAAATATCAAGGCGGCTTCATCTGGGACTTCGTAGACCAGTCTTGCCATTGGAAAAATAAAGACGGAGTGGCCATCTACGGTTATGGAGGTGACTTCAACAAATATGACGCTTCGGACAATAACTTTAACAATAACGGTTTAATCAGTCCGGATCGCATACCGAATCCACATGCTTACGAAGTGGCTTATTTCTATCAGGATATATGGACAACTCCTGCCGATCTCGCCAAAGGTGAAATCAATATTTTCAATGAGAATTTCTTCCGTGACCTGTCTTCATATTATCTAGAATGGCAATTGCTGGCAGACGGGGAAGTTGTGCAAACAGGCATTGTGCCGGATCTGAAAGTGACACCCCAGCAAACCGTCAAAGTGCAGATTCCGTTTGACACAAAAAACATCTGTCCGTGTAAAGAGTTACTGCTCAATGTCAACTATAAACTGAAAACAGCCGAAGCATTGTTACCCGCAGGAACAACCATCGCATACGAGCAACTGAGCATTCGTGACTATAAAGCTCCGGAGCTCAAGCTGGAAAACCGACAGGCTTCCAATCAGGCAATCACCGTACCCGGTATTCTGGATAACGACCAAAATTACCTGACCGTCAAAGGCGAAAACTTCTCTATGGATTTCAACAGACACAACGGCTATCTCTGCCGCTACGATGTGAACGGAATGCAAATGATGGAAGACGGTAGCGAATTGACTCCCAACTTCTGGCGTGCACCGACCGATAATGATTTCGGAGCAGGCTTGCAACGCAAATATGCAGTCTGGAAGAATCCGACATTGAAGCTTACCTCCCTGAAACATGCTATTGAGAATGATCAGGCCGTGATTCGTGCAGAATATGACATGAAGTCGATAGGAGGAAAATTATTCCTGACTTATATCGTCAACAACAAAGGAGCAATGAAAGTTACCCAGAAGATGGTAGCAGACAAGAGCAAGAAAGTGTCTGAAATGTTCCGTTTCGGCATGCAGATGCGTATGCCTGCCAACTTTAACGAAATAGAGTATTACGGACGCGGACCGATAGAGAATTATGCCGACCGCAACAATGCAGCCAAACTTGGCAAATACCGTCAAACGGTAGAGGAACAATTCTATCCGTATATCCGCCCACAGGAAACCGGAACGAAGACGGACATCCGTTGGTGGAGACTCTTGAATATCAGCGGAAACGGTTTGCAGTTTGTTTCCGAAGCTCCGTTCTCTGCTTCCGCACTGAACTATACCATTGAATCATTGGATGACGGTGAAGGCAAAGACCAGCGCCATTCCCCCGAAGTGGAAAAAGCAAACTTTACAAACTTCTGTATTGACAAGGCACAAACGGGACTGGCATGCGTCAATAGTTGGGGAGCTATACCATTAGAAAAATATCGTCTTCCATATCAAGATTATGAGTTCAGTTTCATAATGTCTCCCGTATCTCATAAACTAAAGTAAAAAACATAGTTAAAAAACACGGTATCAAAGAACAAGAATAGCGAAATTACTGTACTTTTGCAGCCGGAAACTGATTATTAATAATTAGTTTCCGGCTTTTTTGGCCTTTAAATCACTTATCGACATGAATGATGACACACCGGTAACAAACGCATTACATTAAAAACAGATAATTATTAAGTATGAAAAGTAGAATTGTTTTATTTGCATTTTGCGTAGCCCTTTTGTCTAGTTGTGGCAATAAGGGCAACGGAACGGGACAAGTCCCAGAATATGCAGTACAAGAGTTACAAAAGACCACTGCTAATTTAACGACTGCCTATCCGGCGACAATCAAAGGTAAACAAGACGTAGAAATCCGTCCACAGGTATCAGGCTTCATCACGAAACTATGTGTAGACGAAGGAGCAACTGTACGCAAAGGTCAAGTTCTATTCATCGTTGATCCGACACAATATGAAGCAGCAGTACGTACGGCTGAAGCAGCAGTCGCAACAGCAGAAGCGGCAGTGCGTACCCAACAGATAACAGTGGATAACAAACGTGAACTGAACAAAAAACAAATTATCAGTGACTACGATCTGTCAATGGCAGAAAACACATTGGCACAGTCTCAGGCACAATTGGCACAAGCGAAAGCACAGCTTATCACAGCCAGACAAAACCTCTCTTTCACACAAGTGAAGAGTCCTTCCGATGGTGTAATCAATGATATCCCCTATCGTTTAGGAGCACTGGTGAGCCCTTCTATCGCTACTCCGATGACTACAGTTTCTGAGATAGAAGAAGTATATGTATATTTCTCCATGACAGAAAAAGAATTGTTGGCGATGACTAAAACAGGCGGTACCATCAAAGAAGAAATCGAAAAAATACCGTCTATCAGGCTTCAGTTGATTGATGGTACAGAGTACAGCATCGAAGGTAAAGTGGACGCAATCACAGGAGTAATCGACCAATCAACCGGTTCTGTAAGTATGCGTGCCCTCTTCCCGAACAAAGAACACATCCTACGTAGTGGTGGAACAGCAAACGTACTGATTCCTTACACAATGGAGAATGTAATTACTATACCGCAATCAGCAACAGTAGAAATCCAGGATAAGAAATTCGTTTATGTCCTGCAGCCGGATAACACGGTGAAATATACAGAAATCACCATCTTCAATCTGGACAACGGAAAAGAATATCTCGTTACTTCCGGTTTGAACTCCGGAGATAAAATCGTCATCGAAGGCGTGCAGAATCTGAAAGATGGTGAAACCATACAACCAATCACACCTGCTCAAAAAGAAGCAAACTATCAACAGCATTTGAAAGACCAGCACGATGGTAATTTAGCTACTGCTTTCAATTAATAACTTAGATAATCGTATGAAGTTAGATAATTTTATTAACCGTCCGGTACTATCAACAGTTATTTCTATTTTGATAGTCATTCTGGGTGCTATCGGATTGGCAACATTGCCTATCACCCAGTATCCGGACATTGCTCCCCCTACCGTGTCGGTAAGGGCCACTTATACGGGTGCCAGCGCATCAACCGTATTGAACTCCGTCATCGCTCCGTTGGAGGAACAGATCAATGGTGTAGAAAACATGATGTATATGACATCAACTGCATCCAATACGGGTTCCGGTGAGATATCCATATATTTCAAACAAGGAACAGACCCGGATATGGCCGCCGTCAATGTACAAAACCGTGTTTCTATGGCACAAGGTCTGTTGCCGGCCGAAGTAACCAAAGTCGGTGTAACCACTCAAAAACGCCAGACTTCCATGCTGGTAGTATTCTCTCTCTATGACGAGACAGATACATATAGCGAATCGTTTATTGAAAACTATGCTAAGATCAACTTGATTCCTCAAGTACAACGTGTACCGGGTGTGGGTGACGCCAACGTTTTGGGTCAGGACTATTCTATGCGTATCTGGTTGAGACCGGATGTTATGGCACAGTACAAACTTGTTCCCGGTGATGTATCTGCAGCCTTGGCAGAACAGAATGTCGAAGCTGCTCCAGGACAGTTCGGTGAACGCAGTAATCAGACATTCCAATATACCATCCGCTACAAAGGACGTCTGCAACAACCGGAAGAATTTGAAAACATCGTTATCAAATCTCTGCCTGACGGTGAGGTACTCCGCTTGAAAGATATAGCAGAAATTCAATTGGATCGTTTGGGTTATAACTTTACAAACCGTGTAGACGGCCACAAGTCAGTAACCTGTATCGTATACCAGATGGCAGGAACCAATGCAACACAGACCATCAGTGATATTGAGCAACTGCTGGATGAAGCATCAAAAACCTTGCCTACCGGATTGAAGCTTAACATTTCCATGAATGCCAATGACTTCTTGTTCGCTTCTATTCACGAGGTGTTGAAGACATTGATCGAGGCATTTATCCTGGTGTTTATTGTGGTATATATCTTCTTGCAGGATTTACGTTCTACGCTGATTCCAACCATTGCCATTCCGGTAGCTCTTATCGGTACTTTCTTCATTCTGTCTTTGGTAGGATTCAGTTTGAACTTGCTGACATTATGTGCGCTCGTCCTAGCCATTGCGATTGTGGTCGACGATGCCATTGTGGTCGTCGAGGGTGTGCATGCCAAGCTCGACCAGGGTTATACTTCTGCCCGTCTGGCTTCTATCGACGCTATGAATGAACTGGGTGGTGCTATCGTATCTATTACGTTAGTCATGATGGCCGTGTTCGTCCCGGTAAGTTTCATGGGAGGTACGGCAGGAACATTCTATCGCCAATTCGGTATGACTATGGCTATCGCTATCGGTTTGTCTGCATTGAACGCTTTGACATTGAGTCCGGCTTTGTGTGCTATTCTTCTAAAACCGCATAAGAAGGAAGATGGAACGGAAGATTCGACATTGAAGGAACGTATGAAAGTAGCTTATACGGCGGCTCATACAACCATGATCAACAGATACACCGAAGCTATCGGAAAAATGCTACATCCGGGAATCACACTTACCTTCACGATTATTGCTATTCTCGGTATGATTTTCGGTTTCTTCAGTCTCAATCCGGTGGTTACCGCAATCTTTGTACTTCTTAGTATCCTGGCACTGATCGGAATGAGTACAAAGAAGTTCAAGAACAGATTCAACGATACATACGAGTCTATCCTGAAACGTTACAAAAAACGTGTATTGTTCTTTATTCAGAAGAAATGGCTGTCTATGGGATTAGTTACCGCCTCTATCGTACTGCTTATATTCTTCATGAACACCACTCCGACAGGTATGGTACCGAACGAAGATACCGGAACCTTGATGGGAGCAGTAACATTGCCGCCGGGTACATCACAAGACCGTTCTGAGAAAATCTTAGCACGCGTAGACAGTCTGATCGCTTCTGACCCTGCTGTATTATCACGAACCATGATTTCCGGATTTAGCTTCATCGGTGGTCAGGGACCTTCTTACGGTTCTTTCATTATCAAGCTAAAGGACTGGGATGAACGTTCTATGATACAGAACTCGGACGTTGTAGTCGGCTCCTTATATATGCGCGCACAGAAGATTATCAAAGAAGCACAGGTATTGTTCTTCGCTCCTCCTATGATCCCGGGATATTCGGCATCTACAGATATCGAGGTGAATATGCAGGATAAGACCGGTGGTGATTTGAACAAGTTCTTTGATGTAGTAAATGATTACACGGCAGCCTTGGAAGCACGTCCGGAAATCAACTCGGCAAAAACATCTTTCAACCCGAACTTCCCGCAATATATGATCGACATCGATGCGGCGGCTTGTAAGAAAGCTGGTATCAGTCCAAGCGATATCCTTACAACTATGCAAGGATATTATGGAGGTCTGTATGCATCTAACTTCAACCGTTTCGGTAAGATGTATCGTGTTATGATTCAGTCTGATCCATTGTCACGTAAGAATCTGGAATCTCTGAAGAATATCAAGGTACGCAACAGTGCAGGTGAAATGGCTCCGATTGCCCAGTTTATCTCTGTAGAGAAAGTATATGGTCCGGATATTATCAGCCGTTTCAACCTTTATACTTCCATGAAGGTGATGGTAGCTCCTGCCAGTGGTTATACCTCCGGTCAGGCACTGGCTGCTCTTGCAGAGGTTGCTCAAGAAAACCTGCCTACCGGTTATACCTATGAATTAGGAGGTATGGCACGTGAAGAGGCCAATACGGGAGGCTCGCAGACACTCTTTATCTATGCGGTCTGTATCTTGCTTATCTACTTGATTCTGGCTTGTCTGTACGAAAGTTTTCTTGTGCCCTGGGCCGTTATCCTGTCTGTTCCGTTCGGTTTGATGGGTTCATTCCTGTTCGCTAAATTATTCGGATTGGAAAACAACATTTACTTGCAGACTGGTGTAATTATGTTAATTGGTCTTTTGGCTAAAACGGCTATTTTGATTACAGAGTTTGCCATCGAGCGTCGCCGCCAGGGAATGGGCATCGTCGAATCGGCCTATTCGGCAGCACAGGCCCGTCTGCGTCCGATCCTGATGACCGTACTTACCATGATTTTCGGTATGCTTCCGCTGATGTTCGCTTCCGGAGCCGGTGCTAACGGTAACAGTTCATTGGGAACAGGCGTTGTCGGTGGTATGGCTGTCGGAACATTGGCCTTATTGTTTGTTGTACCGGTATTCTATATCATTTTCGAGTATCTGCAAGAAAAGATTCGTCCGCCAATGGAAGTGGAAACCGATATCCAAGTTGCGTTGGAAAAACAAAAAAGCAAGGATGAACGTGACGGTTTAAACAATGAAAAGAATTAAGACATGAAGAAAATAATTGTATTGACAACCGCAACTGCCTTACTTAGCAGTTGCGGC
>OJSH01002421.1_pt1 | contig 12856 bp, 9 predicted proteins | sample 1599441 | NCBI WGS metagenome assembly OJSH01 (sample SAMN04168658, study PRJEB22393) | human gut metagenome | biome: human gut microbiome; feature: stool | host: Homo sapiens | collected 2014-03-24 | reverse complement strand
GATCGCGGACTTCTACCGGGTGGTCGGCGAGCGTCTCTCCCGAAAGGGCGACATCGACGAGGACAGCCTCCTCACCCGGGAGGAATACGCCGCCCACATGATGGAAAATCCAGCGGACTTTTATTACGGCGTCCTGTGGAATAAGCTGTACCGCAGGGAGCTGGTGGAGCGGTACCATCTGCGGATGGACCCGGAGATCAGCTGGTGCGAGGACTTTTTATTCAATCTGGAGTACATCCGCCGGGCGGAGCGGTTCTACGCCCTGTCTGTCCCGATCTACTACTATGTCAAGACCAAGGGGTCCCTGGCGTCCCAGAGCCTGAGCATTTCCAGGACGGTCAAGATGAAGCTGATGATCTTTGAGTCCTATCACCAGTTTTATAAGGAGGTGCTGGATGAGGAGAGCTATGAGCGGTGCCGGGCGAAGGTGTACCGTTTTCTTCTGGACGCCGCCGGAGATGGCGCGGTGCCGCCCCTGCTCCCCACCAGCCAGCGGCTGGGCGACGAGCGTGTGCGGGCCTTTCAGGCCGGTGTGATGGGAAGCGGCCCCCTCTGCGACGCCTACCGGGAGCGGCGGCTTCTGGAATCCCATCTGGAGACCGCCGCGCTGAAAAACGGGCTCTCCCTCCAGGAGGCCCAGATCCTGCTGTCCCTGCATCAGCTGCACGGGCCCTGTACCCGCCGGGAACTAGCAGACTTTTCCGGGCTCTCCCGGGCCTCCCTCGCCCTCGCCCTGCAACGACTGTCCTCTAAGGGCCTGCTGGAGAGCGAGCCCCCCGGCTATCTGGACATGCGCAAGCCCGTCCTGACGCCCGAGGCAGGTTCTGTGATCGCCGACCTGGAGGCGGCTCAGGAGGATGCCCTTGCGGACCATCTGGCGGGCTTCATCCCAGAGGAGCGGTCGGAATACCTGGCCTTTTCCCGGCGGATCACGGAAAACCTCCAGCGCTGCTTGCAGAATTGAACTCATGGACCGCATTTCCTGGATAGAAAAGGCCTCTCTGCAGATCTTTCCGCAGAGAGGCCTTTTTCGGAACATGGACCGGCAAGAACGATTTTGTGCGTTTAAAAGCAAGAAACACAACCCATACAAGGAACATTCTGAATTTTTTAAAAAAGAAAAAATCCCTCAAAGCCTTGTGGCTCTAAGGGATTCATTTGGTGGACGATACAGGACTTGAACCTGTGACCTCCCGCACGTCAAGGCCGGCTTGATATTTTTTCTAATCTTTTTCGTTCTTTTTAGCGCTTTCCTTTTGAAACAATATACTTTCTGTCACTCTTTCGCCGTGCTAGTTCCATATATTCCACCGCCGTCTGTGGCTGGTTATGTGGTCAGAAAGTAGGCCCATTGATGAATTTGGCGGCCCTCTATTACGATTTTGTGCTTTGTAAGGATTACAAAAGGCACCTCCACTATTAGGCAGATGCAAGAGATGCTATGCTGAATCAAAGAACACCAGATGACTCGGTGTGATTTCTGAGCCATGTCAACTTGAATCAAAGGCGGTGCGGGGCACGGAAGTTGCGGGAGAATAGGCTGGAGCAAATCCGCTATTGAACCTCATAGACAGTAGAGAGAATCGTATTGAATACATGAAACTGAAAACGAATCACAACAATGCCGCCTCGAAATATTCTCGGGGCGGTATTGCTATACCCCGAAGGGTCAACTATATCATTTCGATAAAAATGATATAGTTGACCCTTGACACAATCAAGTTTACTTGATATAGTTTAATTATATCATTATAAGAAAAACGATAAAATTGACCTGAAGTGAGGTACAGGATGCGCACCTACGATTTTGCCAAAAACTATGAGAAGCTGCTTGCCCCAGATATCGTGGCCCTGCTGACTCAGATCCATGAATACAAAGGAGAACAGGCCCTGTTTATCGAGGCCAAAGCCGATACCCTGACTAAACTGGTGGAAATCGCCAAGATCCAAAGCACCGAGGCCTCCAACAAAATCGAGGGTATTTATACTTCGAACGAGCGCCTGAAAAAGCTGGTGCAGGACAAAACTACCCCCCGTACCCGGAACGAGCAGGAGATCGCCGGTTACCGGGATGTACTGGCCACCATTCATGAGAGCTTTGACTATATCCCGCCAAAAGCATCTATGATCCTGCAGCTCCACCGGGACCTCTATAAATTTAGCGGCGCGTCCTACGGTGGACATTATAAAACCTTGGACAATGTGATTACAGAGGAGGACGAACAAGGAAACAAAACGATTCGCTTTCAACCTCTCCCGGCCTGGGAGACGCCGGAGGCGGTGGACAGCCTCTGCCGGGCCTACGAGGAGGCTGTGGGGAAGGGTGACATGGATCCGTTGCTGCTGATCCCTATGTTCATTCTGGACTTTCTCTGTATTCATCCCTTTAACGACGGTAACGGCCGTATGAGCCGCCTGCTGACCCTGCTGCTGCTCTACCGGGCAGGCTATATCGTGGGCAAATATATCAGTATTGAAAAACTCATTGAGGAGAGCAAGGAAACCTACTATGAGGTTCTCCAGCAGAGCTCCCACAGGTGGCACGAGGAAGCCAATGACTACGCCCCTTTTGTGCGCTATACCTTGGGCGTGGTAGCGGCGGCCTACCGGAACTTTTCCGCCCGTGTGCAAGTCCTGGCCGTCAGTGGCATGAGCAAGCCGGACCGTATCCGGGAGATCATCAAGGGCACCCTTGGGAAGGTTACCAAGGCGGAGATCATTCAGCAGTGCCCTGATATTAGTAAAATCACGATACAGCGAACCCTGGCCGACCTGCAGAAGAGCGGGGAAATTCTGAAACTCAGCGGCGGGCGCTATACCGCCTATATTTGGAACCGGGAAAAGGAGTAAGAGAACATGATCACTGGCGAACTGAAAAATAAAATTGACCGCCTCTGGGAGACCTTCTGGACCGGCGGCATAACGAATCCCCTGGATGTGGTGGAACAGATGACCTACCTCATGTTCATCCACGACCTGGATGCCGCCGATAACCAGCGGGCCAAGGAGAGTGCCATGCTGGGCCTGCCTCATAAGAGCATCTTTGCCGGTGAGGTACAGGTGGGGGAGCGGACCATCCCGGGTAGCCAGCTCAAATGGTCGGTGTTCCACGACTTTCCCGCCGGACAGATGTATTCCGTCATGCAGGAGTGGGTGTTCCCCTTCATCAAGAACCTCCACGCCGACAAGGACAGCGCCTACGCCAAGTACATGGGAGACGCCATTTTCAAGATCCCCACGCCTCTGATGCTGGATAAGATCGTCACCGCCATGGACGAAATTTACGCCCAGGCGGAGCAGCTCCACGACACCGACGTGCGGGGCGATATCTACGAGTACCTCCTGTCCAAAATCGCCACCGCCGGAGTGAACGGTCAGTTCCGCACCCCCCGGCACATCATCCGCATGATGGTGGAGCTCACCGCCCCCAAGGCAGACGACGTGATCTGCGACCCGGCCTGCGGCACCGGCGGCTTCCTGGTGGCGGCCGGCGAGTATTTGAAGGAGAACAGGAAAGAAGAAATCTTCTTCGACCGTCAGAAGAAAGACCATTACATGAACCATATGTTCAACGGCTACGATATGGACCGCACTATGCTGCGCATCGGGGCCATGAACATGATGACCCACGGCATCGACAACCCCTACATTGAGTATCGGGACAGCCTCAGCGACCAGAACACCGACCGGGAGAAGTACACCCTCATTCTGGCCAATCCCCCCTTCAAGGGGAGCCTGGACGCGGACATCGTGTCCGCCGACCTGCTGAAGGTTTGCAAGACCAAGAAGACCGAGCTGTTGTTCCTGGCCCTCTTCCTGCGGATGCTGAAGGTAGGCGGGCGGTGCGCCGTCATCGTACCCGACGGGGTGCTGTTCGGTTCCTCCAAGGCTCATAAGGACATCCGCAAGGAGATCGTGGAGGGCAACCGGCTGGAGGCGGTGATCTCTATGCCCTCTGGGGTGTTCAAGCCCTACGCCGGGGTGTCCACGGCGGTGCTGGTGTTCACCAAGACAGGCCACGGCGGCACGGATGAGGTGTGGTTTTACGACATGAAGGCCGATGGCTTCACCCTGGACGACAAGCGTGTGGAGATCAAGGAAAGCAACATCCCCGACATCGTGGCCCGATTCCACAACCGTGAGGGGGAAAAGGCGCGGGAGCGCACCGAGCAGTCCTTCCTGGTGCCCAGGGAGGAGATCGCCCAGAACGGCTATGACCTCTCCATCAACAAGTACAAGAAGATGGAGTATGTCCCCGTGGAGTACCCATCCACCCAGGAGATTCTGACGGACCTCAAGGAGCTGGAGCTGGAGATCACCAAGGGCCTGGCGGAGCTGGAGGAGATGGTGTGATGGCGAAATTGGGGGATGTTTGCAGCAAAGCGACTTCAAATATTGCGCAGAAAGATTTAGATGGACGGCATGGTGAGTATCCGATTTATGGTGCGAGTGGTCTCATCAAAGCGGTTGATTTTTATCAGCAAGAAAGCCCATATATTGCAGTTGTAAAAGATGGCGCGGGTGTTGGTCGCGTTATGAAATTACCCGCAAAGTCCTCTGTCATTGGAACTATGCAATATATTATTCCGGGCAAAAATGTAGATATTGGCTACTTGGCCTATGCCATGGAAAATATGAACCTTGCAAAATACTATACCGGCGCAACGATTCCACACATATACTTTAAAGACTATCAAAAGGAGGAACTTCCTCTCCCACCATTGGAAGAACAGCGCCTCATTGCCGTCCAGCTGGACAAGGTCAGCGACCTGATCGCCAAGCGCCGGGTGCAGCTGAACAAACTGGACCTGCTGGTCAAAGCCCGGTTTGTGGAGATGTTTGGGGACCCGGTAGAGAATGACCACAAATGGCAGATGTGGCCGCTGGATAGTGTGTGCAAAACTATAGTAGATTGTCCTCATTCAACTCCGAACTATACAAGTGATAATACTGGATATATGTGTATCAGAACATCAATTGTTAAGAAGAATCGTATTATGTGGGATGATATCGAGTACATACCCGAACGTGAATATTATCAGCGAATCCAGCGCAAACGCCCCGAAAAGGGTGATATTGTATATACAAGAGAAGGAGCTATCCTTGGTATTGCGGCAATGATAGACCGAGATTGCAATGTAGCACTTGGACAGAGGTCAATGTTACTATCCCCAGATACTACAAAATGCTTACCACAGTTTTTGAGTGTTGCTATGAATTTTGAATCCTTTTTGCGAAAAGCACTGGGTGGTGTCAGTGGATCAGCGTCGCCACATATCAATGTTGGCGACATAAAGGCATTTACAATCATTCTGCCACCTTTGGGGTTACAGAAACAATTTTCATTTCTTGTGGAACAGGCGAACAAATCAAAATTGACGATTCAGCAGAGCCTTGATAAACTGGAAGTATTGAAAAAAGCCTTGATGCAGCAATATTTTGGGTGAGATTATGCCATGAAAGTATTCCAATATGAATTTCCGGACATGTTAATAAAGGTCAGTAACAATCGCAAATATCTTGAAGATTTGTGCGCCGGAAAAGTTTACATGAACGAAAGTGGATATTTTAGAAAACTTGAAGATACTTACCGAGGCGACAAATTTGACGGAAAATGTGTCATCTCTTTTGAAAATCATACAGGTGAATTCATGGAATTAGGTCCAGAGGAATCACCAGAAGAGCGAATAAAGATACCTCTTGACTTCATACAGAATTTTACGGTCGGATTTAAAGGTGATAATAAGATCCCACTTTATTGCTGCTCTCAACTATCTGAACATATTCTTCGGAAAGAAACCGAATTTTCTTTAAAATTTAAAGAAGAGTTTATATCTGAAATGGAGCAATTTGGCTCTTATTATGCCATTTTTAGTAAAGTTGAATTTCTGCAAAATATGCTTGATTACATAGATGACAATCAACTTGGAGGAAAATGGGGGGGCAGTTTCTTATGTTGATATACACTCAGAATATCATATTGAAATTCTGAACGATGAAAATAGAAATCAATATAATGTGTTTTTTAAAAAAGATTTGTCCTATCAGTGGCAAAATGAGTGGAGAATCATTCTTGTATCGAATTGTGCTCCATTGATAGGAGAAAATGACCATCACTTTGTCGCGTCAATAAAGCCTTTGAGTTGGTTCCACATTGGGCATATTAGAGAGCTTCGTGATAATTCCATAGAAATCAAAGAAGTAGATGATAGTGAAGTCGATGGAAATGTTTTAAGACAATGAGGTGTCACCATGACCAACTTCGATTTTCTCCTCTCTGATCCCCAATTCACCACTTTCAGGGAGATGGCCGTCTCAGCGGAAAAAATCTATGACATCGACCCGGTGGCCTGCGTGCTGAACTGCTGCCGCTGTGTGGAGTTTGCTGTCAAATGGATATACTTCGTGGACGGCAAGTTGGCTGTACCCTGCTGAAGGCCAGGTGGTAAAATCCAGAGCAAGAGTTCGTTGTATACCGCATCAACACATTTGGTTGCAATATTGGGGGAGAAATGAAAAAATGGAAAGCATGCAAGAATTGTTTTCTCGTGGGCGCTTTTTTGACTTAGTTGATCAATACTTAGAGCAGGGATATAAAATATATCCATCCCATGATTCCCAAAAGAATAGAAAAAATTTAGATTTACTTTACCATTTGCTTGCCGCGTGTCAACAATGCGGCTACTATTGCAACTACCTCGATATATTGGAGAAATACAATCAAATTCTGCCTCTAAAGCATGTAAGTCGAAATAAACAGAGCCTTATTATCATTCTGGATTTTGCTTTGGAATCTCTGCTGTACTGCCTATACAATAATGAGTCAGAAAATCTCGGAATCAAATATGACATTCCTGAAAAGATCGAGAAAGTAATTTCCTTCCAAGATAACTTGCTCCAAGAGTGCAGTACATTATACTCCAAACGACAAACTGAATTAAGAAATTTATATGAAGACTACAAAGTTGGGAAGTTACCGATTTATACCGTTGAATATCTATATCCATTTGAACCAGTTGTAAAAGACTATATGTTTGATTTAACCCCCTGTTACCCGTATATTTCTCTCGAAGTGAAAAAGGTTCCGCGTGAAAAAGATAACTATACAAGTTTTAAATTCAAGGCATACGGGTTGATAAAGCCGGATACCTGGTGGAGAGGGCCCAAATGGGAAACTCGAGAGAAGAGTCCGCCTATCAGAAAATCCTTGGAAATCACAAACATGATGCTGCTCCTGGCAGTCAAGGCCTCGCCTGGGAAAATGGTTATGCCGTACAGCATTAACCAAGTAAGCACAGCATCTATGTTTCAGTATCGATGGGACGAAAAGGAAACCGTGTTAGGTGGGACTATAACAGCCACAGATTTTACATCTGACTGGGTAGGTGGAAACGCACTCTGGCATCAATTTACAGATACTGAGATGGTTGAGCTGAATAGGCACATAATTGGAACATATAAAAACAAGTCATTTGTTACAACATACCACCATGCTACAAATTTGTTCTCAGCAGGGTTCTATTTGGAATCTTTTTCGCTATTGTGTTCTTGCGCTGAAGGAATGATTTATCATTGGTTTGATGAAATTGCAAAAAACAATTCTATCAGAGAGGAATACAGCATCTTCAGGAACAAAAAATTGTCAAAATGCGATACTTGCGAATATTTTTCAAGTCAAACAGCAAAAAAGCCTTATGACGGGATGCCTCCATCGATTTTTGCTAACATTGATTTCTTCTATAAAAAGAAATGTATCACAAAAGAAGATGCTAAAAAAATGCGCCGTCTTCTTTTAAAAATAAGAGCTGACCAGCTTAGAAACAGCACGGCTCACGGTGAGAATAGTATTGTTAACAAAGACACAGTGCAAGATTCGCTCGATGGAATTATGGAATTGCAAACACTGCTCGTAGAGATTTCGGATAAAGCAGCAAAGGAAAAAGAGAAGAAAAAGAATTGAGGTGATACCATGACCAACTTTAATTTTCTCCTCTCTGACCCCCAGCTCACCACATTCGGAGAGGTTGCCGTTGCGGCGGAAAGAATCTATACTATCGACCCGGCAGCCTGCGTGCTCAACTGCCGCCGGTGTATGGAGTTTGCAGTCAAATGGATGTACTCCGTGGACGGTGGGTTGGTCATGCCCTACGATGACCGGCTGGCCAGCCTCATGGACACTGAGGACTTCCGGGCCATCGTGGACCGGGACCTTTGGCAGCGCCTCAAGTACATCCGCCAGACGGGCAACGCCGCCGCCCACACCGGGAAAAAGATCACCAAGGAGCAGGCCATGCTGTGCCTGGAAAACCTCTGGTACTTCATGGACTTTGTGGCCTGCTGCTACGGCACGACTTACACCCCCGGAGAATTTGACCCGGCCCTGCTGGAGGGGCAGACCGCCGCCCCAGCTCCAGCTCCCGTGCCCGAGGTGGATCTGGCCGCCCTCATGGCGGAAAATGCGGCCCTCAGGGCCGAGCTCACCGCCCGCCGTGAGACTCAGCAGCCCAGCTATACCCCCAAGCCCCTGGATCTCTCAGAATACAAGACCCGCAAGCTGTACATCGATGCCATGCTCACCGATGCGGGCTGGACCGAGGGGAAGGACTGGCTGGGTGAGGTGGAGCTGCCCGGTATGCCCAACCAGAGCGAGGTGGGCTATGCCGACTATGTGCTCTATGATGACGCCCACCGCCCCCTGGCCGTCATCGAGGCCAAGCGCACCTGTGTGGACCCAGCCAAGGGCCGCCAGCAGGCCAAGCTGTACGCCGACCTGCTGGAGCAGAAATATGGCCGCCGCCCGGTGATCTTCCTCACCAACGGCTTTGACACCCGGATCGACGACGGAGCCTACCCGGAGCGGCGGGTGGCCGCCTTCTACTCCAAGAGGGACCTGGAGAAGTTCTTCAACCTTCGGGCCATGCGGACAAGCCTCAAGTACATCCAGGTGGACCACAACATTGCCGGCCGCTACTACCAGGAGGGGGCCATCAAGGCCACCTGTCAGGCTTTGGCCCAGAACCGCCGGAAGGCCCTGCTGGTCATGGCCACCGGCTCGGGCAAGACCCGCACGGTCATCGCTCTGGTGGATGTACTCCTCCAGCACGGTTGGGTGAAAAATGTCCTCTTCCTGGCCGACCGAAACTCTCTGGTCACCCAGGCCAAGCGCAGCTTTGTGAATCTGCTGCCCAATCTCTCCGTGACCAACCTGTGCGAGGAGAAGGACAATTACACGGCCCACTGCGTCTTTTCTACCTACCAGACCATGATGAACTGCATCGACTCGGTTGAGGACGGAGAGGGAAAGCTGTTCACTGTAGGCCACTTCGATTTGGTCATCTGCGACGAGGCCCACCGCTCCATCTACAATAAGTATCGGGATATTTTCAACTACTTTGACGCACCCCTGGTGGGTCTCACAGCCACCCCAAAGGATGAGATCGACAAGAACACTTACGAGATCTTTGAACTGGAGAGCGGTGTGCCTACCTACGGCTACGAACTGGCCCAGGCGGTGAAGGACGGCTTTCTGGTGGACTTCCTCACGGTGGAGAGCAAGCTGAAATTCATGGAGGAGGGCATCTCCTACGCCGATCTGTCCGAGGAGGAACAGGCGGAGTATGAGGCCACCTTCACCGATGAGAATGGGGAGTTGCCCGAGCGGATCGAGTCCTCTGCCCTCAACGAGTGGCTGTTCAACGAGGATACCATCCGCCTGGCTCTGAATCTGCTGATGACCAACGGCCTGAAAATTGACTACGGAGAGAAGCTGGGCAAGACCATCATCTTTGCCAAGAATCACCGCCACGCTGAGAAAATTCTGGAGGTGTTCGGCAAGGAGTACCCCCATCTGCCTGGTTACGCCAAGGTCATCGACAACTACATGACCTACGCCCAGAGTGCCATCGACGAATTCTCCGACCCGAAAAAGCTGCCCCAGATTGCCATCTCCGTGGATATGCTGGATACCGGCATTGATGTACCCGAGGTGCTGAACCTGGTGTTCTTCAAGAAGGTACAGAGCCGTGCAAAATTCTGGCAGATGATCGGTCGGGGTACCCGTCTGTGTCCGGGACTGGTGGACGGGGAGAACAAAAGCAAGTTCTACATCTTCGATCTATGCGGCAACTTCGAGTTTTTCCGCATGAACAAAGGCAAGGCCACTGCCAACCAGATGGCCCTGCAAAGTGCCATCTTCTATCTGAAAGCTCAAATTGTCTACAAGCTCCAGGATCTGGCCTACCAGACTGAGGAACTGATCCCCTTTCGAGAGAAGCTGGTAGATGAAATGCTCTCCAAAGTGCAGCAACTGGATCGGGCGAATTTTGCTGTGCGGCAGCACCTGCGGTATGTAGAGAAGTTCGCTGACTCGGCGAGCTACCAGGCCCTCAGATATGAGGATACGCTCTACCTGCGGGACGAGGTTGCCCCACTCCTCCAACCGGATATGGACGAGGCCAGTGCCGTGCGGTTTGATGCACTGATGTATGGCATTGAACTTGCCTACCTGGTTGGAAAGACCTATAAGAAAGCCCGGAAGGATCTGGTGAAGAAGGTCAGCGGCGTGGCCAGCGTGGCAAACATCCCGGAGATCCGGGCGCAATCGGAACTCATCGAGAAGATCCTGCATACTGATTACCTGGACAACGCCGGAATCAACGAGTTTGAGCACATCCGGGAGTGCTTGCGGAACCTGATGAAGTATCTGCCTCATGATGGCGCCATTTACAATACCAACTTTACAGATGATATCCTCTCCGTAGAGTGGAAGGAGTCGGAGCTGGAGAACGACGATCTGAAGAACTACAAGGCCAAGGCGGAGTTCTATGTGCGCCAGCACCAGGATAAGCCCGCTATCGCCAAGCTGCGCTCCAATGTGCCACTGACGGCGGAAGATGTAAAGGAACTGGAGACCATCCTCTGGAGTGAAGTGGGCTCCCGGGAGGACTATGAGGCGGAACTGGGAGCCAAGCCCCTGGGTGAGTTTGTTCGGGAGATCGTGGGTATGGATATGAATGCCGCTAAGGAGGCATTTGCCCAGTACTTAAGCGATGTCAACCTGGACAGCCGGCAGATCTACTTCGTCAACCAAATTGTGGAGTACATCGTCCATAACGGGGTCATGAAGGATCTGTCTGTGCTTCAGGAACCGCCCTTCACAGATCGGGGAAGTATCGTAGAGATATTCACAGACCTGTCCCTGTGGGCTGGAATCAAGAGCGTGATTGACCGGATCAACGCCAACGCCGCGGCGTAAAATTGTACCCATAATAAATGAGGATAACGGATGTAGCCTTTAGGTCGAATCTGTTGTCTTAATCCAACATCCTCTGCGCTAAAGCGATTCGAACAAATTTTCTATAAAGGCATTGACACAGAACACCTGTTCTGGTAGAATGAAATCACAATCTGAATAGTCGCAAAATGCTGCACCGAGCAAAGGGGTGCGCTGGCAGCCAGTCAGCGTAGAATGAAAAGTCTCCACCGAATCGCCGGGCGCATGAGAAACATACGAAACAAGGCAGGTAGGTTCCTGCCAAGTGTCGAGTTGTTCTCATGTGCCCGGTTTTTATTTTTCTCAGAAGCTTCTTTGTCCGTGCCCGAGCAGCAAGAAGTTGTCCAAACGCCGGTCAGAGAGGAGGTGCAGGTCAAGATTGCAGAACCGCAGAAATCATGCAGAGAAGAAAAAAGAGGAGGTAACCTGAATGAAAAAATCGATCTACAAAAGCTACGACGAACTGCCGCTGATGCTGAACATGAAGCAGCTCTCGGATCTTCTTGGTATCTCAGATGCCAGCGCCTATGAGCTGGTCCAGGAGGAGGACTTCCCCTCTCTGCGCATCGGCAAGCGCATCGTAGTCCCCAAGGAGGAACTGCGGAGATGGATCTCTGCACACACGAAGGGAGGACAGGGCTGATGGGAAATCAGAAGCGAGATGTGAAGAAATATTTCTTCATGTTCCCTAACGCGGTGTTCGAGTTAGGGCTCAACGTGTATGAGCTGGCCATCTACGCCTACCTGCTGCGGATCGAGGACCGGCGGACCTGGCAGTGCGTGGTCAGCTATCCCACCATCGCGGACAAGCTGGGGATCTCAGTCAACACCGTGGCCAAGTATGTGGGACTACTGGAGGAACACGGTCTCATCACCACGGAGCGCACCGACGTCATCACCCGGGACGGACTCAGGCGCAACGGATGTCTCCGGTACACCATCCTGCCGATCCAAAACGCGATTGCTCTCTATCACGAGCGGCAGCTGTCCGCGCTAGAACAAGCAACAACTCGACAGCGAGCGCAGCAGCGAGCGGAGAAGTCCGGCGTGGAGTTCCTTCCATCGGACAAGGAGCAGAGCGCGTGACCACGCCGCTGTGCAGCCTGTGATGAGTTGTGTGCGGCGATGACGGTGCCGGTGGGGTACAATCCCGTCCAAGATGCAGGGCGCGGTGTGCGGGCTGTGTGCCCCAAGCGTCCGGCTCTCCCAAACCAAAATGTTCGGGTGCAGCAGCCGGTCGATTTTAGTGCAGGATAAAGGCAGGGGGTCGCAAGCGCCCCTTCAGCCGGTCACACCGTCCCGCAAAGCGGGGCGGCACAAGGGATCGCGGGTCTTCGGAGGCGGGGGTCATAGGTGGTCGGTTTGGATCAATTCGGGCGTCACAGGTGGCCGTAATGGAGGAGGAAATCCCGCAAGTCCGCTGAAACCAAGCGGTTCGGAGGTGCACCTGCGGGGGTCACCGCGGGGATATTGGCCCGTTTTGAGCCGATTTCAGCACTGTTTAAAATTGTGAATGTTCTGATAATAAAACGAGGTTCCAGTGGCTATTTTCCGTTTCTGTGGTATGGTGTGTTGCTGACAAGG
>OJSH01002400.1_pt1 | contig 12998 bp, 12 predicted proteins | sample 1599441 | NCBI WGS metagenome assembly OJSH01 (sample SAMN04168658, study PRJEB22393) | human gut metagenome | biome: human gut microbiome; feature: stool | host: Homo sapiens | collected 2014-03-24 | reverse complement strand
TATGAAATTCGCAGTGTAGTTTTGTGCAATTTTTCAAATTTGCTCATTTATAGTTAATTGTAATAAATATCTAGAGGGAAAGTATCTTTTACACCGAATCTCATTGTATCTAGAATCCATTTCATTATAATAATTCGAACACATCATAATACACACTCTTTTTGCACGACTTACGCAGACAAAGCAGATTCTATTAGATTCGCTTAATGCCTCTGGATTATTATAAACCCACCACCCTGGAAAATGTCGTTCCTCCATTCCCATCATTATAACAACTTCAAACTCCAATCCCTTTGAGCTATGCCGTGTTGATATTGTTATTTGGTTATCTGGCTTTCCTATCTTTGAAAACTTATTAGTATCATAATCACTATATTTGTCTTCAGCTACTTCTTCTAATAAACTCTCAAGATTTTCCCATTCATCCGGTAAAATTTCAGAATTTACAAGTAAAGTTTGTATTCCCAATTCAGATAACATGTAATTAAGCCATTCTTTCAATCTATCTTTTAATTTTATGCTACCATGTAAAATGCATAATAATTCATGCTTCATTTTTAATCTATCATTTTCACTTTTATACTTTATATTCTGATGCTGTAAAATAACCGTTTCCCAATATTGATAAATGTCATCAAAAGAAGCTTTTTCGCTATCATTTACCCAAACAGAGCATTCTTCCAACCATTTCACAAAATCAGTTCGTTCAAAATTATGTTTTGATATATAGTAAGGTATATTATATTCAATACATTTTACTCCTAAGTTTTTACATTCATTATTATTTGAAAGCAACACAGCAATTTCTTCTAATGGAATTTCCTTATCAATGCATTCTGGAATAATCTTTTTTATAAAAAAGTCAAACTGATCTTCTAGTCCATTATTACAAGAAATAAATCTATATTCTGCTTGTTCTTCTCCTCTTGTCATAGCCCGATAATGTCTAGGAAGATTTAATACAGTTTCAGAACCATCAATAATACCTTGGTTACTTCTGTAATTATTTTTCAGTTCAACAGATATAGTATCTTCTCTTTCATATAATTCTATTAAATAATTTGGTATTGCCCCTGAAAAACCATAAATAGATTGATCAGGATCTCCGACTGCAAATATTTTAATATCTGTCTTTGTAAAGAGAGACATTACCATCTCATGCAAAGGCTTTCCTAAATCTTGATATTCATCAATTACAAGCCATGGATATTTTGCACTTATACATTTTCTAACATATTCATGTTCCTGCAATATTTTTGTTGAAAGGATTATTATTCCCTGATAATCTATATATCCAGCTTTCAACATTCTTTTTTCGTATTCTATAGCAATTGCTTGTGCTTCGGCATCCGAATCAACCAGCACTTGACTTACACCTTGAATATGCAATGCACGCTCTTTATCTATTGCTTCTTTTTTTATTTTCCTTTTTATCCCCAAGTCTTTTAATACACTGCTATAAATTTGTTTTTCCAGTTTCTTAGGCAACACTTTTATTGGTAAACTAATTCCGTAATCATACAAATCTGCAAAATCACCAAGAATTTCTGATATGCAAAAAGAATGTACTGTACCTAAAAATACATTTCTACGTTCTAAATATCCAATTTTTTTTAATCTATCTTTAAACTCTCTTGCTGCCTCTTTACTAAAGGTCAAACATGCTAACCCTTGAGGATCTGTAATGTAATTATTCAGCAACTTCATTATTTTCAATGTAAGAATGGTTGTTTTCCCACTACCCGGTCCCGCAATAACCACAGTACTATCCTCAGTATCATATGCCATCTTTTGTGCTGGATCTGCTGATATTCGTTCTAGCATTTTTGCATAGTAACTCATTTATACGTTCACCTTCTCATAAATATATTCTATTGCTTCTTTAATATAATCCGGTATATGCTCTTTTTTGCATACATGTGCAAACTTCTGTGAAAATCTGCCCTTTCCAATTCCATTTCCTTCAATCTTTCTTAGACACTTCCAATATTCTCCAGACATTATCTCCTTTTTAAAATTTTCTTTTTGAGCGGTTCCCCCAGTAGTTAACTCTGAAAACAAATCATATATAATATTGAGATTTTCTTCTTTATTCGCTTCTTCCGCTGCGGTCTTTTCCATCATATCTACTTCAAAAGTATAATATCCTACAAACAAGCCTAGTTCTTTAAATAGTTTTCTTAATTGATTTATATCTTTTGGAATTTTATTTTCACTGATTAATTTTAGCTGAGATACCATCCTTCCTATAATTTCCATTCCCAACCAACCGTAACTATCCATTTCATTGTTATACATTTTATGATATTGTCTTTCATCCTTATCATTTACAATATAAAAATCTCCATCTGTAATAACGGCATACGGTATATCCAAGTTATGTAACAATTTTACATATGGTTTAAAGTTGGTACAATTAATATTGCAAACAATAATACCTTTCTCATCAAGAGGCTTGCCTAACAATTCGGCAAATCTAGGAACCAAATACTCTTCTGCAATGCCTTCTACCAATAATACCGCTTTCCCTAAATAGATTTCTCCTCTCTTAACGTCCAAATATCTTTCTACATCCAAGAACTCTCCTTCATCCATCGGCATTGATGCTGTAGCATGAATTTCCGTTCCTTCTGAACTATCATTATGTAAATGTACTATGGAATCGATGGGAGCTATTGCAGTTATATGTGTAGAATGAGTTGTCAAGAGTACTGAATTGCTACTATTCTTAATTACATCTCTGTATATAAGTCGCTGATTTACAGGATGCAAATGTGCCTCTGGTTCTTCTATTGCTAGAATTGTAACAGCATTGGATATAGGCATTCTCTTTAACATAAACGCATATAGATTTTCATACTGAACATCTGATACTTTTTCCTTTAAAAAATAATTTCCATTTGCACTTTGTACATAAGTGTTTTTTACTATATCTCCATCTTCAAGCATAACAAGCTCATTATATTTATCTTTTTTTATCAAAGAAGGTACTGTCTTATCTTGCAACATTTGCAAAATCATCGAAATATACAAAATATTATTCAATCCTAAACTTATATCCGATGTGTTTCGTTGAGCCATTAAAAGTTTTAATGACGAAAGTACTCTTCCTGGGCTAATCTCCATAGCTTGAAGCGAAACATCAAAATCATTATTTCCTAAAATTGCTCCAAATCTTTTATTTATATTATTGGTTAAATCTACTAGTTCATCAAGATTTAAAATTTCTTCTCCATTTTTTCTGTATTCCTCTGCAATACGTTCTAAATCTTTTTTATCTATTGCATAGTCTTTTAGCATTCTTTGGATTGGAGATGTCCTTGAGTTTTTTATTTCACCTTCCACATCACGTAATGCTTTAATAACTTTCAAATTCAAATATTTCCGTTCATAAGAACCAAACTTTTTAGTTTCATCGTTTCCTTTAAAAATATTATACTGATACTCTATATTGCCTACATCATCAATATATGGGAAGAATCGGTATGTAAACTTTAATACTTCTTTTCCTTCTTCATTCTTAACAGTTGCATCTTGAAATACCGTCAATATAGTTTTGTTATTTGAATAATTATCAACATAAATCTCAATAACTATTTCTTCTTTGTTTTCCATAGGATTAACAAGCAAATCATTAAAATCGGATTCCTGTAACATTCTATCTTCATCTGAAAGAGTTGGATCTAATATTAACTGTAATGCTCTTAAAAAATTTGTTTTTCCTACATTATTCTCACCAATGATAATTTGTTTATGTCCTAACTGAACATCAACATTTTTAAAATTTCTATAATTTTTTATCTTTACTCTAGAAATAAATAAACTTTTCATTTTACTTTTCCTTTCATATAATTTCTATCTATATTCTTTCATTGTTATATAACTTAAACGCTATAAAATCCGCATTACGTTTTGCATCATCTATAGTCAAAAATTTTTTTCCATTTCAATACTTTTAATAAAAAGGGTTACCTCTTCATCATTAAACCTAATTAACAGTTCATCCATTGTTGACAATGCCTCTTTATTTCCTTGATGAGTTAAACTTTCACGCTCTCCCCTAGATTTAACAGAATAATTTCCTGTCCCTATTCCTTTTCTACGGAATCCTTGATTCAATCCTTTTCTAACTAATACCATAGGAATATTTTTATTCTGCTTTCGGTATAACCTATCTTTTATGTAAAGAAACTCCTCTTTATTTTCATATTCCATCCTTTTTAATTCCTCTAAACTTGTTTTCTTGAACATTTGGTCTCTTTCATCATAATACCAACTAGTAATTAACATACGTTTTCCCTCTTTTTACATAATTTCTTGTTTTACTTTCTGAAATCTCTATCATATCTATTTATTATTTCCCTCGCGGTTTTAATCGAACTTTTAAATTAATTTAAGTAAATAATAGATATAGAGCGAATAATTTTTTCAACTGTATCAATCCTCATTATCCAAATTTCGTTTTACATTCCTACTATCATTTTATCACTTTATCAACCACTATTCTATCTATTTTTAATGCATTAAAATCATATACTTCTTTTTCTTCAGTAATACTCATTGCATTATAGGAAAGACTTATATGGAAGAACTCCCCTAAGCAGACTTTTGCTAGTCAGACTAATACCATATTTAATGTAAATAAAAAGGCTGAAGCCATAACTCCAACCCTTTAATTTTCTCTCGACAAAAGAAAACATATAACCCTTGCATTTATATTTAATTATTCTGAATGATATTCACTCCAAATTACCATTTTTGCGTAACAAATTCAATTTCGTAACAATATCATTCTTTCATTTTCAGTTTCGTTTAGTTTCATCCAATCCATACATCTCGTACTTCAAATCACAGAACAACACTATATATTGTTCTTTAGCACTGCTACATTATAGCACTTCAGAAACATCCAGAAACAAAATACTCTATCTAAAATTGTATTATACTGTTTTACTTCCATGTTACACTTTTATCTACTAGACTACTTTCCAATCAATCATTTCAAGCACTCTCTAGGATTTCAAATGATATATTTTTGATGTAAATTCTCACTTTCAATTTTAAATCCCCTTATAAATTAAGGTTTTTTCAAATATGTTTGTCTGCTGCCGTGGCAGATAAATAGTACCTTTATTTTCTCCATTTTATCTCCTCATATCCTCTCAAAGCCTTATAAATACTGGCTTTTCAGCCTTTGTGCATTTTTTACTTGAAAGGTTCTTTTTCTTATAAATTCTTGTATTTTCTCATGTTTTTTCGGGCATTTGTGGTACAAATGGGTTATTTTTAAAGTCCCAAATTCCTTATGAGATAAGGCTTACATGAGTTGTTTGTGCATGTTTTTGGGTTATAAACTTTTTCTTTTCCAGTTCATCCCTTGCTTCTTTTAATCTGGCAAGTTCTTTCTTTGCATCATCATAGCCGGTATGCGTATAAATATTGAGTGTTACAGATACATCTGAATGCCCCATCAGATATTGCAGTGTCTTTGGGTTCATCCCTGAATTGGCCATATTTGTACAATAAGTATGCCTGCATATATGTGGAGTAACTGGCGGCAATTGCAACAAATTCTCACGATTATATTTTTCTCTTGCATGCTGCATGTACTTTTCCCAATGAAGTGCAACCATTGGCCTTCCATTCTTGTCCAGAAACAGAAATCCTCCATATCCATCCACCATCGGCTCACGTTTTGGTTTCCTTCTATTCTTCAAGATTCGAAGAAATGCTTCTTTTACATCCGCTTCCATTGGAAGTAACCGCGTACCACTTGTTGTCTTTGTAGATACGATGATATACTTCATTTCTCGAGTTCTTTGCAACTGATGATTCACATTGATAATATCTTCTTTAAAGTCCAAGTCTTTTACAGTAAGTCCACAAAATTCAGATATTCTAAGACCTGTCTTGAATAAGATATAAAATGCATCATAATACTGATTATAATGCGGATCATTCTTTACAAAATCAAGAAATTTAGTTTCATCTTCCGGAGAAACAGCTTGTCTTTTCTGACTGTCATTAACAAGTACTGTACCTAATTCAAATCCAAATGGATTTTTTAGAATCAAGTCATCATCCACAGCCATTTGAAAAGCAGGTCTTAAAACACCTCTGATGGAATGAATGGAACTATATCCTCTACCATCTCTTTGTAGTTTTATCAGAAAAATCTTTGCGTCAGAAAGTTTCACATCATCCACTTTCTTATAAGCGAATTCTTCCTTTTTCAATACATTCACCACAAATTTGTAATTCGCTAAAGTATTATGCTTTACTCCTGTTTTCAGGGAAAGATATCGTTCCACAAGTTCAAGCACTGTAATGTTACTTCCTGTAATCCCTTGCATCTGTAAGGACTGAACTTTTCTTTCTTTTTCCCTGAGAGAAAGATCTGCCCGTTTACCTTCCGGCATCTTATCTGCTTCTGTCAATCTCCAACTATATAATATTTTACGCTTACCAAGTGAATCTGTATATTTATAGCGGTAACGTCCACTTGGTTCCTGCCATTCTCCTTGCTGGAGAACTCTGCCTTTATCATCACGTCTCTTTGAAATCATATCCTACCTCCAAGGGGACGCAACATGATATTGTTAGTATATCATGTAACCCCTAATTCGAACACCTCCTTCTTTTAAATTTCATTTTATATCGCACTGAGTGTATCAATAAATTTTTCAAATCTTGTTCGTTTTATCTGTACACGATTCCCATTCCAAAGCAAATACTCTGCATTTGGATTGTCACTGACTAACTTACGAAGCTTTCCTTCTCCAATACGAAAATAGGATGCTGCCTCTTCAATGGATAATGTATACTTCTTCCAATAAGGTATATCATAACTTGTCATTTGTATGCCTCCTTCTATTATCTTTGTTTTTGACATTGGCGGCTGGCAAAGGTATCTATAAAGACTGCCAATGCCAAAGTAGTTTTTTGCCAATGTCATTCTTTATTCTGTGATTAACGCAACTGTTTTTCTTCTCTGACACCAGTCGTAGCTCAATCTACTTTCCAATTGCTTTCTTGCATCTCTTCCTGTTCTGGAAGAAATCCCATAGGCTAGTAGCTCTGCCTCTAATTCTTCTAAACACATTACTTTCCGTTTGGTTAATAACTCCAGGATCAATTTCTGTGCCTTTTCCAGTTTCGTTTCCTTTTTCGTTCCTGCTTTCCCCATCAGCAGATCTTCAATGGATATATCGTATTCTCCTAACCATTTTAAGCCTTCTTCTCCCAAAGAAAACGCTACCGGATTTTCCTTCTTAGCAAGAGAATCCTTTTGCTGATATACCACTCGGACATCCTGTTCCTTCTCTTTTTCCACCTTTTCTACAAATAAGATACTTCGTACTGCCGCTGCGATATCAATGGATCCCAGGGAACGGTAATCGCTCTGACTTCCCGATGACTTATTCAAATGTCCAATGAGAACAATGGCACATCCAGTTCTCTCTGCAATCGTACTGAGATGCCGGAATAATGGCCGTATCTCATTGGCCCGGTTCATATCCACATTGGCTCCCAGATAGGCCTGTATGGGATCCATGATCATGAGGCGTACATTGTTCTGGCGGATGGCTTTTTCAATCCGATCGTCCGTCATAGAAAGCTGTTTTTCATCTTCATTGATGAATCGCACCCTTGTCATATCTGCACCACATTTTGCTAATCTAGGCTTAATGGTATCTGCTATTCCATCCTCTGCTGTTTGATACAACACATTAAAGGGTTCTATGGGAAGTGCATTGGGAAGTTCTTTTCCATTCGTACAGTATGCGGCGATTGCCATTGCAAGCCATGTTTTTCCTTTTCCCGGATTCCCCTGGATCAAAGTAACCTTTCCAAAGGGAATGAACGGATACCATAGCCACTGGACCACCGTTTCCTCAACCTCTGACATCTTGGTGACTGGAATCAGATTTTCCCTGTTGTCTCGCAAGCAGATTTGTTTTGCCATTTCTTTTACATGAAGTCCTGCAACCAGACATTCATTCCAATCTTTTTTGGCTGGCTCTAAACGAAATACACAAAATTCCTCTGGAATCATGGAAACAAACTGCCTGCATCTCTCATTTCCAGGCTCATCATTATCCAGGCACAAATAGATAGACCTAATGTTTTTATGCTCCATATAGACCTGTTTCATCGCTTTTTCACTCAATCCTCCCAGAGAAATATAACTATGCTTTTCCCATTCTTCCGGAACTGCGGTGATATAAGACAAAAAATCAATGGGCGATTCAAACACAAACAGTTTTTCATCCGTTCCTATATGTCCAAATCCATAGGCTTTTTCCGAACCTTTTGCTTCCCCACGATATCGGTGCTCATCGGTTCCCCGCATAGCTGCATATCTGGGATTCTGTTCTTTGTCTCTTCCAACGAATACCACATTGTGATAGTTTTTACTTTCATAAATATCCCCCTTTGCAATCATCTGATCTACAAGCTGTTCCGATAGTTTTCTCTGTTCAATGAGATACTTTCTTGCAATCTCACAGCTTTCATTTCTTTCTGGCAGTTCCAATCCAGGCAAGGGGATGGGGCAGACCTTCTGTCTGCCTGCATCTTCCTTGGCCGTTCTTCTGTTGGTTTCTCCAACTCCCTCTTCTCCTAATAATTCTTTGACTGCCTCTGCAAAAGAAAGACCGTAGAATTCTTTCATAAAATCGATGGCATGACCGCCTTTATTCTGACTAAAACGATACCATTCGTTCTTGTTGATCATCACACTGTCATGTCGTAACCACCGGTATTCTTTTCCACATCGCTTAAACTGTTCTCCTCTCCCAGAAAGAAAAACATATAAATCGGTATCATCTGCTCTTTGAATCTGTTCTCTTGTATATTCTTCCATTTTCTAAAATTCCTCCTATAACTCCATTCCATGATGTTTCTTCTTTGGTTTCATGGTTCTCACTGCTTCTTTTGTTTCTATGGATTGCTCCCGCTTGTTTGTTTCTGGAAGAGAGACCCCTTCTCCTTCCTCTGCCATCAAAGCTTCCACATGATTTTTGATTCCCTCATACTTTCGTAACATCGCATGGATCCGTTTATCTTCTTTTCGTAAAGCCGCTATCTCTTCTGATAAACGAGCGGCTTCTCGTTTCCATTGTCCTTCCGGAATCTTCCCACTTGGGTCTAGATTTTCTTTTAAGATCCTTTCCGAACGATAATATCCGTTAAGTTCCTTCTTATGTTCCTCTTTGAATTTTCCCCTGCCAAAATATTTGTTCTTTAATTCCAGATAAACAGGTCTCGTTTCAAAATACTCTTTTATTGCATAAAGGTTACTGTTGACACTTCGTAAAGCAGACAATTGTTGATTCAATCGCTGACTTACCTCTTTTAGCTGAGTATCTAATTCCTGGATTTTCTCTGTCAGCTGTTCCGGGGTTCTCACATCCTGTTCTTCCAGAAAGCTGATCGTCTCTGCAAATTGTTTCAGATTTGTATTCTTCGCCTTTTGTGTTCCATAAGCGTAGGATTCTGCAACTGCATTTCTCTTGTCATAATAGTTTCTTAGATAATCCGCTAAAGTTGGCTGATGTAAGAACAGCATCCGTTCCATCAACTGGCTTTGTCGAAACAAAGACCATTGAAGAAGATTCTTTGCCCGTTCTTTCATATCATTCAAGGCTCGGATGAGTCGGTTTAAACTTCCCAGTGCGGTTGAAATTCCTCTTGCTTCCATTGCCTGTACGTTCGGTCCTTCATGCACCATCGGGATCTTATCAATCCCCCGTTCCTCATAAGATCTGGCATCAACTCTTTCTGTTAGTCCTTTCTCTTCATACAGTTCGTTACACATCCTCGCCCAGGCACTTCTCAATTCTTCCAAGGTTTCTTTCCTGCTCCAATCCGTTGTATGTACCGCCCGAAATACCGGTTGTCCTTTCTGATTCAACACCGGCTGTCCATCCGGTGTTAATACTGGAACCTTTTTTTGTTTTTGTCCCCAGGTACCATCTTCCTGTAAAGGACGGATGGGAACCATGATGTGCATATGGGGATTGGGGATTTTATCCTTTGCCTTCTTCGGATCATGGATTGCTAGATCTGCGATCATCCCTCTTGCGACTAACTGTTCTTCTACGAATCTTCTTGCAAGCTCAATATTTTCTTCCATAGAAAACTCATTCATCAAGGCAATATCAAAGCTGTGTGCCAGCTGTGCTTTCTTATTCCCTTCGATCCATTCCACCTCATTCCAAAGGGTCTCTCTGTCTTTGAATCTCTCCGGAGCCTGTTGGGGAAGATGGATCTCCGCTAATACCACACCGCCTTTTCTCGTATAATCACTCACTTCTCCATAATACGTACATTCCAGTTTTGCACCGGCTCGGTAAGCAGCACTGGCAATGGCAGACTGCCCTTTTCCTCTGGATAATTGATTCAGATGAAAGTGATAACATCCCATCTTACTCATCTCCTTGTGGCAGTTCACCTCGTTGCATCGCCTTTAATAGTGCTTCCTCTTCTGCAGATTCTCGTTCCTTTGCTTCTGCAGTTTCCGCCCGTCCACGAACCATTTCATGAACGACATCACAAAACTTACAAGCGGGATCATGAAGAAGTTCATCCATCAGCTGATAAAATTCTGCCTCTGTCAGATATTTGGTATCTTTACAGATTGCTTCTATGGCTGCTCCTTTCTGAATCAACAGATGGGTTCGTGCCTTTCGTTTTTTCTTTTTCTGTGTATCTAGATAGTTCAAGGATCTCTGGATCCTATGCTCTGCCTGTTCCTTCTCAAGCTTTGCCTGTTTCAATGCAGCTTCTGTTTTTTCAATCTCATAAAGTGCTTCCTGGGTATATTCCTGAAATGTTTTCTTCTTCGCCATATCGTTCTTTTTCTCCTTTTTCAACTCTTCCATTTTCTCTGTTACGGGATAGGCATTTCTGCCGGAAGGGGAACCCTTCTTCGGATGGATCATCCGCAAACACTTTCGGAATTCCCCTTCAGAAAGATGCTACTTCCGTAGGACGCACATACCTTGTAAGGTATATAAGTGCGCTCTTCTGCTTTCAGCATCCGAGTTTTTCTTACTCAAACGGAAGTTCTTCTCCGTCTGGAAGATTCATAAATCCATCTGGATCGGTATCTTCTTTCTTTTCTGATCCTGACAGTTTCTTCCCTTCTGCGAAATAATGTTCTTCTACGATCACGTTGGTGGCATAAACTTTATTCCCCTCCTGATTCACATAGCTTCCTGTCTGGATCCGTCCGCTTACTAAAATCTTCAAACCTTTTTTCAGATATTTTTCTGCAAACTCAGCATTTTTCCCAAAGGTAACACAAGAAATAAAATCTGTTTCTGCCTTTCCATCCTTTCGATATCGTCTGTCTACTGCCAGCGTGTATCGTGCCATTGCAGTACTGTTTTCATCCTGGAGACATTTCACCTCCGGATTTTTTGTCAGTCTTCCCATTAAGATTGTTTTGTTCATGTAGTTTCTCCTTTCTCTTTTCGTTTTTTGTTTGTTCTTGAATCAGGCCCGATTCTTTTAAGGCAAATGTAATTTGTTCCTCATATATCAGAACGTAGAGAGGGGTTTTTACAAATAAAAAATGAATTTTATTTTTTGTCCTCATATTGTTACAACGCATTTTATTTGATGCCATAATTTGCAGAATTCGGAAAATTAAAACATCCCATTTTTAGCCTTGTTATAACGGTAATAATTTTTTCTATTACTGTTATAACAAGGATTCCAGGGGTTCGGGGATGGAAGATCCCCGTATTATTTCTGCACTATTTATTTTTCTGAAAATGGCATATTATAATGTGCTGATCAACAGTTTTATAAACACACGCATTTTCTCCTTCTCTACACATTCCTGTTGATATGTTTCCTGTGACAACTGTTCCAACCCCCATAATTGTAAATACATCATCAATAATCAATTCAAAGTCTTCTTTTAAACATAATGGAACATCTAATCTGTTCATATACTCTTTTTCTCGCTCTTTTTTGCTTTTACCAAATAATCCCATAGTGTTTCTCCTTTATAACTTACGATTTGCACATCAAATCATTTTCTTCATTCTATCACAGCATCTATTATTCTGCCATCAATCTTTCGAACCAGGTATCCATGACAATAATAAACTGGCTTGCCCCTTTCCACTCTTGCAGCATTTCATCCAGAGTTTTGTGTTTCTCATATTTCTGCACATACACCCAGGTGGCTATACCACTGGCCTCAGAGATAATTCCCGTTATGATCTTACGCATGATGTCCTCAAATTCTGCGATTTCCTCTTTAGGAACAATGTCATAAAGGTCAGGAATCTGGAAATCTTCTTTCCCACAATTCTCATGTACATCAATTAAATCTGCCTTAACTCTCTTTCTGGATTCCTCAGGTAATTTCAAATATTGCCAGATCATTGACACCACTTCGGATGGTGTGTCTTTTTTGATTGGTGGTAACTGAATAAAATCATTGTTTTCGATCATTTTCATATCCTCCTCAAGATAAAATAAAGTCAATAATACATTCTCTTGTCATGTCCAGGACAGTATCCACAAGCACTCCTGCAAACAGGATCAGATACAGAATTGCACTCAGCACAAACAGGAATGCAACCTGTACCCAGTCATGGTAACAGTATGCAGTCGCTATAATCAACAAAGTGAATGTAAACCCAAGGATTCCTCTGACAACCGCATAAGTCTGTACTGTCATCTTCACTGCCAAGCCGATCACAAACAGGATCAGCCATAGCGGCAGTAATAATATCTTCCCAGCAAGTTTTAAAATAAACATGTGTACCTCCTATCTTACCAATCCTGCATATCATGGTTCACCTCTGCCTGATAATACCCGTTCATCGTGGACGGTGCATTACACAGAGCTGCCAGTAAATATTTCTTGATGTTCTTCACTTTTGTGGTATTTCCACGCATACAGTGTAGGACATACTCAATATGTGAATAGGTCAGCATCAGAAATTTTTTCTTCACCAGTGATGCCGGATACC
>OJSH01002389.1_pt1 | contig 13058 bp, 10 predicted proteins | sample 1599441 | NCBI WGS metagenome assembly OJSH01 (sample SAMN04168658, study PRJEB22393) | human gut metagenome | biome: human gut microbiome; feature: stool | host: Homo sapiens | collected 2014-03-24 | reverse complement strand
AAAAAAAACGCCTCAGCGACATGGTTGCGGCACAGGATGCCGCCCGCCTGCTCCAATCGCAGCTTTACCGTTTTTCTGCGGAGGAAAAACACGCCTCCGTCACGCTGGACGGGGCCGGAGGGCCTGTCGATCTTGCCCTCGATCCCCGCCTCACCGTCCGTGAAAACATGGCGTCGCTGTTCCACAAGGCCAGCCGGGGCAAGCGAGGCCTTTCCATGCTTGAAGGCCGCTTTGCCACCGTACAGGCCGATCTGGCCCGTGCGGAGCAAGCCGGGCTCATGGCACAAGCCGCGACGTCCGCGCCGACGCCCGCCAACTCACCCTCTCCCGCCGCGCCGCAGTTCCGCGCTCCGGAATTGCCCAAGAACGTACAGCCGTTCCGCAGCAGCGACGGCTTCCTGCTCCTTCGGGGCCGCGACGCCAAGGGGAACGCCCAGCTTCTCAAGCTGGCAGCCCCGCACGATCTCTGGATGCATACCGGCGGTGGGCCGGGCGCGCACATCCTGATCCGCCGGGATCACGCCGCGCAGGAAATTCCCTCCCGGACCATTTCCGAAGCCGCCATCCTTTCCGTGCTCAAGAGCTGGCGCAAGGACGAAACGCAGGTGGACGTCATCGCCGCGCTCGCCAAGTTCGTCCATCCCATACGCGGCGCGAAGCCCGGGACCGTTCGCATCGACCGTATGGAGCCCGCCATCATCGTCACGCCTGACCCTTCGCTGGAGGAAAAATTGGCGTTGTAAAGAAAATCAGGGGAAGGGAGGGAGGAACTTTCTGAGAAAGTTCCTCCCTCCCTTCCTCCGTACCCCCCTTCCCTCCCTCTTCAAAGATTTTCATCCTTATCGAATCCCTTATCCCGACTCTTGCGGCTCATGGACGATACGGCTTCGAATCTTTTTTCTTATTGAAGAGTACGCAGCGCCATCGACAAAAAAGCCCGTCTGCATACGAAGGCGGGCCTTTCTTCATCAGTACAATCGGAAACAGGGATTCAATAAAGTCAAAAGTCTTTGGAAGAGGAGGGGATGGGGTTTGGGGAAGGGGAGGAGAAACTTTTCTTCAGAAAAGTTTCTCCTCCCCTTCCCCAATCTTTTCCCCCTAAACTTCCGTAATGACCGGAACCACAACCGGATCGCGTCCTACGACCTTGCGGAAGAAGCTCCGCAGGGAGGAACGGATGCGATCGCCAAGGCGCGGGATGCCGAGCCGCGGAGAAGTTTCGAGATGGTCGAGGACAAGACACTTGGCATCCTCAAGCAGATGGCTGAACTGCTGCTCAAACACGAAGCCCTTGGAAATCATGTCCGGGCCGTGGATGACCTCGCCGGTCTCCTCGTCAAGCACCAGTACAACGACGACAACGCCGTCGCCGCCGAGAAGCTGACGCTCGCGCAGAACGAGATTGCCCACATCGCCCACGCCCTTGCCGTCCACAAGAATGGAATCGGCGGGGATCTTCTCCTCAAGCCGAATGGTATCAGGCAACAGGGTCAACGGCTCGCCATCGTCGAGGATGAACGTGCGCTCGGGCGCAATGCCCCAATCACGGGCCAAATCGCGGTGCTGGATCAGATGGCGGTACTCGCCGTGAATCGGCACAAAGAACTTGGGCCGTACGGCGTCGAGCATGGTGCGGAGCTCGTCGCGCCGACCATGGCCGGAAACGTGCACAGGGCGCGTCCCGTCGTGGCAGACATCGGCCCCCATGCGGTACATCTGGTTGATCAGCCGGTTGACGGCGCGCGCATTGCCCGGAATGACACGGGAAGACATGATCACCGTGTCGCCTTCCATGATGGAAAGCTGACGGTGCTCGCCGGACGCAATGCGGGAAAGCGCGGACAGGGGCTCTCCCTGAGAACCTGTGGCGATGACCACCATGCGCTCAGGGGAAACATCGGGGATGGTCTGGTCCGTAAACAGCTCGGGCGGCATACGCATGAAGCCAAGATCGCGGCCGCGCTCAATATTGTTCACGAGGCTGCGGCCGCTGACCACAACGGCGCGGTCGAATTCGCGGGCCATGTCGAACACCATCTGGATGCGCTCGATATGGCTGGAAAAAAGCGTGATGACAATACGGCCTTTCGCTTCCGAAAAAATCTCGTGGAACGTCTCGCGCACCACTTTTTCTGACTGGGTGTGCCCTTCGCTCTCGGCATTGGTAGAGTCGGAAAGCAACAGCCGGACGCCGTCAGCGCCCGCGAAACTCCGCAGGGCGGGCAAATCCGTGCCGACGCCGTCAGAAGGAAATTCATCGATCTTGAAGTCGCCCGTATGCACGACTTTTCCCACTGGCGTATCCACCGCAAGGGCGTATCCCTGCGGGATGGAATGGCTCACCGGAATGAAATGGAAACGCAAGCCGCCGAGCGCCAACTCGTGTTCGGGGGTCACGGTAATGAGTTCGGCCCGGTCGAGGAGGCCGCGTTCACGGAGCTTGTGCTCCACGAGCGCCAGCGTCATGGGGGAGCCGTAGACTTTCAGGCCCTTGATAAAAGAAACCAGCCAAGGAACCGCTCCGATGTGGTCTTCGTGCCCGTGCGTAAGCACCACGCCGAGCAGCCGCCCGCGCTGAGCCAAGATGGGCTCCAGCGGCGGAATGACCACATCCACGCCAAGTTGCTGGTCATCAGGAAACATGATCCCGCAGTCGACAAGAACACACCCTTCGGGCGTGTTCCACATCTGGCAGTTCATGCCTATTTCACCCAATCCCCCCAGGGGAGTAATCGTCAAAAAAGTATCCGTCATTATGCTCTCTGTTCGTAGGTTATTGTCGGAAGTTTACCCGAAGCCCGGCGTTTTCACAAGACGTTATCGTAAAGGACGGGCACGGAAAAAGATAAAAAAATAAAGTAATTTCAGCGAATAATAAAACGAAGCCCTTCCCACAGCAGCCAGCGGACGCAAGCGGATATAAACGCCAAAAGGCCGGGGTTTCCCCCGGCCTGAACAAATCTGAAACGGGCCTCGCGGCTTAACGCTTCGAATACTGGTAGCGAGCACGAGCGGCGCGCTGACCGTACTTTTTGCGTTCCTTCTTACGGGCGTCGCGGGTCAGGAACCCTGCACGCTTCAGGACGCCGCGCAGGGACGGGTCGGCGCTCAGCAGGGCACGGGAAATCCCGTGACGAACGGCTTCAGCCTGACCGGTCACGCCGCCGCCGCAGACGTTGACCTTCACGTCGAACTTGTCCACGAGCTTGGTAAGGACCAGAGGCTGGCGGATGATCATCTGAAGGGTCTTGCGGGGGAAATAATCTTCCACTTTACGACCGTTGACTTCGATAGCGCCGTTGCCGGCATAGAGACGGGTACGAGCAGTAGCGTTCTTGCGACGGCCCGTGCCGTAATCAAACTCAGACATGATTGACTCCTGGCCTCGTTAGTACGGGAAGGACAGAGGCTTCGGGCCCTGGGCAGTATGCGGATGCGTGGGGCCAGCATACACCTTGAGCTTCTTCAGCATGGCACGACCCAGACGATTCTTGGGAAGCATACCACGGACGGCGTGCATCAGCACGTCGGCAGGCTTCTCAGCAAGGAGCTTGTCGAGCGTAATTTCACGCAGACCGCCCACATAGCCGGAATGATGGTAATACTTTTTCTTTTCCAGCTTGGCGCCGGTGACCTTGATCTTTTCGCAGTTGACAACGACGATAACGTCGCCATTGTCCATGTGAGGAGCAAATTCGGGCTTGTGCTTGCCGCGGAGGCGATGGGCAATTTGGGCGGCCAGACGGCCGAGAACCTGATTGTCCGCATCCACTACAAACCACTGGTGGTCGATATGCTCCGGAGTGGGGCTAAACGTCTTCATGCTGAAGCGTCTCCTCTGCTAAAACTTGTAGAACGAAATGTATAAAATGCCAGAGCAGGCTTGTCAAGCGACAAAACCGTTTTCCTTCTGCGCTCGGCAGAACAGAACCGTTGCCGGGGACGCCCTAGCATCGATTCTCATAACATGGCGCTTTTGATAAAACGCCCTGGAACCGCCCGGCGTCTGCCCCTGCAGCCCTTTGTGAGGAAAGGGAGAAAGGAAATCCGGACATTGTTCGGAGCAAAACACAACGCGGGGCAGCCACAACCATGCGAGTAACGGATCACAAGGGAGAAGCCGATGTCCGCAATCCGAAAAAGCCTTTTACAGCTTATGTTTTCCGGTTCGTACATGCGCCGCTGGAACGACAAACTGCGTCCCGTGGAACTCTACGAAATAGACAAGCAGGCGCATAAAATGATTGTCGCCTGGATGCTCACGCTCCTGAACAGCGGTGGTTATTCTGCCTCAGATCAACTTAAATTGCAACAGGAAGTTATAGAAAGAGGGCTTTTTGATTATCTGTACCGTCTGGTCACAACCGACATCAAGCCCCCCGTATTTTACCGTATCTGTGAAAACGAGAAAGATTACAAAGAACTGACGGAATGGGTCCTCAAAGAGCTTCGCCCCGTGCTCGGCGCGCCGGACGAAGGTTTCTGGGAGCGCCTTTCCGCCTACCACAGGAACCGGGATCGGACGAGCCTCCCGGATCGCATTCTCACGGCGGCCCACCACTACGCTTCGGGGTGGGAATACAACGTCATCAAGCCATTCAACACGTTTGACGAGGAAAATCAGTCCATTGCCGAATCTTTCACCGAGCGTCTCGACAGTCTGACCGATCTGTGCGGCGTGAACGAACTCATACAGGGGCACGCCTTTTTCAGCGATTCGCCCACGGCCTTGGGGCGTTTCGCCAAGCTGTGCGGCCAGCTCCGCTTCCAGATCCGCTGGGCCGACACGCCCCGCGTGCCGGAAACCTCCGTGCTCGGGCATATGTTCCTCGTTGCTGGTTACGCGTATTTCTTCAGCCTCTCCCTCGGAGCCTGCCCCGCGCGCCGGGTCAACAACTTCTTCGCCGGACTGTTCCACGATCTGCCGGAACTGCTCACGCGGGACATCATCACCCCGGTCAAACGCTCCGTAAACCAGCTCCCAAGCCTTCTGCGCGCCTACGAACTGCAAGAGCTGGAGCGGCGTGTCTTCGGCCCCCTCGCTGCCGGGGGGCACGACCGGCTGGTGGAACGCCTCCGCTACTATCTCGGCCTCGTCGGTGAGGGTGTGACGTCAGAGTTCGACGAAACCATCCGGGACAGCTCAGGGCAAGTGCGCTGCCTCGGCTCGTTCGACGCCCTCCACGCCAACGGAAATGAAGACGGACTCGATCCCAAGGATGGGACGCTGCTCAAGGTTTGCGACAACCTTGCCGCGTTCATCGAGGCGCACTCTTCCGTCCGCACCGGGATCTCCTCCCCCAACCTGCATGAGGCCATTGCCCGGATCAGGGGCGATTTCCGCCATCGCTCCCTTGGCCCGTTGTCGCTCGGGACGATCATTGCGGATTTTGATTAAGAAAAAAGGAGAGGGGGCGGGAGGGGCTTTCTGAAGAATCCCCATGAAGGGGACAAGCGGCCCTCCCCCACCCTCTGCAAAGACTTTCATTAAGGATCAATGATGAGAAGGGTGGCTTACCGGACACCCCGCTTGTCGGCCTTCCCCCGGCGGCTCCGAGCAAGCTCCCCAAACGGCAGGCCTCACCGGACAATGCGGGAATGGATTCTTGCGAAAGGCGCATGTGAATGGGACTCTATTGGGATTCGACAGTTCCGTTGAAATCCCTGAGCCCATAAAAAAACGAGCACTGCAATACAGTGCCCATTTTTTTTATCCTTTGGTAGCTCTTACCGAAAAAGGGCCTTACCCCGGCAAAACAGACACCCCTGCCGGGAAAACTCCCGTTCCGCCCCCAATCGAAAGCCTTGGGAGCGGAGGGGCTGGAGAAGGGGGAACCGTGGGATGCTCCCCACTTCTTCAGAAGGGTCCCTTCCCCCCTTCCAGCTCTCACGCTACCCAATATTCACCATAAAAAAGTACACAATCGGCGCAAGAAGCAGCCGATACACGGCGAAAGGCCGCAGGGTGATGCGCCCCACAAGGGCGATAAACGTCTTGATGGCGAGCCAGCCGAAAAGGAAGGCGAAAAACAGCCCAGTAGCGAACAACGGAATATCATCCACCGTGAAGAGGGACCACGTCTTGAGGAGATCGTAGCCGGTGGCCGCAAACATGATCGGCACCGCCGCCACAAACGAATATTCCGCGGCAAGAGCGCGCTTCTCGCCAAGCAGCATCCCGCCCATAATCGTAGAGCCGGAGCGGGAAAACCCCGGCCACAGCGCCATGCACTGGCAAAGGCCGATGCCGAGCGCCAGTTTGGGCGTCACCTCGTCGATACTGGAATACTTGGGCGGGCGCTTCGCACAGTAGCTTTCCACAAAAAGCATCAGCAAGCCGCCGACGGCAAGCGAAAGCGACACGCTAAAGGGGGTGAAAAGCTGCTTGATGTACGAATGGAGGAGCAAACCCAAAACCGACGGCGGCAGCGTCGTCAGAAAAAGGAGCCAAATCCCCCTCAACCCGGCAAAAGGTTTCGGGGCTGACGTTTGCACCCGACCGGGCAGCAGCAACCCCATGAAACGGTCCCAATACACCATCAGTACGGCGAAAATGGAACCAAGCTGGATGGCGACCTCAAATGTGCTGGCCTTCGGGCCCGTGAACCCAAGCAGGTCTCCGGCAATGACCAAATGCCCCGAAGAAGAGACCGGCAGGAATTCGGTCAATCCCTGCACAGCCCCCATGATGAGGCCGGTAGAAAACCAATCCATGTGCTACTCGCAGGCGTTACACGGCGTTATGGCTCTGGCGGCGAAAGCGACGGCCTCACGGTACAGATGGGGCGGCGCGTACGGCGTGAGGACACGGGTACGGTTGGCGCCGACCACCAGCGACATGAGAATCTGGGCCGTTTCCTTCACGAGCAGCTCGCGGATGGAACCGTCTTCAATGCCCCGCCACAACTGCTGTTCCAACAGTTTGTGAATGTCGTTGAACTTTTCGAACATCAACTCGCGGTCGTCGGTCGTCTTCATGTCGCTGTAAGGCGAACAGCGCACAAGGACAAGCCAGTTGGAGTCGGGATCAATCGAAAAATCGAGATACGCCTTGCAGAAATTCAACACGCTCTCGCGGCCATTCTTGCCTTCGTCGCACGCCCGCTGCAAAACTTCATGAAAGCGTTCGAGGACGTCCATGCCTGCGGCAAGAAAAAGCTTTTCCTTGTTTCCATAATGATGGGTCAACAACCCGAGAGCCACTCCCGCACGTTCGGAAATCTTCTTGAACGTGGTTTCGGTATAGCCGCATTCGCCAAAAAGTTCCTTCGCGGCCTTCAGCAAGGCCTCCTTCTTCGTCATGGCCATATGATCCCCCCAAAAAACATGATCAAGAAACAACGCTGTTTAGTTGCGCAACCAACAGACTATGCTACAGGATTCCGCTCGTCAACGGAAAAGTATGCCTCGTGTGAGCGGCGTTCTTATACTGTTCAAAAAAGAATTGCACCCTTTTTTTCATACAGCGGAAAAAGGAAGCGGTATTCACTCCTTCCCGGAAGAAACCGGATAGACGCGCCATACGAGCGCACCGATGACCAGCGCCACGCCGATCCCCATCGCATACGGCCCGCGCCATCCTATATATGACCAGCCGATCCCGAAAAACAGCGGCGAAAGGCTTTGGCTAAGCCGCAGCACCGTACCGTTCATAGCCATGACGATGGCCCTGTTGCGCGTTGGGGCAAGCGTGGTCATACGGGCGTTCAGCAAGGGGAACGTCAGCCCCTGCGCCACTCCGCCGATGAAAATGGGCAAAGTCAGCCACCAGAGCGAGGACACGGCGTCGGGAAGAACCAGCATGAGCGTTTGAGCCACGACGTAGCAGCACGTAGCGCTCAGCATCAAACGGCGGTGCGAGTATTTCCGCCCGAGCCACGCCAGATTCATGGCAATGGCCGCCGTACCCAGCGAAGCCACGGTAAAGACGGCTCCGATATGGGAAGGGGTTGCTTTATATAATAGGTCGGCGAGCAGAGGGAAATAGGTGATGGTAGGCCCGTAAAGAATGCAGAAACAGAGAAAAGTCAGCCCGAAAAGCCCGATTGCGGCGGAGTGGAAAATGATGGAACGGCTATCCCGCGCGTACTGTTTCCAATCCATGCCGGTATGCGGGCGCTCCAGCGGGACACCCAGGGCAAGCAGCCCCACCGGCAGCGCGGCCAGGGAAATCCAGAACGGCCACCTCCAGTCCATCTCACCGAGGAAGCCGCCGATGGCCGGGTACAACGCGGTGCCGAAGCTGATCGTGGCGCCGACCATGCCCATGACTTTGGGGCGATCCGCTTCCTTATAGAAATCACCTACCAGCGTCCCGTACAAGATCCCCAAAGGTGCGGCCCCCAGCCCTTGTATGGCTCGCCATGCCAGCAGGTTCTCGAACGAATCGGAAAAAGCGCACCCCATTCCCCCACAGGCGAACAGCAGCAGCCCCGGCAGCAACACGGCCTTGCGTCCGAAACGGTCGGCAAGCACGCCCGCCACCGGCGTCATAAACGCGCTCGGCAGCGTAAAGCAGGTGATCAGAAGCGCCACCCCTGCGGCGTCCTGATGAAAAACGGCCCCCAGCTTAGGCAGAATAGGCAACGTGATCGAGACGCCCATAACCCCCATGAGGGCCACGCACAGCACAAGAACCAGCCCCGCAAGACTGACGGGGCGGGATTGCCCCTCTTGAGATGCCTCGCCGGGCAGGCCGTCCTTTGTCACGTGTCCTCCTCATCGTTACGGGTGGATTCTCCGAATTCGCCGCTACGGATTTGGAGAGCCGATATGGCCGCAGTGTGCTTCAATCCCGCCAGCCAGACAACCTTTTTCCAAGGTTGATCTTCTGGCGGTTCCAAAGATAGCGAATAGAACGCATTACAGGGTGCAACGTCTCCCGCCGATTCCGCTCACGCGCTTCCTCAAGCAATGAGATCCACTTTTGCGTCAGCATGTTCACGTCAAAGGCTTGCGCCCGCTTCGCGCCGTGTTCCGTCATCCTCCGGTATAAACCAGATTCCTGTTGCAGGCGATCAATGGAGTCCAGCACGGCCTCGGCCGAGGCTGCTTCCAGAAAATCCAGCGGGGAGGTACGCAATTCCCTGTAGGCCGGTTCCGGGCCAAGTAGAGCGGGTGCGCCCGCTTTCCATGCGTTGATCAGCTTGGATGCCGGTTTGGTTGCCAGCACAACAGGAGGGCAATCACGGATTGCCAGCACGGCATCCACATGCTGGTAATCGTGCCATTCCCCCTGGAAACGGTTGACGAAGCGGACCCCCCGCTGCCGCAGGGCATCCTGAAAGGCACCGGTCTTCACGAACTGCGGTTCATATTGATCGCTGCCGAAGTAAGCAATCGTTTCAAGGCGATCTCCCCGTGCGGGATCTCGTGGAATCAAACCCGGCTGGGGCCAATGCGGCATCGTCCGCCGCAGCCCCGTCTCCCCCATCAACCCGTTCTGCATAACGGTCATATCGGATAACGCGGGGCGGGGCCGGTCCGCTTGCGCGACAACGGCAAAACACCGGTGAACGCCCTGTGCAGGGGTCGCATCATCCCAATGGAAAACGCACACGGCATTGTCGACAGATCTGCAGCTTAATACGGGGTCAAAGGGGCAATCAACAGCGCATAGCCGCGCCCATGTCAGTATTATCCAGCAATCCCGTCCGGAAATGATCCGTTCCGGGCATTCGTCCGGAGCAAAGGGGCGAGGCTCGGAAACAAGCTCAGGCCACTTCTTGAAAAGATGTTTCTCATTGACGACAAAGTATATTTTCTCTCGCGGACAAGCACGGGACGACATGGGCGGATCACTCCACCGCGTGATATTCACAGCGGATTGTTTAAGATATAAAGAACGTATTTTTTATTATACCATAGAATAAAGTAAGATATGTCTTTATATTGTTTACTTGACCAAACAGCGGCTTGCCAAAACAAAAACGTTCCTGCCTGACGGCATCCAATCAATATTTTTTCTACATAATCGTCCATAATAACTTGCGCAATTCTTTTTTTGGTATGGCACACAATTTGTGACTCTTCGATCAAACAGTCGACAATGCTTGCACTAACGGGAAAAACACCACATACTATAGGGTAACTTTTGGGGAAGGTTTCTTTTCTTCTTTCACAATTCTGTCCAAGGTAAAGGAGTCATTATGTCCGTTGAACTGCTTGCTATGGTAGCGGTTCTGCCCATTTTGGTGGCGCTCATCCTTATGGTCGGCATGAGATGGCCCGCAACGAAAGCGATGCCGCTCGCGTGGCTTGTCTGCGCCGTCAGCGGCATCCTTGTCTGGGGGTTGAGCCCCGGATATGTTGCCGCTCTGACGTTGCAGGGCATCGTCACCGCCATCGGCGTTCTCATCATCGTTTTCGGCGCCATCCTGATTCTCTTCACGTTGGAGAAGAGCGGCGGCATGGAAACCATCCAGTACGGGATGCAGAACATCAGCCGCGACAAGCGCGTTCAGGCGATCATCATAGGATACATGTTTGCCGCCTTCATCGAAGGCGCGGCCGGTTTCGGCACCCCCGCGGCGCTCGCCGCCCCACTCCTGCTGGCCCTCGGCTTTCCCGCCATGGCCGCGGCCATCATCTGCCTTGTGTTCAACAGCTTCCCCGTGAGCTTCGGTGCGGTGGGCACTCCCATCGTCATGGGCCTCTCCCCGCTCAAACCCATCCTTGACGCGGGCGTCGCCGACGGCGGCATGACCTATGCGGCATTCTGCAAAATCGTGGGCGAATACTGCACGATGATGCACATCCCCATGGCTTTCATCCTGCCTGTTTTCATGCTCGGCTTCATGACCCGTTTCTACGGCCCCAACCGTACGTGGTCCGAAGGCTTCTCCGCGTGGAAATACTGCATCTTCGCCGGCGTCTGCTTCTCCGTCCCCTACTTCATCGTTGCGTGGACCCTTGGACCCGAACTGCCTTCCCTCATCGGCGGCCTCATCGGCCTCGGCATCCTCATTTACGGCACCAAGCGGGGCTTCTGCGTTCCCGAAACCACCTGGGACTTCGGCCCGCATGAAAAGTGGGACGCCTCCTGGACCGGCAGCATCGCCGCCAGCGGCAAGACCGAATTCCATCCCCACATGACCCAGTTCCGCGCATGGCTGCCCTACGCCATCATCGGCCTCATCCTCGTGCTGACCCGTATCCCGGAACTCGGCCTCAAGGCGTGGCTCGCCTCCTTCAAGCTCAGCTTCGTCGATATCCTCGGCTATCAGGGCGTGAGCGCCTCCATCGACTACCTGTTCCTGCCCGGCACGATTCCCTTCACGCTGGTCGCCATCCTGACCATCGGCCTCCACAGCATGAAGGCCAACGACGTGAAGGACGCATGGACCACCACCTTCGCCAAGATGAAGGCCCCGACCATCGCGCTGTTCGCCGCCGTGGCGCTGGTGTCCATCTTCCGTGGCTCCGGCGTGAACGACGCGGGCATGGACTCCATGCCGCTCGCCCTCGCCAAGACCCTCGCCGCCCTCACCGGTGAAGCCTGGCCCGCCCTCGCTTCCTACGTCGGCGGCCTCGGCGCCTTCATTACCGGCTCCAACACCGTGTCCGACCTGCTCTTCGCCCAGTTCCAGTGGGATATGGCCACGCAGCTGAAGCTCTCCAAGGAAATCATCGTTGCCGCTCAGGCCGTCGGCGGCGGCATGGGCAACATGATCTGCATCCACAACGTCGTGGCCGTCTGCGCCGTTGTGGGCCTCTCCGGCAGCGAGGGCATGATCATCAAGAAGACCTTCTGGCCCTTCCTGCTCTACGGCATCATTGTCGGCATCATCGCCTGCGGGCTCGTTTTCTAGAATGGTATAGAACCATTGAGGAAGGGAGGGAAAAACGTTTCTCCGGAAACGTTTTCCCTCCCTTCCCCAAACCTGCGGCGCGGAGCCCATCCCTCCTTTACCAAAGGCTTTCGCGCTCATCGAACTCTGATTACAACATTCTCCGTATGAAAAGGCCGCCCGAAATGTTTCGAGCGGCCTTTTCCGAAATGGATGGGGCCCCTCAAGCGGTACGCTCTTCGGACTTAAGGCGGCCTGGCCGTTCCGCCAACAGCCCAAAGCCATAACCGAGCGCCGCATCGGCGGAATTCAAAACCAAAAGGGGAACCTTCCTTCCGAAAGATTCCCCCAATGGCATCGATCCTTTTCCCCTACGAAATCTTGCTTCCCGGCGCGACATCCCCACCGGGGGCGAGGAGGGTCAGCTTGCCGTCCGGGGCTTCCGCGGTCAGGATCATGCCCGCGGACACGAGCCCGCGGATCTTGCGCGGCGCGAGGTTGGCGACCACGCACACCTGACGGCCCACGAGGGTTTCCGGCTCAAAGTGTTCGGCAATGCCCGACAGGATCTGACGCGGTTCGGCTTCGCCAAGATCGATCTTGAAGCACAGCAGCTTGTCGGCTTTGGGCACCCGGCCCGCTTCGAGGATCGTGCCCACGCGCAGCTCAAGCTTCTGGAAGTCGGCGTATTCGGCCACCCCGGGAACAGACATTTCGGCGGGCGCCGAAGCAGGCGCGGCTTTGGCTTCCTTCTCTTTGGCGGGCTTCTTCTGCTTCGCCTTCTTGTCTTCCTTCATCTCTTCCGGGATTTCCAAGCGCGGGAACAGGTTGGACGCGGACGCGATCACGCTGCCCGTCGCAAGGCATTCCCAAACGCCCTCTTCATCGTTGACGTTCCCGGCGGGCGCGACGCCGAAACGCTCGGACGCGGGCAAGGGCTGGCCGAGCTGCTCAAGCAGAGCCGCCGCCGTGCCCGGCATGACCGGCCACAGGCAGAGCGCCACCTTGCGCATACATTCGAGCAGCAACCGGATGACCGTACCGAGGCGGGCCGTATCGCCCTGCTTGAAAAGCGTCCACGGGGCCTGAGAATCCACATACTTGTTGAGGGCGCGCACGAGATCCCACAGCGCGTCGAGGCCCTGCGAGAAACGGATGTTGCCGAACAGCTGCACGTAGTTGCGGCGGGAGTTCTCCGCAAGTTCGATGAGCGCCTTGTCGTCCTCGGCCAGTTCGCCCATCGGCGGAACCTTGCTCTCGAAATACTTG
>OJSH01002349.1_pt1 | contig 13318 bp, 9 predicted proteins | sample 1599441 | NCBI WGS metagenome assembly OJSH01 (sample SAMN04168658, study PRJEB22393) | human gut metagenome | biome: human gut microbiome; feature: stool | host: Homo sapiens | collected 2014-03-24 | reverse complement strand
CAGCTTCCAGAACGTGGACAAGGTCCAGCAGCTCGAAGGGCACATCCGCAAAAAGCTGAGCAACAAGGGGCTGACGGCCAAGCACCACCTTTCGGACATCGTGCATTGCAGCCGGCTGATCGACGAAACCATCGAGGACGCCTGCCGCTACGCCGCCGCTTCGTCCAACATCCTGATCGTGGGCGAGACGGGGACGGGTAAAGAACTGTTCGCGCAGGGCATCCACAACGCCAGCCAGCGCCGCAACGGGCCGTTCGTGGCCATCAACTGCGCGGCCCTGCCCGAAAACCTGCTCGAAAGCGAGCTGTTCGGCTACGTGGAGGGCGCGTTCACGGGGACGACGCGGGGCGGCAAGATGGGGCTTTTCGAACTGGCCCACAACGGGACGCTGTTCCTCGACGAAATATCCGAAATCCCGCTGAACATGCAGAGCAAGCTCCTGCGCGTGCTCCAAGAGCACGAGGTCCGGCGCATCGGCGACGACCGGGTGACCGCCGTGGACGTGCGCATCATCTCGGCGACCAACGTCAACCTCCACAAGCTCGTCGCCGCCAAGCGCTTCCGGCAGGATCTGCTCTACCGCCTCGACGTGTTGAAAATCACGATCCCGCCCCTGCGCCGACGGGGGGAGGACGTCATCGAGCTGTTCCACTTTTTCCTCAAGAAATTCTGCTGGAAGAACCGCGAGGCCCTGCCGGAGGTCGCCCCGGACTCGCTCCACCTGCTCCGGGAATACCCTTTCGCGGGCAACGCGCGGGAACTGCGCAACGTCGTCGAGCGGGCGGCCGTCCTGCGCCGCAACCGGGACGTCCTGACCTCCGCGGATCTCAACAGGGCCCTGCATCCCGAGGACATCGAGGAAGTGCCGCCCCTTCTTGCTGCAACGCCAGCGCCCTTCCCTCCCGAGGCCCCGCAAGCCTCCGGGCCGGACAACGAAAAGGACAGGCTGCTCGCGGCCCTGCGCGCCTGCGGCGGCAACCGGACCCGTGCCGCCCGCGAACTGGGCATGGACCGAACCACACTATGGCGCAAACTCCAGAAATATATACAGAAATAACCAGTACATCCAACAGGTTGCCCTTTTGGGCGCAAGGCCGCCGCCGCAACGGATTGTTGCATATATGTTGCAACGATCCGTTGCATCCGTATTCCGTTGCAACAGCCCGCCGCCCTCCTCCCCGCCGTTTCGCGGGTGCGCCGCGTTCCCGTCCCCCCCGCTCTGTTTGAACAATCAAACGTCTCTCAGAAGGCCGCCGATGTTTGCCAAATCCACCCGGCGGCTCCGGAAGGCGCGCGCCCGGCACACTGCCGTCACCGCTCTGGCACCGAACTTGCTAAATAACGCCCGGAGAGAATGTCTGTTTCTATTATTGCGGAGGAGATAGAAATGTCGAGTGCCTACGTATTGGTAGCCTTTGCCGTATGTATTTTGCTGATGATACTCTTCATCTCAAAATGGAAGATCCACCCCGTCACCAGTATTCTGGTCGCAACCATCATTCTGGCCATATCCATCGGAACCCCGTGGGACAAGATTGAAGGCATCATCAACAAGGGCATGGCGGACACGCTGAAGAGCATCGCCATCGTCATCGTGCTCGGATGTATCCTCGGTAAAGTCCTTGAAGAGACGGGAGCCGCCGTCAGCATCACCAAGGCGACCGTCAAGCTCTTCGGTGAAAAGCGCGTGCTCTGGGCCATCCTGCTGGCCTCCGCCATCCTCGGCATCCCGATCTGGGCCGACACCGTGGTCATCCTGCTCATCCCCATCGTGTCCAATCTGGCCCTCCAGACCAACAAATCCATGATGTCCTACGGCACGGCATTGTATATGGGCGCGCTCGTCACCGCCTCGCTGGTGCCGCCGACCCCCGGCCCCGTGGCCGCCGCCGCGCTGCTCCACCTGCCGCTCAGCGACGCCATCATGTGGGGCGTCCTCATTTCGATCCCCTCCGTCTTCGCCGCCGGGCTGTACTGCCTCACCCTGAAGGAGCCCGTGGCCCCGCAGGACGAGTACATCAAGTCCGCCGAAGCTTCGAAGGACAAGCCCCTCCCCTCGGTGGGAACCTCGCTTGCCCCCATCATCCTGCCGCTGGTGCTCATCTTCCTGAACACGGGCATCAACGCCATGTTCCCGGACACGACCGTTGCGAAGGTCTTCAAGTTCGTCGGCTCGCCGCTCGCCGCGCTCCTCGCGGGCTGCCTGTTCTCGCTGGTGCTCACCGGCGCCGAATGGCGCTCCAAGAAGGTCATGAACGACTGGGTGGAATCCGCCCTGCGCTCCTCGGCCATGCCCATCATGGTCACCGCCATGGGCGGCGCGCTCGCCGCGTTCATCAAGAACGCGGGCGTCGCCAACGCCGTGGCCGAAACCGTGGTGCAGTTCAGCATCCCCGGCATCATCATCCCGATCCTCATCGCCGCGCTCATCCACGTCATCACCGGCTCCAACGCCCTCGGCGTCATGACCGCAGCGGCCCTCGTCGAGCCCATGCTCGGCGCGCTCGGCATCTCGCCGCTCGCCGCCTTCCTCGCCTGCGGCACGGGCGCGCTCATGTTCAAGCACGCCAACTCGTCCGGCTTCTGGGTGACCGTCACCATGTCCAACATGGACATCCGGCAGGGCATCCGCGCTGTCGGCGGCGGCTCCACGGTGGCCGGGGTCACCGGCGCGGCCATCACGGTCATCCTGCACTTCGCCGGGATCATCTAAACCAACGGGCGGGCCCGGCTGCCTCCCCCCGGCGGCCGGAGCCCCCAATGCGCCATGCAAGGACGCATGGCATGGGAAAGGCGGGAACGCATCAAAACCGTCCCCGCCTCTCCCCGTCATAAAGGAACGGATATGGATACTTTCGTCACCAAGGCCGCCCGCCTCAACGGCCCCCGCGACATCGAACTCATCGAACGCGAACTCGTCTGCGGCGAGGACGACATCATCGTCAAGAACCACCTCATGGGCATCTGCGGTTCCGATAAAAACTTCTACCGCGGCTACCTGCCTCCGAAGACCGCCGAATTCCGGCAGGACCCCAAGTTCCCCTTCCTGCTCGGGCACGAGAGCGGCGGCACGGTCGTTGCCGTGGGCAGCCGGGTGGCCGACTACAAGGTCGGCGACAAGGTCATGGCCTTCGGCTGGAACAACAACTTCGCCGAATACTTCGCCGCCAAATCCTTCCAGCTCCAGCCCGTGCCCTATGGCCTCGACATGGACATCGCCTCGCTGGGAGAACCCATCTCCTGCGCCATGTATTCCGGCCTGAACAGCGGGGTGCAGCTCGGGGACACCGTGGTGGTCATGGGCGGCGGCTTCGCCGGGCAGATCATCGCCCAGTGCGCCAGACGTAAAGGCGCGTACCGCGTCATCGTGGTGGACGTTCTTGAAGGCAAGCTGGCCCTCGCCCGCAGGCTCGGCGCGGACATCACCCTCAACCCCGGACAGGACGACGTCATCGAGGCCGTCAAGGATCTGACCAACGGCCTCGGCGCGGACGTGGTGGTCGAAGCCGCCGGAACCGCCGAATCCTTCAACACCGCCAGCGAGATCATCAAACACAACGGCAAGTTCGTGTTCTACAGCTGGGTCACCACCCCGGTGACGCTGAACATCAGCCGCTGGCACGACGACGGGCTGGAATTCATCAACACCTGCCTCGTGCACCACACCTGGCAGCAGCGTTATGTCTGGTGCCCGGAAGCCCTGCGCCCGGTGGCCCAGGGGCTCGTCGACGTCAAGCCGCTCATAACCGACGAATTCAAGCTGGACGACATCAAGGCCGGGTTCGACCTCGCCGACAAGGACGATGCCGCCATCAAGATCGTATTCAGGCCGTAACCGGGCCGGGCCGCCGATCCCGCCTCCCCCGGAAATGGAATCGCGCGGCCTTGCCGGAAGGCCCCGGCGTCCCCGCCCGTGGGCACACGCCGCTGTGCAAGGAAGACCAAGGAAGAAACCATGAGTACCTGCCCTGACTGCGAAACCGGCCGGAACCTGCTTGCCGGAGCCTGCCGCTCCGTCTTCCAGCGCGGCCTAACCGGCGGTTCCGCCGGAAACATGAGCCTGCGGGTCGAGGGGGGCATCCTCGCCACGCCCACGGGCATCCCCTTCGGCGAGCTGACGCCCGGGAACCTTTCCCTGCTGGACGAAACGGGCGCGCTCGTCAGCGGCCCCAAGGCCACCAAGGAAGCGCCGTTCCACCTCGCGTGGTACAAGGCCAACCCCGATCACCTCGCGGTGGTGCACCTGCATTCGCCGTGGGCCGTGGCCGTCTCCTGCCTGGCGGATCTCGACCCCGGCAACCCCCTGCCGCCGCTGACGCCCTACCAGCTCATGAAGCTTGGGCACCTCGCGGTCACGCCGTATGCGAAACCCGGCTCGGCGGAGCTGTGCGCGGGCGTCGCCCGCCTCGCCCCCGGACGCACGGCCCTGCTGATGGCCAACCACGGCTCCATCACCGGCGGCGCAAGCCTGACCAAGGCGCTGGACGCGGCGGAGGAGCTGGAAGCCACCTGCCGCCTCTACCTGACGCTGCGGGGCCTGCCCGTGCGCTGCCTGACTCCTGAGCAGGCCGCCGAACTTCTTCCCCCCAAAGGAGCCTGATCCCATGACTGCCGTTCTTGGCTGCATCGCCGACGATTTCACCGGCGGCACCGACCTTGCCGAAACCCTGAGCCGCAACGGGATGCGCACCATCCAGCTTCTGGGTGTGCCGGATACCGCGCTGGCCTCGGAAGCCGCCGCACAGGCCGACGCGCTGGTCGTGGCCCTGAAGATCCGCACCGTCCCCGTCGAGGAGGCCGTCAGCCAGGCCCTCGCCGCGCTCGAAGCCCTGCGCGCCGCGGGCTGCCGCCAGTTCTTCTGGAAATACTGCTCCACCTTCGACTCCACCCCCAAGGGCAACATCGGCCCGGTGGCGGAGGCCCTGCTCCAAGCCCTCGGCGGCGACCGCGCGGTCGTCTGCCCCTCCTTTCCCGAAAACAAGCGGACGGTCTATCAGGGCTACCTTTTCGTGGGCGACAGGCTGCTGCACGAAACCTCCATGCGCAGCCACCCGCTGACGCCCATGACCGACGCGAACCTCATCCGGCTCATGGACGCGCAGTCTTCGCGCAAAAGCGGGCTGGTTCCGCTGGAAACCGTCCGGGAAGGCGTCGAAGCCGTCAAAGCCCGTATGGATGAACTTGCGGCGCAAGGCACGCCGTGGCTCGTCTGCGACGCGCTGTCCGACGCGGATCTGCGGGCCATCGGCGCGGCCTGCGCCGGGCACGCGCTGGTCACGGGCGGCAGCGGCGTGGCCCGCGGGCTCGGCGTCAACTTCGGCATCGGCGCGGACGGCCCCGTGCCCCCGGCCCCCGTCAACGCGCCGGGCCTCGCGCTCGTGCTCGCCGGAAGCTGTTCGCAGGCGACGCAGGCGCAGGTGGCGCGGTTCACGCGGCAGCGCCCCGGCTTTGCCCTCGATCCGCTGGCCCTTGCCGAGGATCACGGCGGGTACGTCGCCGAGGCCGTCGCCTTCGCCCGCAGGCATTGCCCGGAAGGGCCGTGCATCGTCTACTCCACGGCCTCCCCGGACAGGGTCGCCGCCACGCAGGCCCGTTTCGGCAGGGAAGCCGCCGGAGCCATGATCGAGCGGGCGCTCGCCGACATCGCCGCCGCGCTGGTGGAAACCGGCGTCAGGCGCATCCTCGTGGCGGGGGGCGAAACCTCCGGCGCGGTGGTGTCCCGCCTTGGCGTGCGCGCGCTGCGCATCGGCGAAACCATCGCGCCCGGCGTGCCGTGGACGGAAACGCTGCTCGACCCGGCCAACCCCGACGCCCCGCACCTTGCCCTTGCCCTCAAGTCGGGCAATTTCGGCGGCGAAGACTTTTTCATGCAGGCGCTCGGCCTTCTCGCAAACGCCAACTGACCGCGAAGGGATTCCCTCCGCTTGGAGCGCGCCGCGCTCCCGCCGGAGCCTGCTTTTCATCCGCAACCACAGGGAGTCATCATGTTCTACGAATCGCTGTTCAATCCGTCCATCCACCGCCCGGTCAAGGCCTGCCTCACGGGCGCGGGCGAATTCGGTGCGTCCTTCCTCTTCCAGGCGCAGGGAATGCCCCTGCTCGAAGTCCCCGCCGTGTGCACGCGTACCGTGCAGCGCGCGGTGGACGCCTATGAAAACGCGGGCATCCCCGCCTCCAAGGTCCGCGTGTGCGAATCCGCCGAGGATGCGAAGAAGGCTTACGCCGACGGCTTCAACGTCGTCGTGGACAGCTTCGAATACATCGCGGGCCTCCCCCTCGACGTGCTGGTGGAAAGCTCCGGAGCGCCGGAAGCCAGCGCAGCCGCCGCCGAGCTTGCCATCGAGCGCGGTATGCACGTCGTCATGGTCTCCAAGGAAACCGACTCCGTCGTCGGCTCCATCCTGGCGCGCAAGGCGGCCGAACGCGGCCTCGTCTACACCACCGGCGACGGCGACCAGCCCAGCCTGCTCATCGGGCTCATCAGCTGGGGCCGCGTCCTCGGCATGAACATCGTGGGCGCGGGCAAATCCAGCGAATACGATTTCATCTATGATCCCGCGCGCGACATGGTGCTCTGCCCCGGCCAGAAGCAGGAAATCGCCACCCCCGGCATGGGCTCGCTGTGGCAGTTCGGCGACCGCCCGGCGGAAGAGGTCGTCGGCAAGCGCCGCGCCATGCTCACCTCGCTCTCGCACCGTTCCGTGCCCGACCTCTGCGAAATGGCCGTGGTCGCCAACGCCACGGGCATGATGCCGGATCGCCCGCTGTTCCACGCGCCGGTGGCCCGCATCGACGAAATGCCCGATCTCTTCTGCCCCAAGGCCGACGGCGGCCTGTTCGACGCGCCGGGGCGCCTCGACATCTTCAACTGCTTCCGCCGCCCCGACGAGGCGAGCATGGCGGGGGGCGTCTTCATCGTCGTGGAATGCAAGGACAAAAAATCGTGGCAGGTGCTCAAGGCCAAGGGGCACCCGTGCAGCCGCAACGACCGCTACGCCGCGCTGTACCATCCCGCCCACCTGCTCGGCGTGGAAACGGGCACCAGCGTCCTCGCGGCGGCCCTCATGAAGCACGCCACCGGCGGCGGCAACCTGCGCCCGCTGTGCGACCTGTGCGGGCGCGCCGTGCGCGACCTTCCCAAGGGGACCGTCCTTGACATGGGCGGCCACCACCACACCATCGACGGCGTGGAAGGCGTCCTCAACCCCGCCGCCGCCATCGGCCCGGACGCGGCCCTGCCCTTCTACCTGCTCAGCCACCGGACGCTGTGCAGGGACGTCCCAGCCGGGAAACTGATCACCCTCGGCGATCTCGACATGCCCGAAGAATCCACGCTGCTCCGCCTGCGCCGCGAACAGGACAAGGCGTTCGGCCTCGTGAAGTAAGCGGCGGGCAATCCGCCTTCAGGGGGGCAGGCAAGCGTGCCGCCCCCTTTCCCAAAAGACAGACAGGATCACCTCTTGCCGGGGCGATCCTGTCTGTTTTTTGCAAAAGCCCTCACGGGAAAGGCGGCCCGCAATGGCCGGGCACGGGCAGCGCCTCCGGGAAACAAACCGGAATGCGCGGCGTCTTCGCACCGTTCCCGGCTTTCCCCAAAGCGCCGACCGCCGAGCCCATCCCGAGCGGGAACGGCGGCAAAACGCCTTCTTCTTGCAGCACACCCGCTCTCTTCCGCCCTCACCATGAACCGCGGCGGGCCTGCGCAGGCCCGCCGCGGTTTCCTGTTTTTGCGGATTGCCCGAGCCCTCTTTCAGTCAAAGGGAAAATGCCCTATACCTTTTCAAATTTAAAGTGACATAACGCTCGGAAACAGTTCCGATGCCCCGCAACACGGTGTGGATTCTACCGAAAAAGACGCTTTCCGGCGGAACGGGCCTTTGCTCCGGATAGCGCCGTCCGCCCCCGGATCAGCAGAGCCTGCCGCGACGTCCCTTTTCCCTGAGCGGTCCCCCCTGCCCCGCACACGGAAACCAGCCGTTCGGCATGAGAGGAGGCGGTCGCCCCTCCCCCATAGCGAACCCGCCTCCGCACAGCACTTGGCAGGGGCACAGGGGCCCCTCCGCCCCGCACACGAGCCCCTCCCGGACAGGCCTCCGGGACCGGCAAAGCTCTGGTCCGCTTCTTGCTGCATAGGAAAACATCGTACACCCTTTTCAGAAACGAGGGAGCCTCATCATGTCGCAACTTCATGGAATCAACGGCGCGCAACAGCCGCAGGCCACGGGAATTTCTCCTTCCGTCGGCAAGCTCGGCCTTCACAGCGTGCAGCTTGGAACCAATCCGCCCGTCCGCCTTGACGCCATCAAAGGCAACAAAATTCCCTTCGCCGGGTTCAGAACCGCCACCAAAGTGGTCAACGCCAAAACCGGTGCGCGTGAAAACGCCGCCCTTGCCCTCCGTTCGCTGGCCTCTCCGGACGGCAAGCTGGACGCGAAGGCCCTCCTCAACGCGGCCAAGTCCATGCAGACCCACCTCAACCGGCTGGGCACGCTGGGAGAAATACGCGGCACGATGGACGACGCCGTGATCGCCGCCTTCGCGCCCGAGGTGGAAAGCCTTTCCAATACGGAACTCCTCAACGCCTACCAGCAGTTCCTTTCCCCGGAAATGAGCCTGCTCAAGCGGGCGCTGCAAGCCGAAATGAGCGCCAATCCGCGCAATGAGGACGTCATGGCCGCGGCCGCCAACCTGTTCAGCCTCGAAGCGCTCGTCACCAAAGAGGCGAGCAACCGCATCATCATCGCGCAGGGCCTCGCGCAGCCCGAACAGATCCCCCCCCTCTCCGCCCAGTACGGCGCGGGCATCGAAGGCATGGGCGCCGCCCGGCCCCACGAGGCCCCGGCGGACATGAGCGCCGTGAGTATGCACGTGCTCATGGACGTGGCCATCGACAGCTCCGCGCGCCGGGAACGGGTGGGCGGGCTCGTCGCCGATATGGCCAGCCGCCGCAACCTCGGAAACATCGACGCAAGGCAGTTCGGGGACGTGCTCCGCTCCGCCGGGCTGACCATCAACGTGGATCTCGGCTTCCTGTTCGGCATGAACGGGCCCAAGCCCCTGCTCAAGGCAGGGGGGGCGTGGGAGCACATTTTCCACTCCATCGAAGCCGCGCCCGACGAGGCCAGCCGTCAGGCCGCCATCGACGTGAAAGGCGCGGGCTACATCCAGAAACGCGACAACGTGGAGCGGGGGCTGTTCCCCGAACTGAGCGAGGACCGCCCGGCGGTAGCCAACGAGCGCCCCACCTACGCCGCGCTCAACCTCCTGCGCCAGCGCACCGGGGCGGCCCCCACCTACGGCACCGTGGCCCTGCACCTCAAGCCCGAAGTCGCCCGGCGCGCCACCTACACCGTGGACGATACCTTCGTCGCGTTGCGCCTGCGCTATACCGAAGCGGGGCGTCAGGCCGTCCTTGACCTGCTTCCGGGTTCCCCCGGCATCAGCGAGGCGCATAAGCTCGATCTGATGACCGAAGGGAGCGAGCTCCGCCGGCGCCTCGACGCGATATTCGACGGCATGGCCGCCAAGGGGGAATTCCGGGCGGACCTGTTCAAGAACGAGTTCCAGCTGTTCGGGCTCGAGGACGACGAAAACAGCGCCCTCGCCGGGCTGTTCATCAAGGTTTTCAAGGATACCCAGTCCACGCGCAAGGCAATGGCCTCTTTCGACAGCCTCGAAACCCTGCTCCCCGAGCTGGGCGACATGGACGCCGTCAGCCTCGCGCGCGCCGCGCTGGACAGGCAGCAGCACGGCATGGGCCGCGTCGCCAGCGAATGCAACTACATCGAAGCACAAGTGCACGGCCCCATCGTTTTCGCCCGGGATGTGGCGGAAATCGTCATCAACAAGGAATTCGGGCTCGATCAGCTCCCGCAGGCTCAAAAGGCATGGTTCAATGCCGTGGTCGCCGTGCTCGGCGGCAAGCAGCCCGCCGCCGCGGACATGGACGCTTTTTCGGCGGAGCAGCGGGCCGAACTTGCCGCCATCCGGGAACAGCTCGGCGGCGCGGTTATCCCTGTGCGCATTGAAGAGCAGATTCCGGAGCTGGATCTCAAAAATACCGTCAGGTCCGAAGAGCGCGCGTTCTACGCCGCGCACCTCGATCAAGCCCGCATCGACGCGAAGCTCCACGATGTGCAGCAGGACGACGCCGGGCTTCAGGCTTTCATCAGCCAGATGCTCAGTATACGCCCCGGCGGAGCGGCGGTTTCCCGCATCCTCGGCACAGTGCCCCTCGTAGCGGGCGGGGACGCGCAAAACGTCCGCGAAGCCTTTGCCGCCTATGTAGAACAATACCGGCATGTTCCCCTGAGAGGGCAGCACACGGAGGATGACGTGCTGCAAGACGCCATGTGGCAGGCCGTATCTGACGTGATGGGCAAAGGGCGCCTCGATTCCCTTGCCGCCATTGAAGAATTGACGGCTGACCCCGCGCAGCGGGCGACGCTCAGGGATTTCGTCATGGGGCATCCGCCCATGAGCGGGCAGGCGTTCCGGGCGCTGGCCTCCGCCGCGCTTCAGGGGGCCGGGGTTCTGAACGGCCTAGCCCCTGCGGAAGGCGAACCGCTGGATGATGAGGCGATGCTCACGCGATTCGGCGGCGCGGCGGCCTCGTTCCGCCGTTCGTTCGACGCGATGCCTGAAGAGGAGCGCGATGCCGCGGGCGAAGGCAGGCTGTTGCAGGCGTTCGGCGGGCTGGCCTTTTCCCTGATGCGCGACGCCTCGCCCGAGGTGTCCGACCGGGTCGCCGAGCGGCTGAACGGCCCCGCCATGCGGGGGCTTTCCGGCGTGCTCCTCCGGCTCGGGGATGCCGAACGCGGTTTCCCGCAAGATGCCGGATTCCGTGACGCGCTGGCCTTCAACGCCTTCCAGTCCGGCCTGCGCGCCGCGCTCGGCGGCAGGGCGGAACCCCCGGCGGCCTTTGCCGGGGAACTGTCCCTCATCCCGCAGGCCGACCGAGGCCGTCTGCGCGCCGCCCTGCCGGGCCTTGCGGACACCCTCGACGCCTCGTTCCCCGCCCGTCCGTCCTTCCCGCCCGCCCAAGCGGGCAAGCTGGCCGCAACCCCGGCGCAGCACCGCGATTTCCTGCTGTCCATGCTGCCGATCTATCACGATCACGAGCGCCCCGGCGCGTTTGATCACGGCGCGGCCTATCACGGGCGCGGGCACATCTGCCGGGCCTTCATTTTCGCCTCGACGATGGCGGGGCTCATGGAGGAAATGGGGCATACCGTGGACAGGACGGCGCTCCTGTGCGGCATAGCCGGGCACGACGCCGGGCGCGAGCGCAACGGCGCGGACACGCCCGAGCAGGAAGCCGAAAGCGCCCGGCTGGCCCTTGAGAAGATGCACGAGCGTTTCGGGGCGGACACGTTCGGGGACGACTACGAGCGCGAATTCACCGCCGCCATCGTCGGGCACGCCAGCCCCACGCTGGAATCCATGCTCCTCAACGCTGCGGACTCGCTGGACATCGGGCGGGTGACGGAATTCGACTTCAAGTATTTCCCGTTCCTGCGCGGCGGGGAGCAGGAAGGCCCCAAGGCCCTTGTCCCCGAGTACCAGAATCTGCGCCAAGCTCTGCATGAGGAAGCCGACCTGCTCGCACGCATGACCGACCCTCTGACGCAAACCCGCGATCTGCGCATGAAGCTCATTCAGGCCGGGGAAGCCGAGGACATGGTGCATGTCCAGCGCGCGGCGTCCGAAGCCGTGGCCGGGCAGCTCGCCCTTGACGCGGAAGAAGATTTCCTCGCCTTCGTGGAAGGCAAGATCCGCGCCCATCCGGACATGTTCCCCCTGCTCACCCGGTACTACCTCGATCCGTTGGCATAATAAACCTCCCTCCCCGCGCCCTTCCACCGAGGGGCGCGGGTACGACACTCCCACAGCCGCATAAGGAAAGATTATGGAACTGGCATCACTTATTGAAGATCTCGGAAAAGCCTGCGGACTCGAACTGACTCTCGACGAAGGCCGCTGCACCCTGCGTTTCGACGGGGTGCACGACGTGACCATCGAGCGGGACGGCAATGCCGTCATCCTGCACGGGATCGCAGGGGACGGGGGCTGCCTGTCCAATCCCGACAATCTCCGCATCCTGCTCACTGCCTCGTTCCTCGGGGCCGAGACGGACGGCGGCGCGCTCTCCGTCTGGGAACGCACCGGGGAAATCGTGCTCTGGAAGCGGTTTGACGCCTTCACGGACTATCCGGACTTCGAAGCCGCCATCAATGCGTTCCTTGCCCAGCTCATCCACTGGAAAGCGCGCATCGACGCCCTGCCGTCCGTGGCGGTGTCCGCTTCGGCCACATTCACCCCCGGCGGGATCATGGTTTAAGGCAATATTGGGGAAGGGAGGGAAAACGTTTCTGGAGACTCCCCACGTTTTTCCTCCCTTGTAAAAATTTCAGCGTGTTCCAGCACAGACTCACGCGTTCCGGACAAGCCGCAAGGTCAATCCCTCCGTGCCCCGGGCCGCGAGAAAGGCCTTGAGTTCCTCCAGACGCTCCTCCGGATAGGGTTTTCCGCAAGTGTAGCCTGTCCGAGCTGGCGGTACTTGCCCTCCCCATAGCGGTTAGGGCAGCAGTTCCACGCCCGCGATGTCGGCCCCTTGTGCCGCTTCCTCCCGCAGCATGGCGAAAGCCGCCTCCAGCCCGGCGGGATCGTCGTTCAGGCCGGGGAGCAGCAGCATTCGGATCAGAACCTTTTTGCCCATGCGGAACAGCACGCGCAGGTTGTCCAGAATCCGCCGGCTGCACGCGCCCGTGAGCCTCCGGAGGGCCTGTCCATGTGCTTGATGTCATAAAGGAACAGATCCAGATGCGGGACCAGCTCCCGGAATGTTTCCCAGTCCGCCAGCCCGCAGGTTTCGAGGGCCGTGTGCACACCAGCGCGCGGGAGGCGGAAATGTTGGGCTTCGAGGCCAGATAGCCGGTGCGCAGCCGGGCCACGCGCCGGACAGCCCGGAAGCGCCGGAGGGGTTCGTCGGGGTACAGCAGGACATGGGGGACTCCTTTGCAAAAAGGGTTTCGCCGGGCGGCGGATACGTTTTTCGGCGTTACAGGAAGCGCTCGACACGGCCCTTGCCGTACTCGCTGAGCGCATAGCGCTGCGTGAGCGTCCCGGCCTCAAGCGTTTCCTCGGCGATGCGGACGATGCCCACGGCCTTGAGCGCCTGCAAATGGCCGTCCACGGCGTCCGGGGAAAGCTGGCGTTCGCCGGGGTACTGCGGGCGCAGGGCTTCGAAGACGTCCCGCGCGGTGCGGGAGATCGGAAGAGCGTCGTGTAGGGAAAGAGTGTAGATCTCGGTGGTCGC
>OJSH01002319.1_pt1 | contig 13509 bp, 8 predicted proteins | sample 1599441 | NCBI WGS metagenome assembly OJSH01 (sample SAMN04168658, study PRJEB22393) | human gut metagenome | biome: human gut microbiome; feature: stool | host: Homo sapiens | collected 2014-03-24 | reverse complement strand
TTTGTTGCTCAGGTACTTAAAAAGTTTAATTTATAATAGTGTTGCGGAATTAAGGGTATAGAAAAAAGTAAGCGTGAAAACAGTGCAGGATAATCCCATACTGGCACCGAAAAGACCCGCGTCAGTGAAAAATGAGAAATAGCGGATGCCGGAATGGATAAAATGGGTACGTGCTCCGTAGGCCCACAACCAGCTTAGCTCGGTACTGTCAAAACCTTTGTTCTTTTGCCAATATCCTTTTGCGGCAGCCAGTAGGGTCATGATACCCCATAGTATTAAAAAATAATGGATAAAAGTGTAGCGATTGCAGTGTATGGATAGAATAATACAGGTCAGAATAGGGTATAAGGCCCAGGGTCTTAAAATACGAAGCCATGCTTCCATGTAAAATTCACCGGTTATACCATTACCTATGTTGATGATACAATATAGCAGCCAGACCAATGTGATGCAGGTATAGACGTTTAGTATTTTCCTGAAATGATGATTGCTTTGCAACTGTTTCAGAAGAATAAGGGCCAACATGATGCCGTAGAGCAAATCAAAGATATTGGTAATGGCAATAGGGATGGAATGATATCTGTTAATTCCCATTATCAGGTAATTCAGCATAAAGGTGATGGCCAGCAGAATGACGGGTCTGTTTATGCATATGAAGATAAAAAGCGTGGCAAAAGGTATGAACCCTATTGCAACTCCTATGGAGGGCTTCATGTTGAGGGCTGTCCATAGGCATAAGCACAGTCCGATAATGAAGCTGGCCAGAATTTGACCTGTATGGGTTATATTTATTTCTTTTGCTATCATTATCTATTTTCCTTTGTATTCAATGGCGGTCAGTCCGAGTTGGAACAGCCTGTATTCCATATTCTTAAAGTTCGTGTAAGGAGGTAATTGTCCTGTAAAGTCTTCCACTGTATTTCTGTCTGCTTGTGTCAGATAGAAAAGGAGGGGTACTTCTTTTTGTTTAACTTGTAACAAATGCTCATACAGTGCCTGATCCGTATTTTTCCAAGTACGGTTGGCACGGACAACCAGCAGATTGATGGATGCTTCATTTAACAAAGCCGGAGGCAGAGGATTGCTTTTCAGGACCGGGTGCTCGATTAGAAGTATTTCATCCTTTTCCAGATCGGGACATAGTTCTTTCAAATTGTTTGCCTGTACATATTGGCTGTCTTCGCTTAGAAAATCTTCATCGTATGTAATGCGGCGGACGTTTAGGCCGATGCTGCTCCAATATTCCTCTATCAGGCGGGCGACATGGGTCTTTCCGTCTTTCTCTTCTGTACTTAACAGATTGATGACCCGCTGTTCCTGTGTATTTAGATGAGGCAGTAAAGCGGTGCTGAGTTGCCTGACGGCCATCTTGTTTATGGCTTTATTATAACGTCTGTATCTTAACTTGCTTTCTCTAGGATATGCGCCGATAACTGTTCCTCCGGTAATTCGTTCTGCACGTATTTTGTCTCTGAGGGTACGGTCCAGTATTTCTATAATCAGAAAATAGCCAATGATGAAAAGTAAAGTCCCCAGTATGGATGCAAGTATAATCATGCGTGCATTGGTGGGGGAGGAGGTCAGTGGAAACAGGGGCGGATTCATGATTTTTAATGAAGCCGAGGTCATTTCCAGGTTCTTTTGTCGCAAGATGGCTGCATTCAAGGCTCCCATGGTAGACATATAGTTGCTTTCCACAAAGCCGATATGCCTTTCTTTCCGGCCCAGGGTAGCGCCGATGGGGGAGAAATAAAGGAAATCTTTATTTAAATTCTCTCTCATTATATCTCGTGCTTCCATTTGGGCTTTAGTCTTTTCGGCAAGAACTACTTGGTCAAGCCATTGGCTGATGAGTGTCTCATAAGATACATTGTTTGTACTTGCGGCTTCGGCACTTAGTTTCAGGGCAAGATTGTTGATGTTTTGTTCGGCGTTACTTAACATGTTTTTTTGTTCTTCCAGCTTTTTCCGGTTCTTTTCGTCCGGAGTGATTTCCATGGTTGAGATCTGGGTGTTCAATTGGGACATTTGATGGAGTTTGTCCATAAACTCATTGTTGGTACGGATCAATTTGGCCACATCACCTAATTTATATTCATAGAAATCGATCAACGCCTTACTGGTGGAGTAATTGACAAGCAAATCATTGTCCATCATCCGGTAAGCGGCGTCCATGCTTGCCACCTGTTTGGTTTGTTCTCCGTAGTTGATGATGCGGTTTTCTATATTGTACTCGATTAAAGAATCCTCGGCGGCAGTCAGCATTTTGCCCAATCTGGCCAGTTCTTCTTGAAAGAACTTGATCACATTGTTTGTTTCTCCATAGCGTAGTTCATGGTATTGTTTGACAAACTCTTCATTCAGAATCTCAAGTGTGTTATAAGCTATTCCCGGATCGTTGGCACTATAAGCAATCTCGATCATATCACTGTTTCCCAACCTAGCTACTTTTATATGTTGTGAGAGTAGAGGTACGCTGAAATAAGGGTGGGTATAATTGAGTAGTTGGTAGATGAAATTATTGATGGACGGGCGTTCAAAAGCTACCAGATTATGATAGGTCTTCTCTTCGTTTTGCTTGTCTATCAATGCCTGTAACTCTCGTGGAATGCCGGAAACCAGCTGCTGGTAATGTATGGCTGAAATATAACTGGTATTTCTTTCGGCATCTCCATAGACCAGACAGCGGGCAAGCAGTTTCAGAGATACTATTTTCAGTGTGCGTTCCGTTGTAATGATATTCATTAAATTACTCATGTGCACGGTGGCGTTTCGGGTATCGGTGGCATCTACGTTGTATCCGGAGATGATTCCTGTAAAGATGGTGGTTTTCACATCATACGTTTTTTCCAGATTTCTGGTAAGAAACCATGCTATGATACCGGCTATACATGGAAATATAACCATCCACCAACGGATGCGGTAGATAAACTTGACTATGTATTTAAATAATTCCATGTTTCTTATTCCTTTTTGTCTTTTTTTCTTACTTAGCCTCTTGTTTTCTTCCTGTTCCTGTATCGTTGTTTCTTGAACGTCCTTTTCTCCTTGTATGGTCAGGATGGGGGTGTGGGAGATTATTTCGAGGGTCAGCAGCTGGTCGTTAATAGTAGAGCGTAGTAAGGCAAAGTCTTGATTAGCGGCAAATTCCTGTTCTTTAGTCTTGGCCACATCATGAATAGAGGTACGTCTGTTTCTATATTCCTGTTCTGCAACAGCCGATGCACCTTTATATAAAGCTATATTTTCAGCTGATCTTTGCAATGTTTCTATATTGGATAAAATTTGGACATATAAATGAGCTATTTGTATTTTAAGGGTTTCGTATGCTTCCTGTTTTCTTAACTCGGCAATATCCACCTGGATTCGCTGGCGCTTGATTCCTCCCCGGAGGTCGAACAGCTTTTCAAAAGGAATACTGATGCCGCCTCCCACATTCCACGAAGTCTGTTCTGTGCCTACATACCTGTAAATAAGTGGGGTGTTGACATCCGTATTGCTGGCCACATTGTCTGCTATACCGTAAGAAGCACTTCCACCGGCATGGATAAACCCCAGCCAGTTCCTTTTCTCTTTCGATAGTAGCTTTTTCTGTAACTGTTTCTCCTTCTCTAAAATCTGTAAGCTTGGAGTGCTGCGTGCATTCTCATAAAGGACACTTAACGGAGGCAGCTTTATCTTTGCATAATCCACATTCATATTCCCCAATATATCATCCTGTGTCACAAGAGGTTGTTGTACCGGTTGTGTTTGCTGCTCTTCCTGTTGTGCGCTTAAATGGTGGATAGAACAATACATACAGATGACAAAAAGACATACTTTACCCATATAATAAATCCCCTTTTTATTCCTAAAACAAATTATTTAAACATCTCCTTTTTGGACAAAAGCTGTCAAAGTCTTGAACAGGATTTTCATATCCAGGAAAAAGGAGAATTCTCTACCGTATTTCAAATCTAATTCTTTGCGTTCTTTAGCGGATAATTTTCCGGCATCCCCCCGTTTTTCCACCTGCCACAAGCCGGTCAGCCCGGCAGGCGCCATGAAGCGTTCGATACTTTCATCGTTTGTCAGGCGTTCGGCTTCATAGAGTGGAAGAGGACGGTTCCCCACCACAGACATGTCGCCTTTCAAGATGTTGACCAGTTGAGGTAACTCATCCAGGCTGTATTTTCGTAAAACGCGTCCTACCTTGGTAACCCGCGGGTCTTTTTCTATTTTTATGAAAGGACTTTCATCCAGTGCGTTTTGTCTGGAAATAAACTCTTCTTCCGGAATGATGAAGTCATCGGAAACCAGCATTCCGCCATTATCTATAACACCGTCATCTCCAAACATCAGTCCTCCTAATTCTTCCATCGAGAAATCTTTGGCAATCTCCGGAGTGCCTTCCGGCTGGTACTGGTTCTGACCGGCAAGGTCTTTCAGCTTTTTATCGGCGTCCGTATACATGGAACGGAATTTCAGGAAATTAAAAATGGTATAATTCGTTCCTACCCGTTTGGATTTGTAAATAACAGGTCCTTTGCTTTCCATACGTATGGCTATGGCAATCAGCAGAAAGACTGGGGACAGGAAGACTAACGCTGCACCGGAGAAAAGGATATCGAAGCAGCGCTTCCATTGGGGAAGGATAAAATGCCTCACGTCTTTTTTCTTCCGGTTATGTGCATATAGCAGTTCCTGCCGTTTATTGATGATGTCTATTTTCTGCCTTAACCGGGCGGTGGTGATGTTCAAACTGACGGTATCGTTTATTCCGCTGTTCAGATAGACTTTGCTGGCTTCGGGAGTCAGCCTGTCCGTAATGAGTACGACATATGCCTGATAGAACTTTTTCCTGAAAGCACCGATCTGTTCAATATCTCCGTTCATCTCCCCTTGTTCGTGAAGGACAATGATGTTCTCACGTACTTTCAGTCTGATACAAATTGTAATGGCATCCTGGTAGTTTTGGGCATAAATCATCTGGACATTTTCGAGCTTGCTGAATTTGCGCAAAAAATCCTTGTTCTTTCCTATATAAAGCAGAAAGGTCATGCTGATTTACTCAATGATTTTCTTAATTCTTACTTTTAACTCCATGGGATTGAAAGGTTTGACAATATAGTCTTCCGCGCCTTCTTGTAACAGGCGGATGCGTTCTGTGGTACTGTCTTCGCTGCTTAGCATAACCACCGGAATGTGTTTGAATAACTGATTGGATTTTATCCATTCCAGAAACTCGTCTCCACGCATTTCGGGCATACGGATATCTGATATAATCAAATCTGGTATGTTACCTTCCTGAAGCCATTTTACCCCTTCGATGCCATTCGGTAACCAAATACAATCATAATCACTGGCCAGATAGATTGAAAGGACTTTTGCAATTGCTATTTTGTCGTCCAAGACCAAAATTTTCTTTCTCATAGAGTAATCTTTAGATTTTAATGGGCAAAAGTAAAGAAAATTATTGTGAATAAACAACTTTATTCTATTAATTTTTTGGCGTAAAGATTGCTTTTCCTTAACCAAGTGTCTGAAATAGGGGATTGAATGGAATAAAAGCCCTTTGGAAAAAGGGAAAAAAGAAGACGGGACAACTCCTGTACATTATATATTGTAGTGTATATGATAAGATTAAGATGTGATATTGTATGATGGATGATATTTATTATATTGAAAAATAGTGTTTTGGAACATAATAAAAATAAATATATTGTTTTGTGTAATTCGAAAAATAGTATTTATCTTTGCTGCCGGAAATGATAAAAGCCATATTACTATGTCGGAAATAAACCAGACGATTAATTTACATGTATCTGTGGACTGTGTGCTGATTGGGTTTGATGGAGAGCAGTTCCGTGTCCTGTTGGTAAGGCAGGTGGGGAAACAGTCCGAGGACGGATATAATAACATGAAGTTGCCGGGCAGCCTTATCTATGACGATGAGGATCTGGATGAGGCGGCCAAGCGGGTGTTGAATGAGTTGACGGGCCTGAAGAATGTGAAGCTTACCCAGTTTAAGGCGTATGGATCGAAAGACCGTACCCGTAACCCTAAGGATGTGCTGTGGCTGGAACGTTTTCATCGTTTGGACGAGAAGAAAATAGACCGCATTGTGACTATCGCTTACCTGACACTGGTGAAGATTGACAGACGGTTCGAACAGCTGTCTGATAAATACGATGCTTGCTGGACACCTGTGACGGAGGTGAAAAGCCTGGCGTTCGACCATTTCCAGATTTTGCAGGATGCATTGGTGCATATACGCCATTATGTGGAATATGCTCCTTCCGCAATGTTCGACTTGCTTCCCCGGAAGTTTACGGCGGCCCAGTTGCGGACTGTCTATCAGTTGATTTATGATAAGGTGTTTGACGTAAGGAACTTCCATAAGAAGATAGCGTTGATGCCATATGTAGTACCTTTGGAAGAAAAACAGGTAGGTGTATGCCACAGGGCGGCACGCTTCTATAAGTTCGACCGTTCAATATATAATAAGTCGGGAACGAAGTGATAACAGACAGATAACTTTAGCCTTGTTGTGATTGCTGTGAGAATACTCCGCCTGGTCGTTTCGGGGAATCGGTACATGCTTTGGGATTCTTCACCGGCCTTTCCTTGGAAGGATAATGCTGATGCATCGGGACAGAGACTATTATTTTTAAATTCTTAATTTTCAATTTAAATGTACCTATTAGGTTATGATATTGGCAGTTCGTCGGTAAAGGCGAGTTTGGTAAATGCAGAGACCGGAAAGTGTGTTTCTTCTGCATTCTTTCCTAAAACAGAGGCTGCTATTATGGCTGCCCGCCCCGGATGGGCTGAGCAGGATCCGCAAAATTGGTGGGAAAATCTGAAATTGTCAACTCAGGCTGTCATGGCCGGGAGTGGGATCGGTCCGGATGGAATTGCCGCTATCGGTATCTCTTATCAGATGCACGGACTGGTTTGTGTGGATAAAGGGCAAAATGTATTACGTCCGGCTATTATATGGTGTGACTCACGGGCGGTTCCATACGGGCAGAAAGCGTTTGAGGCATTGGGGGAAACGCAATGTCTTTCTCATCTGCTGAACTCTCCGGGGAATTTTACCGCTTCCAAACTGGCATGGATTAAAGAGAATGAGCCTGCTGTATACGAACGTATTTATAAAATAATGCTGCCCGGCGATTATATCGCTATGAAACTGACGGGGGATATTTGTACCACGGTGTCCGGTTTGTCCGAAGGGATGTTCTGGGATTTTCAGGCAAATGATGTCGCGGGCTTCCTGATGGATTATTATGGATTCGACCGTTCGCTGATAGCTGATATCAAACCGACTTTTGGCGAGCAGGGGCGTGTAAATGCATGGGCTGCCAAAGAATTGGGCCTGAGAGAGGGAATTCCTGTAACCTATCGCGCCGGAGACCAGCCTAATAATGCTTTGTCGCTCAATGTGTTCAATCCGGGAGAGATTGCTTCTACGGCAGGAACATCGGGAGTGGTATATGGCGTGAACGGTGAGGTGAATTATGATCCGAAATCCCGGGTGAATACTTTTGCCCATGTAAATCATACTGCCGAGCAGACCCGTCTGGGAGTGTTGTTGTGTATCAATGGTACCGGTATATTGAATTCGTGGGTGAAACGTAATGTGGCTCCCGAAGGTATTTCTTACAGTGATATGAACAGGCTGGCGGCACAGGCTCCTGTCGGCAGTGCCGGAGTAAGTATTCTTCCTTTTGGCAACGGGGCGGAGCGTATGCTGGAAAATAAAGAGACAGGATGCTCTATATGTGGAGTTAATTTTAACCTGCATGGAAAGCAGCATATTGTTCGTGCCGCACAGGAAGGGATCGTGTTCTCGTTTAAATACGGCATTGATATCATGGAGCAGATGGGTATCCCTGTACAGAAGATTCATGCCGGACATGCCAATATGTTTCTCAGTCCTATCTTCCGCGAAACATTGGCGGGAGTGACAGGGGCTGTAATCGAACTGTATGACACGGATGGATCGGTGGGCGCCGCCAAGGGGGCCGGCATAGGCGCGGGTGTTTATAAAGATAACAACGAGGCATTTGCCACATTGGAAAAACTGGAGGTGATAGAGCCTGATGTGGCACAGCGCACTGCTTACGATGATGCGTATGCCCGCTGGAAATCCAATCTGGAGAGAGCGATGGCTGCCTTTTAAGGACCTTCGGATAAAGAAATGGCTATCCGCCTGCGTGTTGAAAAAGATAGTAGATAAATTAGAACAAGTTATTAAAATAAGTAAAGAATTATGGCTACAAAAGAGTATTTTCCCGGTATAGGAAAGATTAAATTTGAAGGTAAGGAAAGTAAGAACCCGATGGCGTTCCGTTATTATGATGCTGAAAAGGTAATTAACGGAAAGAAGATGAAAGACTGGTTGAAGTTTGCTATGGCATGGTGGCATACGTTGTGTGCCGAGGGCGGTGACCAGTTTGGCGGCGGAACAAAGAAATTCCCTTGGAACGGTGATGCCGATAAGGTGCAGGCTGCCAAGAATAAGATGGATGCCGGCTTTGAATTCATGCAGAAAATGGGAATCGAATATTATTGTTTCCATGATGTGGACTTGTGTGAGGAAGCCGATACAATCGAGGAATATGAAGCGAATCTGAAAGAGATAGTTGCTTATGCCAAACAGAAACAGGCTGAAACCGGAATCAAATTGTTATGGGGTACGGCAAATGTTTTTGGTCATGCACGCTATATGAACGGGGCTGCTACAAACCCCGAATTTGATGTGGTTGCCCGCGCTGCTGTCCAGATAAAGAACGCTATTGACGCTACCATCGAACTGGGTGGCTCCAATTACGTGTTCTGGGGTGGACGTGAAGGGTATATGTCTTTATTGAATACAGATCAGAAGCGTGAGAAAGAACATCTGGCTCAGATGTTGACCATCGCCCGCGATTATGCCCGGAGCAAAGGGTTTACAGGTACTTTCCTGATTGAACCCAAACCGATGGAGCCGACTAAGCATCAATATGATGTGGATACCGAAACTGTGGTAGGGTTCTTGAAAACTCACGGACTGGACAAGGATTTCAAGGTGAACATTGAAGTGAATCATGCTACGTTGGCTGGTCATACATTTGAGCATGAACTGGCTGTTGCGGTAGATAACGGAATGTTGGGATCTATTGACGCTAACCGTGGCGATTATCAGAACGGATGGGATACAGACCAGTTCCCTATCGACAATTACGAACTGACCCAGGCCATGATGCAGATTATCCGCAACGGCGGTTTGGGTAATGGCGGTACCAACTTTGATGCCAAGACACGTCGTAACTCTACTGATCTGGAAGATATCTTTATCGCCCATATTGCAGGTATGGACGCTATGGCGCGTGCATTGGAAAGTGCTGCTGCTTTGCTTAATGAATCTCCTTACTGCAAGATGTTGTCAGACCGCTATGCTTCATTCGACAGTGGCAAAGGCAAAGAATTTGAAGAAGGCAAGCTGACACTGGAAGACGTAGTGGCTTATGCTAAGCAGAATGGTGAGCCCAAGCAAGTAAGCGGTAAGCAGGAATTGTACGAAGCCATCGTAAATATGTATTGCTGATCCGGCCGGAATGGTATTGCACAAGTTTTACCCTTGCAGACCTTTTTTAAGAAGGAGGGCTGTGCAATGAAGTCTGAATGAATTCTGCTAACGGATTATTAAAGAATAAACGGCTGTACACCGTCAGGTGGCAGCCGTTTTTATATTTGTTAGAGGGATATTTATGAAATAATACTCGCCTATATCGAAAATAATATCTACCTTTGCGGCTGCTAAATTACTAAGTTTATTGAATTTATATGATAAAAAAACTATTATCCGTACTGGTCTTAGTTTTTGCCCTCTCGGGTTCTGTGCTTGCACAGCAATCTATGAGTGACCAACAGGTGTTGGAATATGTGAAGACGGGCATGCAACAAGGAAAAGACCAACGTCAGATTGCTACAGAGTTAGCCCGTAGAGGAGTGACACAAGAACAGGCTAAGCGTGTAAAGAAACTTTATGAACAGCAAAATGGGTCTGCTGATAAAGACGCAAATGCAACGATGCAAAATCGGAACCGTTTGCGTGAAAAGACAAAGACGCAGGAAGATATCTATGTAACAGAGAATTTTACTTTCGACCAACGTCCGGCTGCGGGCGGAGTGGTAGGGAAGAACTTGTCGGACAGTGTTTCTGCCAATCGCTATTACGAGGGGATGGGCATGGGCGATATGGAAGAAATGCAGAAGGATAAGGTGTACGGACGGGACATTTTTGAAACCAGAAACCTTACATTCGAGCCGAGTGTGAATCTGGCTACTCCTCCTAATTACCGTCTGGGGCCGGGTGATGAGGTAATCATTGATATCTGGGGTACAAACCAGGCCACCATCCGCGATAATGTATCTCCGGACGGATCTATCACGATCCCCGATTTGGGATTGATTTATCTGAACGGCATGACTATTGCCGAAGCCAACCAATATTTGCGTAAAGAACTGAATAAGATTTATGCAGGGCTTGATAATGAACAGAACCCGTCCTCACAAATCAAGGTTACTTTGGGAAACAGCCGGACGATCCAGGTGAACGTGATGGGGGAAGTGTTCCAACCGGGAACTTATGCATTGTCTTCTTTCTCTACCGTGTTTCATGCACTGTACCGTGCCGGTGGCGTGAGCGATATCGGTAGCTTGCGCAATATACAAGTAGTGCGCGGAGGACAGAAAATCGCTACCGTAGATGTGTACGATTTTATTATGAAAGGTAAAATCAATGATGATATCCGCTTGCAGGAAGGCGATGTGATCATCGTTCCTCCATACGAGGCGTTGGTTAGCATAGAGGGTAATGTGAAACGCCCCATGAAATACGAGATGAAAAACAACGAAAGTGTTGCCACGTTGTTGAAGTATGCCGGTGGATTTTCGGGGGATGCCTATACCCGTTCTCTCCGCATGATTCGTCAAAACGGAAAGGAGTATCAGATTTATACGATTGATGATATTGATTATTCCGTATTCCAGGTAAAAGATGGTGATGCGCTGACTGCTGAAGCTATTCTGGACCGTTTTGAGAACAAGCTTGAAATCAAGGGGGCTGTCTATCGTCCGGGCATTTATCAGTTCGGAGGAACCTTGAATACAGTCCGCCAACTGGTGGAAAAGGCTGAAGGCCTTATGGGTGATGCCTTTACAGGACGTGCGGTGTTGCATCGCGAGCGCGAGAATCTGAAGAAAGAGGTTATTCAAGTAGATATAAAAGGCATCATGGACGGTACTGCACCCGATGTACCTTTGCAGCGTAATGATGTGCTTTATATTCCCAGTATTCATGACTTGGAGGATGTGGGAAGCGTCATGGTGTATGGTGAGGTTGCCCGTCCGGGTGAGTTCGCTTTTGCCGACAATACGACTTTGGAGGATATTATAATCCAGGCTGGCGGATTGATGGAGTCGGCTTCTACCGTCCGTGTGGATGTTTCCCGCCGTATCAAGGATAGCAAAGGTACGGAAGCGGTTTCCACCATAGGACAAATGTACTCGTTTTCTCTGAAAGACGGTTTTGTGATAGACGGAGAACCGGGTTTTGTGTTGCAGCCATACGATCAGGTATATGTGCGTAAGAGCCCTGCTTATCAGGAACAGGTGAATGTGCAGGTGACCGGTGAGGTTTTGTATGAAGGTGATTATGCGCTGACAGAGAAGAGCGAACGTCTTTCCGATTTGATCAAGAAGGCAGGTGGAGTGACTCCGTTTGCTTATATCAAAGGGGCCCGTTTAAGCCGTCGTATCAATGCCGATGAACGCAAACGTATGGAAACGGTTCTGGACATGGCCAAGACTGGAAAGGACTCCATTGATGTCAACCGGCTGGATTTGGGAGATATCTATTATGTGGGTATCGATTTGGAAAAAGCGATGCTTAAACCCGGCTCCAGTGCGGATATCGTATTGCGTGAGGGGGATGTGATTGAAATTCCCGAATACAACAACACGGTACGTATCAGCGGGGCTGTGATGTATCCCAATACCGTTTCATTTGAAGATGGCAAGACGTTGAAATATTATATAGAGCAGGCCGGAGGTTACGGTTTCCGTGCGAAGAAGAGCAAGGTGTATATTGTATATATGAACGGTCAGGTGAAGAGAGCGAAGAAAGGTAGCCGTGAGCTGATCCAGCCGGGCTGTGAGGTGATTGTTCCGGTGAAGGAAAAGAGCAACTGGTCTTTGCAGAACACCTTGTCCATAGCAACCACCAGTGCGTCGTTGGCTACTATGATTGCATCTATTGCTAATATCTTAAAATAGAAACAGTATGGCGGAAGATAAGAATTATACGAATAATACGGAAAGACCACGGGAAGACGAGGAGTTGGAAATTGATTTGATGGAGTATGTCCGTAAGTTGTGGGCTGCCCGAAAGATGCTGCTGAAGGTTGCCGGAATAGGTGCTATTGTAGGGGTGATTATCGCTCTGAGTATTCCCAAGCAATATACGGTGGAAGTGACATTGTCTCCCGAATCCGGTAAAAGCGGAGGGGGGAGCCTGTCGGGAATGGCTGCCATGCTGGGGATCGGAGGCATGAGTCTGGGCAGTGAGGCGGATGCGTTGAACGTATCTCTTTTCCCGGATATAGTAGCGTCTACTCCTTTCATTCTGGAACTGTTTAATGCACATGTCACTACGTTGGACGGTGAGGTGGATACTACTTTTGTAGCTTATCTCGATGAGCAGAAAGCTCCGTGGTGGGGTGCTGTTATGGGATTGCCCGGGGCGGCTATAGGCGGGGTGAAATCTCTCTTCTCCGATAAGGAAGAGGAAGAAGGGAACAGGCTGGATCCTTTCCACCTGACAGAAGATCAGGCGAAGAAAGTGGAAGCCATGCGTAAGGCGATTACTGCTGATGTGGATAAGAAAACCGGCATCACCACAGTGACGGTGACTTTGCAGGACCCGATGGTTACGGCCGCCATTACAGACACGGTAGTGGTGAAGCTTCAGGAGTATATCACAGCGTACAGGGTCTCCAAAGCCCAGCAGGATTGTGCTTATCTGGAACAATTGTATAAGGAACGCCAGCAGGAGTATTATGTAGCCCAGCAGAATTATGCCAATTACATGGATGCCAACAAGGGGGTTGTCCTTCAAAGTGCTTTGACGGAGAGAGAACGGTTGCAGAATGATATGAATCTGGCATATCAGGTGTATAGCCAGGTGGCTACCCAATTGCAGGTGGCACGGGCCAAAGTACAGGAGGCCAAACCTGTATTTGCCGTTGTGGAACCTGCCAGTGTGCCGTTGCTGCCTTCGGGAACCAGCAAGAAGGTGATTCTTGTCGGATTTATTTTCCTGGCAGTGGCGGGCGCTTCCGCATGGATCTTGTTCGGACGTGAATTCTTTGAAAATCTGAAGGAGGGGCTTAATGCTCCTCAGGAGGGGATGGAGAAGAAGTGATATAAAGATATTGACCTATAAAAACAGGGTGCATCTCTTTCGTAGGAGGTGCACCC
>OJSH01002277.1_pt1 | contig 13776 bp, 11 predicted proteins | sample 1599441 | NCBI WGS metagenome assembly OJSH01 (sample SAMN04168658, study PRJEB22393) | human gut metagenome | biome: human gut microbiome; feature: stool | host: Homo sapiens | collected 2014-03-24 | reverse complement strand
ATGTCTCCGGTATGTCCGGCTCCGGCTACATTGTGGCCATTAACAAGGACGAGGACGCACCGATTTTTGACGTGGCAGATGTGGGCATTGTGGGCAATGTCATGGATATTCTGCCGCTGATGATCGAAGAGATCAAGGCGCGCAAGAGCTGAGAAGAATTTGACGGGAGCAGGGCCCAGGGGGGAGCCCCCGGGCCTGCTTTCTATTATTTTGGCGTAATGATCGGAGGAAGTATGCAGGAAAATAGCAGCAAGACGCAGGAATCCCAACGGGCGTATGTTCGGGTGATCGATTATATCAAGCAGGAAATCCGCGTCGGCAATCTGCGAATCGGTTCCCGGCTTCCATCGGAACGTGCGCTGGCAGAGCAGCTGAATGTAGGACGCAATTCTGTTCGGGAGGCTCTGCGTATTCTGGAGATCATGGGGACGACGGTCAGCACCCAGGGCGCCGGCCATTTTATTGCCGGTAATTTTGAAAGCTCCCTGGTGGAGACCATGTCCATTATGTTCCTGTTGAAGGAACTGAGCTTCCAACAAGTCAGTCAGCTGCGGTATGCCATTGAGAAGCATGCCTTCGCGTTGGCGGTGGAAAACGCGACCGATGTGGATCTGACGGAACTTCAGGCCATTATTTCCCGGTTGGACCTGGGTTTGAGCGAAGAGGACAATGTGCTTCTGGATAAAAAGCTGCACTATACAGTGGCCCGCGCTTCCGGAAACACATTGTTCGTGGAAATTCTCAATGTACTCTCCGACGTGATGGATCGTTTTATTGCGGATCTGCGCATGGATATTATGTCGGAAGAAGGCCGGCGTAAAAAGCTGCAGTCGGCTCACCGCCGCATTGTACAGAGTATTCTGGAAAAAGATGTGGATGGCGGATATGCTGCCATTGATGAGCATTTTGCCTTGGTCAACCAGCGTCTGGAGGTCCGGAGCCGGTCCGTCCAGCTGTAGTAAAGAAGAAAATCCTTTTGTTCTCTCTCCCCCTTTGCGGGCCGTGAAACTTGCCATTCACGGCCCGCTTTGGTTTGTCCGGACATAAAAAAGGGAGGGACGAAAGAAGCAAAAAAGACACCCGGGAACGAAACTCGTTCCCGGGTGTAAAACATTCGAGAGAAATCCCTCTTAGTACATGAGGTTGGGCAGGAACATGGACAGGGGCTCCCAATAGGTGATGAGCAGCAAGTCCAGAATCATGACGCCCAGGATGGGAACAATGCCCTTGCAGATCTGCTCCAGCTTGGCGTTGGCCACGTTGCAGGCAGCCAGCTTGGCCTCATCCCACTGAGTCAGGTCCAGGTACTCGGAGACGCTGTTCAGGTCGATGAAGGTCTGGCCGTTCTTGGAGTAGTTGTACAGCCAGTTCCAGTTGATCTGGCAGACATCCTCAGCGACACCGCCTGCGAACTTGGTGGACATGGTGTCCTCCCAGCCGGACCATGCAGCGAAGGTGGGGTTGACGGTGATGGTGCTGTGCTCAGCAGAGAAAGCCTTGATGGCCTCCTGGTAAGCGTTGTGACGGGACTCGCCGCCCCACCAGCTCATGGTCAGGGTGACGGGGTCAGAAGACAGACCGGCCACAGAAGCTGCTGCGGAAGAAGCGGCAGTGGAAGTGGCGGTAGAACCAGCGTTGCTGGAGCCGCCGCAGGCGGCCAGCAGGCCGGCAGCACCCACAGCGCCAGAGACCTTCAGAAAGTCACGACGAGAAATTGCCTTGCTCATTTTCGTTCTCCTCCTATGTAGAAAACATCTTCTTGCATGGATGCCTCTGCAAAGCATCCGTTGTATACAAATATGATACCAAAGGCAAGAAAAAAAAGAAAGATGCAAATTGTAGTGATAGCGGCAGAAAACGTACAAATATTGCGCTTATTTTTTGCCCGGTTTTGACGTCATTGCCATAATGAATAAACTTGGACCGAAAAACTGTGCAACTTGTATACTTCAACGATTTGCATAGAAAACTGGGATGCAACAGGAGAAGATTGGCCTGAATTGCAAGAATTTTGTAGCCGAGGCAGAATTTGTTGAAAGAGCGTTGTATACATTAAAAGCAACGATAACAGAAAGTTCCGGCCCCGAGCTGATATATCAATAGCGCAAAAAACGCGCGAATTGGGACGCGACTGATATATCACGGATGCAGAAAAGATACAAAAAATGCCGCCCGGCGTGCGGACGGCATAAGATCAGGAAAAAGAGTCACCGGCGGGCGGCGTAGAAGGCGCTGCGCTCCCGGAAATAGCACTGGGGACACATGCTGACGTACTGGACGTCGTTCTCAAGGTCGATGGCTACCTGTTCGCCCTCAAAGACGAAGCGACCGTTGACCTTGCGGCAGTTGCAGGTGGCCTTGCGGCCGCAGGTGCAGATGGTCTTCATCTCCTCGATGGTGTGGGCCAGCTCCAGAAGCCGGGTGGAGCCGGGGAAGCCCTTGAGGGAGAAGTCGGAGCGCAGGCCGTAGCAGATGACGGGGATGTTCAGCTCTACCGTCACCATGAACAGCTGCTCGGCCTGCTCGGCGGTGAGGAACTGGCTCTCGTCACAGAGCACACAGGCCAGAGGCCGGCCCTCGCTGCTGGCGGCCCGGACGGCCTCCACCAGGTCCATGTCCGGCGGCACCAGCAGATCGGCAGGGCGGCGGACGCCCAGACGGCTCACGAGGTCGCCGCTGCCCTTGGTGTCCACCTTCGGCTTGAGGATGAGCACCCGCATCCCCTGCTCCTCGTAGTTGTGGGCCACCTGCATCAGCGCGGTGCTCTTGCCGCTGTTCATTGCGCCGTAACGGAAATAAAGCTTTGCCATGTCGAAAAAGTCTCCTCATGAAAGGACCCTCTCAGCCAAAGCCTGACGGAGAGAGCCTGTATTATCGATCGTATCTGCTCAGTCCTGATTGCGCAGCCGGTAGCCCAGGCTCATCAGGCTGTCGCCGAGGTGGACATTCTCCACCACCACGTCGGGGTAGGGGACAGACAGATCGTAGTGGGAGAAGTTCCAGAAGCCCTGAATGCCCAGAGCCACCAGACGGCCGCTGATCTCCTCTGCGCCGCTGCGGGGCAGACAGAGCACAGCCACCTCGGGGTGGTGCTCGGCGCAGAAAGCTTCCAGCTCGTCGCTGTGTAAGATCTGGATGCCGTTGATCTCTTTGCCTACCTCGTCGGGGGCGTTGTCGAAGGCGGCGATGAGCTTGTAGCCGTTGGTGTCGGTGGTGATGAAGCGGCTCACAGCCTTGCCCAGACGGCCGCAGCCGATGAGGATGGTGGGCAGGAGGTCGCCGTTGCCAAAGAGCAGCTGCTCAAGGATGCTCAGCAGGTTCTCCACCGAGTAGCCGATGCCCTGACGGCCATTCACGTCGCCGATGCAGTTGAAGTCCTGCCGCACCTGGGAGGCAGTGGTACCCATCTGGGCGGCCAGCTCACGGGATGAGATGCTGGTGATGCCGTCGGTCTTCAGGGTGCGCAGGTAGCGATAGTATTTGGGCAGGCGCTTGATGACAGGCAGAGAAGCTTTGCCGGGAGTGTTCATAGGGGGTCTCCTTTCTTTTTATCCGCAGCATTGCCGGGGAGAAGTGCGCAGCGGCAGGGTGCTCCGGCAAAAGATTTGTACTTTCTTGTACAATAATGATACATATTTGACAAACTTATCTCTAGTATAAAGTATACAGCGCGAAGAGAGAATGTCAAACCATTTGGCACATTTTTTTGAGAAAGAAAAGAAATCTTTGCCGAAGTATAACCGGCAGGAATGACGGACAAGCTGAAACGAAGCAAAAAGGAGGATACGCAGAATGTCACAGGAAGAGAAGAACGTCCCCGTGGAGCAGCAGCGGCTGGAAAAAGAGCAGATCGAGGATATGGGCAGCGTTTACCGCACCCGGGGAGCTCACGCCATCCACTGCCTGACGGTCATCGGACAGGTGGAGGGCCATGTGGAAGCGCCCCAGGGCCAGAAGACCACCAAGTATGAGCATGTCATCCCCCAGCTGGTGGCCGTGCAGGAAGACCCCGCCATCGAGGGCCTGCTGGTCCTGCTCAACACCGTGGGCGGGGATGTGGAGGCGGGGCTTGCGCTGGCGGAGCTCATCGCCAGCATCTCCAAGCCCAGTGCGGCGGTGGTGCTGGGCGGGGGCCACTCCATCGGCATCCCGCTGGCCGTCAGCGCCCAGCGGAGCTTCATCGTGCCTACCGCCACCATGACGGTCCACCCCGTCCGCCATTCCGGCATGATACTGGGCGTGCCCCAGACCATGCGCTGGTTCGAGCAGATGCAGGAGCGCATCACCGGCTTCGTGGCGTCCCACAGCGGCATCTCGGAGAAGCGTTATACTGAGCTGATGATGCGCACGGGCGAGCTGGTCATGGACGTGGGCACCGTGCTGGATGGCCGAAAAGCCGTGCGGGAAAAGCTCATCGACGAGCTGGGCGGGCTGTCGGATGCGCTGGCATGGCTCTACCGAGAAATCGAGGGGAAATAAATTGCCATTTGACTTTTCCCGTGGTACAATGAAAGAATCGAGTCGTATCGAAATTCTTCCATCGTCACCGACAGAGCCGCCCTGAGCGCGCCCTGCTTCATGATATAAAATAAGGAACGGGTTTTAGGAAACATGGCAAAGAGAAAACGCAAGACCTCCGGGCGCAGCACAGCCTCGCGCCGCAAGAACCGGACACAGGACCGGATGCCCGCGGGGCTCATCACCCTGTTTGCGGGGCTGGTGCTCATGGCGCTGGCTTTCGTGCCGGGCAGCTCGGCCTGGCGCACGATGCACGATGTCCTGTTCGGCGTGTTCGGCTGCGGAAGTTTCGTGCTGGGCGCAGCGCTGTGCTATCTGGCCATCCTCTACACCCGGGGCGAAGACCTGCTGCCCCACATCGCAAAGCTGGCGCTGGGGCTCATCTTCGCCAGCGGCACGGTCATCGTCTTTTCTGACATCCCCACCGACCAGACCGCCGCGCAGATGACCGCTGCCTGTTATCAGAATGGTATGAGCGCATGGCTCTCGGGCGGTGCGCTGGGCGCTGTGCTGGGCGGGACGCTCCTGCTGCTCTGCGGCAGACCCGCCGCCAATCTGGTCATGGCGGCGCTGGCGGCCTGCGCCAGCCTGTACATTTTTGACGTTACGCCCGCCGAGTGCTGGCAGTGGCTCTGCAACGTGGGCGGCAGCGTCCACGAAAAGGGCCTTGCCGTCCACGAGCAGAATGCCGCCCGCCGGGCCGAGCGTCTGGCAGAACGCGCCGCCGAGGAGGCCGCGGCAGAGGAATATGAGGACTATGACGACGACCTGCCGGAAGACGAAGCGGGCGAGGACTGCTGCGGCGGCGAAGAGCCTGCCGCGCCCGCCTTCCATATCCAGCCTCCCGGCTGGCTGGCTGGCGTCTTCCACTGGGGCCATCAGGTGATGCAGGGCGGCGAACAGGCAGAGCCTGCCCCTGCGCCCGCACCGGAAGCGCAGACCCCGCCTCAGCCCGAGCCTGCCCCCGTACAGGTGGAAAAGCCCCGGCCCCGTGCGCCCTTTGATATTGACTTAGGCCCTGACCATACCACCGTCACCGAGGGCGGCAGTGAGCCCATCGAGCCCATCATCCTCGGCCCCGGCGGCACCTTCGGCATGGACCCGCTCCGCCGTGCGCCCATCCGCGCCACCGTGACGCCTATCGTCCCGGACGCTGTGGATACTGCCGCCGAGGACTTCTTCACGGCCCAGCCCGAGCCGACGGTGACGCCCACCGTTACGCCCGTAGCCCCGGCAGAAGAGCCGGAACAGCAGCCCGCGCCTGAGCCGCCGCTCTCCTTCGGCATCCCGCTCTATGATCTGACCCCGACTCCGGAACCGGCCCCGAAGCCGGTCAGCGCCGAGAATGCTGCGGCGTTCCGCTCTGAGCCGGATGAGGACGGCTGGATCAGCATCACCAGCGACCCGGTGGAGGAAAAAGACCTCAACACGCTGGTGGCAGCCGCCATGGAAAAGCCTGCTGTCTCCGAGGAGCAGGCCGCGAACGCCCCCGCCGAAGAGGCCGAGACGGAGGAGAGCTTCCAGTATCAGTACCCGTCCATCGAGCTGTTCGAGCGCGCCCCGGAGGAAAGCGACTCCGGCGCGGAAGACGAGCTGAAAGCCAACGCCCAGAAGCTGGTGGACACGCTGGAAAGCTTCGGCGTCCGCACCCGTGTGCTGGATATTTCCCGCGGCCCGTCGGTCACCCGGTATGAAGTCCAGCCCATGGCGGGCGTCAAGATAAGCCGCATCACTTCGCTGGCGGACGACATCGCCCTGAACCTGGCGGTGGCCGATGTCCGCATGGAGGCACCCATCCCCGGCAAGCCTGCCGTGGGCATCGAGGTGCCGAACCATAAGAAAACGCCGGTCTACATCCGCAGCGTCTTCGAGAGCCAGAGCTTTTTGCGGATGACCTCGCCGATGGGCATTGCGCTGGGCAAGGACATCGCCGGCGTGGCCCAGGTGGCCGACCTGTGCAAGATGCCCCATCTGCTCATCGCGGGCAGCACCGGCAGCGGTAAATCGGTCTGTGTCAACAGCATCATCATGAGCCTGCTGTTCCGCTCCAGCCCCGAGGACGTCAAGCTCCTGCTCATCGACCCCAAGGTCGTCGAGCTGGCTGAGTACAACGGCATCCCCCACCTGCTGATGCCCGTCGTCACCGAGCCCCGCAAGGCGGCCGGCGCACTGGGCGGCGCAGTGCAGGAGATGGAGCGCCGCTACCACCTCTTCGCGGAGAACAACGTCCGCGACATCAAGTCCTTCAATAAGCTGGCGGCAGCGGACCCGAACCTCGAGAAGATGCCCTATATCGCCATCATCATCGACGAGCTGGCCGATCTGATGATGGTGGTCGGCAAGGATGTCGAGGACTCCATCTGCCGCATCGCCCAGAAGGCCCGCGCCGCCGGTATGCACCTCATCGTGGCGACCCAGCGCCCCAGCGTGGACGTCATCACCGGCCTCATCAAGGCCAACATCCCCAGCCGCATCGCCTTCGCCGTGTCCAGTCAGGTGGACAGCCGCACCATCCTCGACGGTGCCGGTGCCGAAAAGCTGCTGGGCATGGGCGATATGCTCTTCATGCCCGTGGGCGCACCCAAGCCCACCCGTATCCAGGGTACCTTTGTGCGGGATGAGGAGATCAGCCGTGTGCTGGACTTCATCAAGAAGAGCGCCACCGTCCAGTACGACGAGGCCATGATAGAGGCCATGGAAAAACACGCCATCCAGGACGGCAAGAAGGGCAGCAGCTCTGCCGACTCCGACGAGGAGGGCGGCAGTGACCCGATGCTCAAGCAGGCCGTGGAGGTGGTCATCGACGCCGGCCAGGCGTCCACCAGCCTGCTGCAGCGCCGCTGCAAGCTGGGTTATGCCCGCGCCGCCCGCATCATGGACGAGATGGAAGAAAAGGGCATCATCGGCCCCTACGAGGGCGCAAAGCCCCGCGCTGTCCTCATCAGCCGCCAGCAGTGGCTGGAAATGCAGATGAATCAGCCGGATGAATAAAATTTTTGATTTCGGAAGCAATAGAGCCCTGCTGTATAGGGCAGGCATCATGAAAGAAAAAGGATAACTATGGAACATTACACCGAATTTCTCCCCATCAGCCGGGCCGACATGGAGGCCCGGGGATGGGACCAGCTGGACTTCGTGGTGGTGGGCGGCGACGCCTATGTGGACCACCCCAGCTTTGGCACCGCCATCATCAGCCGCCTGCTGGAAGCCGAGGGCTACAAGGTGGGCGTGCTGGCTCAGCCCCGCTACACCGACTGCGAGGACTTCAAGCGGTTCGGAAAGCCGAAGTACGGCTTCTTCATCGGCGGCGGCAACGTGGACAGCATGGTGAGTCACTATTCCGTCGCAAAGATCCCCCGCGCGGAGGACGAGTATTCGCCCGGCGGCAAGGGCGGCGCACGGCCCGACCGCAGCGCCACCGTCTACACCAGACTTGCCAAGCAGGCATACCCCGACCTGCCCGTCATTCTGGGCGGTCTGGAAGCCTCGCTCCGCCGCTTTGCCCACTACGACTACTGGCTGGACACCGTCCTGCCCAGCATCGCCGAGGACTCCGGTGCGGACATCATCAGCTTCGGCATGGGGGAACACCAGACCGTGGAGATCGCCCGCCGTCTGGCGGCAGGGGAGCCGGTGGAGAGCATCACCGATGTGGACGGCACCTGCTACCTGACCGACTTTGACCACCTGCCCGAGCGGTATGTGGAGTGCGCGGGCTTCAGGAAGGTCGCCTCCGATAAGGTGGCTTATGCGAAAGCCTGCCGCATCCAGATGGACAATCAGGACGTCGTCAGCGGCCAAATCATCGTCCAGAAGCAGAGCGAGAAGTACCTCGTGCAGAACATCCCCGCAAAGCCCCTCGTCCGCTGGGAGCTGGATAAGGTCTACGCCCTGCCCTACACCCGCCGCTACCACCCGATCTACGAGGCCATGGGCGGTGTGCCTGCCATCCGCGAGGTGCAGTTCTCCATCATCCAGAACCGCGGCTGCTTCGGCGGCTGCAACTTCTGCGCCATCCAGCTGCATCAGGGCCGACGTGTCACCAGCCGCAGTGCCGACAGCATCGTGGCCGAAGCAGAGCGGATGACCCACGAGCCGGATTTCAAGGGCTACATCCACGACATCGGCGGCCCCACCGCCAACTTCCGTTTCCCATCCTGCCGCGAGCAGATGCTGCGGGGGATGTGCAACGGCGGCAAGCACTGCCTCGCCCCCACCACCTGCTCCCACATGATCGTGGACCACAGCGATTACCTGAAAATCCTCCGCCGCGTCCGGGAGCTGCCCGGCGTCAAGAAGGTGTTCATCCGCAGCGGCATCCGCTTCGATTACCTGATGGCCGACCCCGATGACACGTTCTTTAAGGAGCTGGTGGAGTACCACGTTTCCGGCCAGCTGAAAGTCGCGCCGGAGCACTGCGCTCCCAACACCCTCGCCTACATGGGGAAACCCCCCATCGAGACCTTCAACAAGTTCAAGGATAAGTTCTACGAACTGAGCAGGAAGGCGGGAAAAAAGCAGTACCTCGTGCCGTATCTCATGTCCAGCCACCCGGGCAGCACCCTCAAGGATGCCGTCTATCTGGCCGAATACCTCTACAAGAACCATATGCGCCCCGAGCAGGTGCAGGATTTTTATCCCACGCCCGGCACCGTGAGCACCTGTATGTTCTACACCGGCCTCGACCCCTACACTTTGAAGCCGGTGTTTGTGGAAAAGACCGCTGAGGGCAAGGCGCTTCAGCGCGCCCTGCTCCAGTATTATGAGCCCCGCAACGCCGAAAAGGTCATCAAGGCGCTGAAAATGACCCACCGCGAAGACCTCATCCCCCTGCTGGTTCCCGCCGAGGGCCGCATTGCAGTCCAGCGCTCGGCCCGCAGAGCCGAGGCCGCCGATGTGACCATCCACGGCGACGGCACCTACACCGTCCGGCCCAGAGGCAAGGGCGGCAAGCCCCAGAGCCGCTCCGCCGCCCCGGCAGGCCGCAATCCGGCGGGCCGTCAGCCCAGCCCCGGCGCACGTTTTGCGCCCCATTCGGCTCCTGGGCATAAACCGAAAAGCAATCAACAGAAAGAGAATACATCGTGGAAAACTTCAAAAAAGAAAAAGTGACCGTTCAAACGCTCATGAGCCGCCTCGCTGCGCTGGCACTGGCCGCAGCCCTTACGCTGGGCCTCGTGGGCTGTGATACCTCTTCCATCGTCCCGGGAGGCAGCGGCGACGTCATGCCGAACCCGGCAGCTTCTCAGACCGAAACGACGCCTTCCGACGGGCAGGACGCTGCCTTCCAGATGCACTTCATCGACGTGGGGCAGGCGCTGAGCGTGCTGGTGGAGTGCGACGGACAGTTCATGCTCTATGACGGCGGCAATGTGGATGACGGCAGTCTGGTGGTCTCCTACCTGCAGAGTCAGGGTGTCGAGCAGCTGGAGTATGTCTTCTGCTCCCATGCTCACGAAGACCATGTGGGCGGTCTGGCCGCTGCGCTGGCCTGTTTCCCGGCCTGCCACGTCTACAGCCCCGTGACGGAAGCCTCCACCAAGTGCTTCAAGGATTTCGTCAAGTACACCCAGCAGCAGAACTTACAGGTGGAAGTACCTGCCGTAGGCACCCAGTGGGCGCTGGGCAGCGCCACTGTGACCATGCTTGGCCCGGTGGCGCAGTACGATGACACCAACGATACCTCCATCGTCCTGCGCATCGACTACGGCGCCACCAGCTTCCTGCTCACCGGTGATATGGAGGCCGACGCCGAGCGCGACCTTGTGAACAGCGGCGCGAACCTCAAGGTGGATGTCTTACAGGTGGGCCACCACGGCTCCAGCACCTCCACCAGCTACGTCTTCCTGAACGCTGTCCTGCCCAAGATGGGCATCATCTCCTGCGGGGTCAACAACAAGTACGGCCACCCCCACGAGGAGACCCTGAGCATCCTGCGGGATGCCGGTGTGGACGTCTACCGCACCGACCTGCTGGGGACGATCACCGTTTCCAGTGACGGCCAGAACTACACGGTGGCAACGGAACACTTCGCTACCGACGCTGAGCTGAACCCCACCGACCCGGCAGCGTCCAGCACGGCCCAGCAGGCGTACATCGGCAACGTGAACAGCAAAAAGTTCCATCTGCCCAGCTGCGCCAACCTCCCGGCAGAGAAGAACCAGATTTTGTTCTCGAGCTATGATGAAGCTGTGGCCGCTGGCTACAGCCCCTGCTCGAGCTGCATCAAGTAAGATTGGAGGCGGTAATATGAGTTATGGATGGGCAACCGTTTTTACACTGGCGGCATGGCTCGCAGGGTACTTTATAGACGAGTTCATCAGCTGGGACGACCCGATGGGCCTGCGAATCGTGCTTCCTGTCATCGTGATGGGATGCTGTATTATGAAGTTCATCAAGGACAGTAACCAGCCGAAATAAAGCAAAAGGCACCGTGCTTCTGCTCGAAGCACGGTGCCTTTTTAGTTATCGAATCAGCATCAGCGTCCGCGTCCGGCTCCGCCGCCGTGGCTGCTGCCGCCGCCCATGCCGCCGAAGCTGCCGCCGCCGCGCCCGGCTCCGCCAAAACCGGAGCCGCCGCCCATACCGCCAAAGCCGCTTCCACCGAAGCCGCCGCCCCGGGGAGGACGAGGCCCACGGGGGCCTCTCGGGCCGCGAGGGCCGCCATAGAAACCACCGCCGGGGCCGAAGTCATCGTAAGGGCCGCGGGGAGGGCGCGGGCCTCTGTGCCAACGCCGTGCGCCGAACCAGCCAAACGGCCCCCAGAACCAGCCGAAGGAGTGGCCGAGAGGGGTGATAAAGATAAAGAAAACTGCGATGAACAGGATGATATAAGCAAGCATGGAGAAAATGCCGCCGATAAAGCTTTCCCAGATGGAGTAGTGCTTCTGGGGCGGGACAGGCTCGACAGAGGGCCGGGTGGTCTGGGTGTCAGAGCCGTCGGAATAGATGGTCCCGCCGCTCAGAGTGACCCCGTACACCTCTGCGATGGTATTGGCCACATTGGTGGCGCAGGTGAGGACGGCGGCGTCGTACTTCTTGGCGGCGAAATCGTCCTCCATGGTCTGCACGAGAGAGCTTGCCTGGTCGGCCAGCATGGTGCTGCGGAAGCCGTCGCCGTAGGTCAGATAGTAGTCGCCGTCGGCGTACTGGTCCGACTGCATCACCAGCAGGATGAGCACGCCGTTGTTCTTGCTGGAACTGCCGATGCCCCAGGTGTCGAAGGCTTCAGTGGCGTAGTCCTCGGTGGTGGCGCTGCCGGTGTAGTCCACGGTCAGCACGCCGATCTGTGCGCCGTCGCAGCTGGAAGAGAGCTGTGCGTTGAGGGTCTCAAGCTCCGAGGTGGTGCTGTCGCTCAGCACACCGGCGTCGTCCACCACGCATTGATCTTTCAGCAGGCTGGGCAGCTGGATGTTAGCAGCCGAAGCCGCCGGTGCCAGCGCCGTGATGCCGACGGTCACGACAAGAAGCAGTGCCGCAATGCGGCGGGAGAATGTTTTCATCGTCTTCATGCGAAAAGTTCCACCTCCTGTATGCCGAACAGCTTGCCCAGCACGCTGGCCGGGAAGCCGCCGACGTCTTTCTGGTAACTCTGGACCGCATCGTTATAATGCAGGTTGCTGATGATGGTCTGCGCACGGTTGAACTGGCTGTACTGCCCCTGCACCGCACCCATCTTCATGGGGTCTGCGGCCTGCTCCTGCAATTTGGCGTAGAGCTGGCCGATGGCTGTGCCAAGCGTCTCGTTCGACTGGTAGAGCATATGCATCCTGCCGCCGGTGTAAACACTCAGAGAGTCCGGTGCGTGGATCCTGCCATCGGACTGCACCGCCCCGAGGCAGGCGGAAAAAGAGTCCAGCGCAGCCTGTGCCGTCTGCACTTCGGCGCTGTCGGCACCCAGTGTGTTGGACGCCGTGGTGATGATGTTAGCGGCCGTGTTGAGCCGTGTGGTCAACTCCTCATTCAGGGCATAGCCGCTGTCTGCGGCCACGCCAGTGGTGAACCCGTTCTTCACCGTGTCGTACTTTGCCCGGAGCTTCGCCCCGCCAAAGCCGAAAAAGCAGGCCAGCATCACCACGATGCAAAGCGCCGCGGCCACGGCCTGCTTGCCCAGCGCGGCGGGCAGGGCCTTTTCGAGGTCTGCCAGTTTCTGCTGGAAGGGCGTCAGCCGCACTTCCTCCTCGGCGGGCGCTGCGGCGCGATAGCTGGAAGCGTCAAAGCCGCCGGTGGGTCGATTCTGTTGTCTGGAAAAATCTGCGTTTGCCATTTCAGCTCCGGATCTCCATCATCTTCTGTTTCAGCTCGTCTTCGATGCGGGTGAGCTCCTGCTCGGCAGCGGCACGCTTTGCGCGGCCCTCGCTCTGGATCTTGTTCAGCTCGTCCAGCGTCTCGATAAGGCTCTTGTTGGTCTGCTGCAGGGTCTCGATGTCCACGACACCGCGCTGAGACTCCCTGGCCGTCTCGATGGTACCCATCTTGAGGGCGTCGGCATTCTTTTTCAGCAGCTCGTTGGTCATGTCGGTGACGGCACGTTCGGCCTGCATGGCCTGCTGGCTGTGGGCCAGACCCAGTGCCAGCACCATCTGGTTCTTCCACAGGGGGATGGTGTTGACGATGGTGGACTGTATCTTTTCGGCCATCATGGAGTTATTGTTCTGCAAAAGCCGGATCTGGGGGCCCATCTGCAGGCTGATGGTGCGGGTCAGCTCAAGGTCGTAGAGCTTTTTCTCAAAGCGCTCGCACTGGTCGGCCAGATCGCGTGCGGCCTGTGCGTCCTCAGGCAGGCCGGAAGCCTTTGCCTTGTCCATCGCCTGCTGCAGCTCGTGGGCGCGGAAGTCGGCCAGCTTCTTCTTGCCCGCGAGGATATACATGCTCAGCTCTTTGAAATAGGCCATGTTCAGCTCGTACATCTTGTCCAGCATCGCAATATCCTTGAGCAGCTGCACCTGATGCTTTTCGAGGGCGGACTGGATGGTCTCGACGTTCGTTTCCGCTTTGCTGTACTTGGTCTTCATGTTGTCGAGCTGGCTGCCCTTTTTCTTGAAGAAGCCGAGGATGCCCTTTTCCTCTTCGGCGGCGTCAAAGTTCTTCAGCTCCCCGATAAGGTCGGTGATCATGCCGCCCACTTCGCCGAGGTCTTTGGTGGACACTTTGGAAAGTGCCGCCTCGGAGAAGTCACCGATCTTCTTCTGGCAGGCGGAGCCGTACTGCAGCAAGATCGGAAGAGCGTCGTGTAGGGAAAGAGTGTAGATCTCGGTG
>OJSH01002200.1_pt1 | contig 14282 bp, 10 predicted proteins | sample 1599441 | NCBI WGS metagenome assembly OJSH01 (sample SAMN04168658, study PRJEB22393) | human gut metagenome | biome: human gut microbiome; feature: stool | host: Homo sapiens | collected 2014-03-24 | reverse complement strand
CGCCGGTCTCCTTGGTGTACTCAGCGGCCAGATCCTGCCAATCCTGATCCTGCTCCGGCTTGAAGTTCAGGTAGTAGACCTTGCCGTCAGCCTTTGCAGCGGTCGAAGAACCGGCAGCAGAGCTGGCAGTGGAGGAAGCGGTGGAGCTGGAAGAACCGCCACAGGCAGCCAGACCCAGAGCAGCGGCGGATGCACCGGCCACTTTCAGGAAATTACGACGAGAGATCATCTTTTTCATAGTAGTACTCCTTCTTCTTTTGGTTAATATCTGCCACCGTCCACAGCATGAGGACGGAAGTTAGACTGAATCGTTCCGGCGGCAGGGGCAAACGCTTTCGCCCTGCTGCAATTCCGGCTGGAGCGTGACGGTCTGGGCCGGGGCTCCGTGTTCGATCTGCCGCACCAGCAGCTCGATGCTCTGCAGTGCGATCTGTTCACTGGGCTGGACGATGGTGGTCATCACCGGCACGCAGTAGCGGGACATCGTGATGCCATCAAAACCGATCACTGAGACATCCTCCGGCACCCGCATCCCTGCACTTACCAGCGCCCGGATGGCACCAAAGGCGATCACATCGCTCATGGCAAACAGGGCAGTGAACTCGGCCCGGCGGGCCAGCAGACTGTTCATGGCGTGGTAGGCGGACTCGAAATCGTAGTTGCACAGGCCATAGAGTTTATCGTCAAAGACAAGCCCTGCGTCCTCCATGGCATCCTGCGCACCCAGACGGCGCATCCGGCTGGGAAAGCTGGTGGCCGGGCCGCCCAGCACCGCGATCTTGCGGTGCCCCTGTGCGATGAGATGGGAGACTGCCGCTTTTGCTGCGGCCCGGTCATCCACACCCACCATCGAGAGGTTGGGGAAGTCCAATTCATTGGAGACCAGTGTAGCCAGCACGGAGGGAACGGAGATGTTTGCGAAGCCGTTCTGGAAGTTCGTGACACTGCCGCCCAGAAAGATCATGCCCTTGGGCTTGATCTCCCGCAGGATCTTCTCGGCAGCATCGATCTCGTTGGCGTTCTCGTCCAGGTAGGAGACGATGCCGTTGTACCCATACAGGGTAGCGGCCCGCTGCAGCTGAACGAGGAAGTCGGAGAAGAAGATGTTCCGGGTCCCCTTGACTACGAACACCAGACTGCGGGATTGCTGGATCTTCAGCTGCCGCGCGTTGGTGTTGGGGGTAAAGCCTGCCTCCCGCATGACCTTGAGCACATGCTCCTTGGTCTCGGGCCGGACATCCGGCCGGTCATTGATGACGCGCGAAATGGTGCTGACAGAACAGCCGCTGATGCGGGCAATGTCCTTGATCGTCATATCGCGTGCCCTCGCTTTCGGTTGGATTATCGGGAACGGTGTCGGGAACGTTTCCAGTGGCTATAGTATGGCACATTTTGTTCAAAAAATCAATCATGTTGGAGCGATTTCGTGAAATGTGTACAAAGAATCGGCTTGACGTTGTGCAGTTTGATTTGCCAACACATCAGAACACCGGTTGATTTCGGAAATTCCCGGTAACATTTCAGGAAATACCGGAAAAACCGTACCGGTTTGTAACTTTTTGACCGGGTGATGCATTTTTATGGACGAGGGTGATCTGCCCGGAAATTGCGGGAACGGTTCCATAAGATGTTCCCAGAATGCGGCAAAAAGAAACAGGCAGACTACTGAGTGCCGGGAGCACTGCACAAACGAAAGATACAACAAAAAAGCGCTTTCACCTTGTCATCGGTGAAAGCGCTTTGCTGATTGCTGATTATTTTGAATGGGTTGATAAAGTTCTGATTAGTCGCTGACGTAGGGCATCAGAGCAACGTGACGAGCACGCTTGATGGCGGTGGTCAGTGCGCGCTGATGATAAGCGCAGGTGCCGGTCACACGGCGGGGAATGATCTTAGCACGCTCAGAGACGTACTTACGCAGACGGGGCACGTCCTTGTAATCGATGGTGTCGATGCGATCGACACAGAAGCTGCAAACCTTCTTGCGGCCGCGACGCATGGGGCGTGCGGGGCGAGAGCCTTCGGTTCTTTCAAAAGCCATTGCTTATTACCTCCTATAAGAATTGAACGGTCAGACCGTTACGGAATCAGAACGGCAGGTCATCACTGTCATCAATGACAGCAAAATCATCTGCACTGCCGGCGGAATAGCTGGGAGCTGCCTCCACAGCAGCCGGACGGGCAGGGGCTGCGTTCTGGTAGGCGGGAGCAGAATTCTGATAATTTGCTCCACCGCCCTGATTGCTGCTCTTGGGGCCTGCAAAGCTGATGTTGTTGGCTACGACTTCCACAGCCGTGCGATTGTTGCCGTTCTTATCCTGATACTGGCGGGTCTGAAGAGAGCCTTCAATGGCGATCAGACTGCCTTTCTGGAAATACTTAGAAACAAACTCGGCCTGAGAACGCCAGGCAACGATATCAATGAAGTCAGCCTGACGCTGCTCACCCTGACGCACAAAATTGCGGTCGCAGGCAATGCGGAAGCTGCACACATTGGTGCCCTGGGGCGTGGTGCGGAGTTCAGGATCCGCCACAAGACGGCCCATGATAGCAACAACATTCAACATTTTACGGTCTCCCTTTCTGTCACGAAAAGATTACTCCTCGTGGGCAACGATCAGGCTGCGCATAACACCTTCAGTGATCTTGTACACACGGTCCAGCTCAGCGGGGAAGCTGGGCTCGCTGGTGAAGTTGATCACAGTGTAAACGCCTTCCTCCTCGTCGTTGATGGGGTAGGCCAGACGGCGCTTGCCCCACTCGTCGATGGAATCGATCGTACCGTTGTTCTCGATCAGGGTCTTGAACTTACCAACCAGAGCGGCGGTAGCCTCCTCGTCGAGAACGGCGCTGGTAATCAGCATGGTTTCGTACTTTGCCATTTTGTAGCACCTCCTTTTGGACTTAAGGGCCTCAAGGTTATGAGGCCAAGGGTACACACGACATGCGGCATCGCCTGCCGTGTGCGGCGTGTCTGTTCAGACAGCAATTTATTATAGCAAGTCCCTGCTGCTTTGTCAAGCCCTGTGGGCCAAAAATCCGCACAAAAATTTGTGCTGAAGCTTTGGTGAACTTTGTCTGTTTTTTTAACGAGAAAGATTGAAAAGTATTTTGATTTTGGTTCTGAGCGGCGATATAATAAAAAAATAGGGGGTCGGGCGCGGCCGACAGCCCTATTCAATGAAATAAAACGGAGGAAGGTAAATTTATGTATTCTGTTTTTCGGAACCTTGCTATCATCATCCTCAGTGCCAAGTTCTTCGGGCTGGTGTCCCGCAAGTTCAAAGCGCCGCAGGTGGTGGGCGAGATCATCGCGGGCCTGATCATTGGGCCCTGTCTGCTGAACCTTGTGCATATCAGCGATACCATCTCGATCTTCGCAGAGATCGGCGTGGTGCTGCTGATGTTCTCCACGGGCCTTGGCACCAACCTGAAAGAGCTGATCAAGGCAGGCCCCATCGCCACCCTGATCGCCTGTGTGGGCGTGGCGGTGCCGCTGGCAGGGGGCACGCTCCTTTATAGTCTATTCTACGGCTTCTCGGCGTTGGGCAGCCAGGAGTTCTACCGCGCCCTCTTCATCGGTACCATTATGACCGCCACCAGCGTGTCCATCACCGTGGCTACCTTGCAGGAGCTGGGCCACCTGAAGAGCTTCCTTGGCACCACCATCGTCAGTGCCGCCGTTATTGATGATGTCATCGGCATCGTGGTGCTGACCTGCGTGCTGGGAGCAAGCTCCGGCACCGGTACAGGGCTGGGTAAGGTGCTGATGAACACCGTGCTGTTCTTCGCCACCGCCATCGGCGTGGGCATCATTGCCCATTTCGCCATGAAGTGGCTGGACAAGCGCAACCCCCACACCCAGCGCATCACCATCGTCAGTATGGCGTTCTGCTTTGCCATGGCCTACATTGCCGAGGCCTACTTCGGCATTGCAGACATCACAGGTGCCTACATCGCAGGCATCGTCCTGTGCACTCTGGAGGATGCCCCCTATGTGGAGCGCCGGGTGGACATCAGCAACTATGTGCTGTTTGCTCCCATCTTCTTCGCCAGCATCGGCCTGAAGACAGATATCAGCGGCCTGACCCCGGAGATCCTGCTGTTCAGCGTGTGCTTCGTGGTGGTGGCCCTGATCACCAAGATCATCGGCTGCGGGCTGGCGGCCAAGATTTGCAGGTTCAGCTGGGGTGATTCCCTCAAGGTGGGTGTTGGCATGATGACCCGCGGCGAGGTGGCCCTGATCGTGGCCCAGAAGGGTCTGGACATCGGCGTGGTGGATTCCGTCTACTTCACCGCCGTCATCCTGCTCATCGTCGTGTCCAGTGTGGCCACTCCGCTGGTCTTGAAAGCGCTGTTCACCAAAATGCCTGTGCAGCCGCATCCCAGTCAGGCAAAGCAGTAAGGGAGCTCTGCCAGAACCCTTTTGATATTTTCCAAAACGACAGCAGCACCTCACCAGAAATGGCGGGGTGCTGCTGCTTTATGGGGCGAAACGGGGCGAAAAGTTTTCGCAAACGGTGCAAAACGGGCTGAAAAGCGGGGGCCTTTTGTGAATAGTGCTAAAGAAATGGCGGAATCCTTGTAAAAAATAACAGCAGGTGGTATAATTTACCTGTAAAACGAAAATGATTGGCTCAAAAGAAACAAACTTGGAGGGATTTACATGAAAACTGTAGCGCAGACCGTGATCGAGGCAGATCGCTTCTATACCATCGCTGCCAAGGGCGGCAGTGTCATTCAGGCTGTGGAGAAGGCCACCAACGGCGGCGATATCCGCCTGGGCAAGTACGAGCACAAGCCCGAGCAGGAGTGGGCCTTTGTGCGCGAGGGTGACGGCGTGTACCGCATCCGCAACCGCGCATCCGGCAAGCTGATCGACCTGATGATGACCGGCACCGCCAACGGCACCTGGCTGCACCTGTGGGAGGATGTGGGCGGCACCTCTCAGATGTGGACCGTGGAGCCCACCCCCGCCGGTACCGTCCGTCTGCGCTCTTCCTGGGCCAGCGGCAAGTGCATCGATACCGTGGGCATGGGTGCCAACGATGGTGCCATCCTGCAGATCTGGCAGGAGGCCGCAGGCGATGACCAGCTGTGGACCATTTCCGAGGTGAAGGATCGTGCAAAGCGTGCCCCTGCCAAGAAGGCAGAGGAGCCCATTGTAGAGGCTGCACCTGTGGTCGAGAGCGCTCCTGCAGAGGAGGCAAAGCCGGAGGTCAAGGAAGAGCCCGTTGTGGTGGAAAAGCCCGTGGAGGAGCCTGCAAAGGCTGAGGAGAAGCCCGCTGAGCCCATTAAGGCCGAAGAGGTGAAGGCAGAGCCTGTCAAGGCCGCCGCTCCCGCTGCCAAGGCTCCCGCAAAGAAGCCCGCCGCCAAAAAGACCAGCCGCGCCGCCCGCAAAAAGGCCGCTGCCGCTAAAAAGTAAGTAATATAAGCAAAAGCAGCTGCATTCCGTAAAAACACGGAGTGCAGCTGCTTTTTTGTTACGATCTTACAGGCCTCTCCTACGAGGAGAACTGGAACGAAACGCCTGAGAAGGTCAGACGTGCATCATGCCGCGCTGTGCATGGATGCGAAATTTGAGTGCGGCGGCGATAAAGCCCTTGAACAGGGGATGAGCGCGGTTGGGGCGGCTCTTGAACTCGGGGTGGAACTGTGCACCCAGATGGAAGTCACGGCCGGGCAGCTCCACGGTCTCCACCAGACGGCCGTCAGGGCTGGTGCCGGAAATGACCAGTCCGGCATCCTCCATCTCCTGACGGAACTCGTTGTTGAACTCGTAGCGGTGACGGTGACGCTCCCAGATCTCAGCCTCGCCGTAGCACTCGGCCATCTTGGTGCCGGGCTTGACGGTGCAGGGGTACTTGCCCAGACGCATGGTGCCGCCCTTGGGGATGTTGCCCTGCTGGTCGGCCATCAGGGCAATGACATTGTGGGCACCATCGGGGGTGAACTCGCTGGAATTGGCATCGGCATAGCCCAGCACGCCGCGTGCGAACTCCATCACCATGATCTGCATTCCCAGGCAGATGCCAAAGTAGGGAATCTGGTTCTCACGGGCATACTGTGCAGCCTGGATCATACCCTCGATGCCGCGGTCACCAAAGCCGCCGGGTACAATGATGCCGTCCACGTCAGCAAACACTTCTTTGCAGGCATCCTGATCGATCAGGTCCTCGCTCTCCACCCACTTGATGTCTACCTGACTGTCGTTCTCAAAACCGGCGTGGTACAGGCTCTCCATCACGGAAAGATAAGCGTCGTGCAGCTTGACGTACTTGCCCACCAGCGCAATGGTGCAGGTCTTGCTGCGGGTGGCAATGCGGGAGACCACACCCTTCCACTCGGTCAGGTCGGCGGGGGGCACGTCCAGCTTGAGCTTTTCCACCACCACATCATCCAGGCCGTTGGTGTGGAGCATCAGCGGGCACTGGTACAGGCTGGGCATGGTCAGGTTCTCAATGACGCACTCAGGCTTGACATTGCAGAAGGTGCTGATTTTGCGGCGGATATCGCCGCCCACGCTGCCGTCAGCACGCAGGATGATGATATCGGGGTTCACGCCCATGCCCTGCAGCTCCTTGACGGAGTGCTGGGCCGGCTTGGACTTGTACTCGTCGGAGCCGGAAATATAGGGCACCAGCACAACATGGATGTAGCAGCAGTTGTCGCGGCCCTGCTCCAGGCCCACCTGACGGATGGCCTCCAGGAAGGGCTGGCTCTCAATATCGCCGGTGGTGCCGCCGATCTCGGTAATGACCACATCGGCATCGGTAGAGGATGCCATGTTGTAGATGTAATTCTTGATCTCGTTGGTGATGTGGGGGATGATCTGGACGGTCTGACCCAGATAAGCGCCCTGGCGCTCCTTGTTCAGCACGTTCCAGTACACCTTGCCGGTGGTCAGGTTGGAGTACTTGTTCAGATTTTCGTCGATGAAGCGCTCATAGTGACCCAGATCAAGGTCGGTCTCAGTGCCGTCATCGGTCACGAACACCTCACCGTGCTGCAGGGGGCTCATGGTACCCGGGTCCACGTTCACATAAGGGTCCAGCTTCTGGCTGGCGACCTTCAGTCCGCGGCACTTGAGCAGGCGGCCCAGAGAAGCCGCCGTGATGCCCTTGCCCAGACCGGAGACAACGCCGCCGGTCACAAAGATGAATTTTGCCATTTGTTCAGTCCTCCTCTAATTTATCTTTCAGAGATCATTCTTTCCCAGTGTGGATGCGCCTGCATCCGGAACAAAACATACAACACCAGATTATAATCCTAATCCTCGTAAGAATCAAGGATTTCCTGTGCAATTTCTGCACGGCTGCGCCGGGTGTCCATGGCGCGCTTTTCAATGTAGCGGTGGGCGGCATCTTCGCTCATCTGCTCCCGCTCCACCAGACAGCATTTTGCATGGCTGACCAGCCGTACCTGTGCGATCTTTTCCTGCATCCGCGCGTTTTCCTGCCGGAGCAGCTGCAGGCGGTGGTTGCTGGCCGCGGCCAGATGGATGGCCTGCAGGAACAGCGTGTTGGAGAACGGCTTGCTCAGCAGCAGCACCCCCTGCTCACTCATGGGGGCCAGCAGCTGCTCGGCGGCGGCTGCCTTGGCCAGCAGCACCACGCCTGCGTCTGTTTTTTCTACAGCAGAGGAACACAGCTCGTGGCCGAACTCGTCCGGGAGAGGCGCGTTGACCACGATCAGCTCAAAATCGGATTCCAGCATCCTGCGCCGAGCCTCGGCACCACTGGGGATGATCATAGGGCGGGTGTATCCCAGTTCTGCCAGCCGCGCGGAGATGTACTCGTTGGAGCTTGCTCCGGCGCTCACGATCAGAGCACGTCCCATTTGAATCGCTCCTTTCTCTTACATCCAGGCAAGGGACCGAATCATTGCCCCTTCGCACTTTCCCTCAAAAGCGGTTCAGATGGCGTTGAAGTAGTGCACCCGCTCGTACTCTGCCGGGTCGGCGGCAGCTTTCAGGGCGGCACAGCGCTTCAGTTCTTCCTCATAGTACCGATGCGAAAGCTCTTCCGGCAGCACGCGGTGCAGAAATTCGCTCTCCTGCGCGGCCTGCACGGCCTCCTCCAGCGTGGAAGGCAGTCTTTCCAGCCCAAGACCTGCGGCCTCGGCGGGATCGAACAGGTTCTTGTTGATGGGGGCCTGCAGCACCATCCGGTGCTCGATGCCGTCCAGACCGGCAGCCAGCACCAGACCCACGGCCAGATAGGGGTTGCAGGCAGGGTCAGGGCTGCGCAGTTCCATGCGGCAGTTGTTGCCCTTGACCTGCGGGATGCGCACCAGCTGACTGCGGTTCTGGCGGCTCCAGCTCACATAGCGGGGGGCCTCGTCACAGCCAAAGCGCTGGTAGCTGTTGGGCAGGGGATTGGTGAACACGGTCAGCTCCCGGCTGTGGGCCAGAACACCCGCCATAAAGCTGCCTGCAATGCTGTCCGGGGCAATGTCGCCCTCAAACAGATTGCGGCCGTCCATGCAGAGCGAAAGGTTGATGTGCAGGCCGCTGCCTGCCTGATCCGGCAGGGGCTTGGGCAGGAAGCTGGCGTGGATGCCGTTGCGCATGGCAACAGCCCGCACGATCTGCTTGAACATCATCACATGGTCGGCTGTTTTCAGGGGGCCGGCGTAGTGGCAGTCGATCTCGTTCTGGCCGTGGCCGCTCTCGTGATGGCTGTGCTGGGGGCTCATGCCCATCTGCTCCATGGTCAGGCAGATATCCCGGCGCAGGTTCTCACCTGCATCCAGCGGGGCTACATCAAAGTAGCCGCCAAAGTCGATGGGGATGCGGGTGGGGCGGCCCCGGTCGTCATTCTCAAACAGGTAGAACTCGCACTCAGCCCCCACGTTGCAGGTCAGCCCCAGTTTGCGGAAGTTGCGGCTCATCTGGCGCAGGAAGCCGCGGCAGTTGCCGCCAAAGGCAGCGCCGTCCGGCTTTTCTACGTCACAGAAGAACTGCATCACCCGGCCCTCGGTGGGCCGCCAGGGCAGGATGGTCACGGTGGAAAGATCGGGCCGGAGCACAAGATCGCTCTCCTCCACCTTCATAAAACCGGCAATGGAACTGCCGTCAAAGCAGACACCATCCTCCATGGCCTTGGGCAGGTCGCTGGCAAGCACGGCGATGTTTTTCTGGGTGCCAAAGATGTCGCAGAAGGCAAAGCGGACGAATTTGACGTTGTTGTCCTCCACAAAATCAAGGATGTCCTGTTGGGTATTATAGCTCATAGTGGTTCCCTCCGAGCCGCAGGGTGCGGCGAATGGCACATCAGTGCAAAACTGGAAAAATCAGCTTGCGTTCTTAAAAAACGCCTAAAGGCCTGCTTCGTATGCGCAAAGCAGGTCTTTAGGCTGGTGTAAGAAATAGGAAAAGGGGAATGGCTTAAAGATCCAACAACCCAGCGATGCTTATCAAGCTATGTCAGAAAGATCAGACGTAGTAGAGCATCTTGCTGTAGCTGGGCAGAGGCCAGTAGTCCTCACCGCAGATGGTCTCGGCATCGTCAGCAGCGGCGCGCAGAGCATCCATCTTGGGCAGAACGTCATCGTGGAAGGAGACCGCTTTGGCGCTCTCATCGGTCATGGCCTCAGCGGTATCCACGGCAGCCTGCAGGGCATCGATGGCATCGCTCATGGCATCGGCATCGGTGGACAGGCGGGTGAGGGTCTTGGTCTCGCTGCGCACGCTGATGGCCTCGCTGACGGCCAGCTTGGATGCGGCGGTGTTGGCAACCTCGCTCATGTAGGCGTTGATGGCGGGCAGCAGCTGTTTGCGTGCCATCTCCAGCATGGTCAGAGCCTCGATGTTGATGATCTTGGAGTAGTGCTCCATCTCGACCTCGTAACGGCTCTCCATCTCGATCTTGGTCAGAACACCGAAATCCTCCATCAGCTGGATGTTCTTCGGGTCGATCAGTGCGGGCAGAGCGGCGGGCGTGTTCTTCTTGTTGGGCAGGCCGCGGCGTGCTGCTTCCTCTTCCCACTCGGCGGTGTAGCCGTTGCCGTTGAAGATGACACGGCGGTGGTCACGGATGGTGCGCTTGATCAGAGCAATGGCAGCGCTGGTAAAGTCCTCAGCGCCCTCCAGCTCGTCGGCGTAGCCCTTCAGCTCCTTGGCAACAGCAGTGTTCAGGATGGTGTTGGCATCGCTCAGGTTCTCAGCAGAACCGGGCATACGGAACTCGAACTTGTTGCCGGTAAAGGCGAACGGAGAAGTACGGTTACGGTCGGTGGTGTCCTTGCTGAACTTGGGCAGAACATCAACGCCAAGGTCCATCTTCATCTTAACAGGGCCGGCATAGGGGCTGTCGGTACAGACAGCATCGATAACAGCTTCCAGCTCTTCGCCGACAAAGATGGAGATGATGGCCGGGGGTGCCTCATTAGCGCCCAGGCGGTGGTCATTGCCGGGGGTGGCAACAGAAGTACGCAGCAGGTCAGCGTATTCATCAACCGCCTTGATAACGGCGGTCAGGAAGACCATAAACTGCAGATTTTCCATCGGGGTATCACCGGGATCCAGCAGGTTTTCGCTCTTGGTGCTGATGGACCAGTTGTTGTGCTTGCCGGAACCGTTAACGCCCTCGAACGGCTTTTCGTGCTGCAGGCAGACCAGGCCGTGCTTATCGGCAATCTTCTTCATCATTTCCATGGTCAGAAGGTTGTGGTCGATGGCAACATTGGTGGTATCGTAAATGGGGGCGAGCTCATGCTGGCAGGGGGCAACTTCGTTGTGCTTGGTCTTTGCGGGGATGCCCAGCTTCCACAGCTCGGTGTCCAGATCCTTCATAAAGGCGGAGACAATGGGGCGGATCACACCAAAGTAGTGCTCTTCCAGTTCCTGGCCCTTGGACGGTGCAGAGCCAAACAGGGTGCGGCCGGTCAGAACCAGGTCCAGGCGCTTGTTGTAATCCTCTTTGCGGATCAGGAAGTACTCCTGCTCCGGGCCAACGGTGGTGGCAACGCGCTCAACATCCTTGCCGAACAGGTGCAGTACCTTGCAGGCCTGGTCGCTGATGGCCTGCATGGAACGCAGCAGCGGGGTCTTTTTATCCAGTGCTTCGCCGGTGTAAGAGCAGAATGCAGTGGGGATGCACAGCACATCATCTTTTACAAAAGCATAGCTGGTGGGGTCCCATGCGGTGTAGCCGCGGGCTTCACAGGTGGCGCGCAGGCCGCCGGAAGGGAAGGAGGAAGCATCTGGTTCGCCTTTGATGAGCTCCTTGCCGGAAAACTCCATGATGGCGGTGCCGTCCGGCTGGGGGCTGACAAAACCATCGTGCTTTTCACTGGTGATGCCGGTCAGGGGCTGGAACCAGTGGGTGTAATGGGTAGCGCCCTGTTCAATCGCCCAGCGCTTCATCACGCTGGCCACAACATTGGCTACTTCCAGGTCAAGGGCCTGACCCTTTTCAATGGTTGCCTTCAGGCTCTTGTAGGTCGAGCTGGGCAGACGCTCACGCATTTCGTGCTCGTTGAAGACTTTGCTGCCGTACAGTTCCATAACGGTTGCTGCCATACTTACCGAACTCCTTTTCCTCTGTGGTATCATCACGCAAATAAGTCGGACTTTTTATAAAACAAAAGGCACTGCGAACAGGATTTGTGTTCGCAGCGCCCTTGCTGTTTATGTGCTTATTATACGGGCCAAACGCAAAAAAAGCAACTGGCAGAAATGACAAACCGGATTGGCGTTTGCCTTGATGTTTTAGGGAAAATGCTTGTATTGAGGGATGGAGCCATCCAACCCCCAATCCGGCCTAATAAAATAAACCGGGCCGCCAACCCCGCTTGGGGGCGACAAGCCCGGTATAGTTTAGACAGTTAAACGTGTGCTGCGTTCTTTTGGCTTTTGCGGTACAGCACAACAGTGGCTGCAATGCCCAGCAGGCTGATGCAGTCCGCCGCGCGCCAGAACCACATTCCAGTCCAGCGCACCTGTACGCTGCCCTGCCAGCCGGGAGCCAGGGTAACGGTCAGATAACCGTTCTTGTGGGTCAGTGCGGCTCCGTCCGCAGCGGTCATATGGTAGCCGGGGTAGTAGAATAGCGGCAGCCGGATGGATGCTTCGGTATTGCTGGTGTTCTGCGCCGTCAGCTGAATGGTCAGGCCGTTTTTGGTGTACTCTGTCAACTCTACGCCGTCGTCCGCTTCGGGGGTCAGGCGGCCCCAGACGCTGTCATCGGTGGTGGTGTCCTCGGTGGGCAGGTATTCGCCGCCACCCACCTGACCGGGCAGGTCATCCACCGCGGCAAGGCTCATGTAGGTAACGGCTTCGCTGGTGGTGCATTTGTCATACATCAGGTACCCGGCGGGGATGATGGTCAGCGCCAGCAGGGCGGCGGCCATTGCCTTGGCGGCTTCGGGCCGGACTTTGCGGTACAGCACCACCGCACAGCAGGCGCACACGACCAGCAGCATGGTGGCCGGGGTGAAGAACCGCCAGGCAAACTGCAGCTTCCCCAGAGTCTTGCTCAGCGCCTGCAATGGTTCGCAACGGAACAGCGCGTACCAGGGGCAAAGGTCGCTGGCGCACCAGGCGGCCAGCAGGCCAAAGCCCAGTGTCAGGCTGCCAATGCGCGCGGCATCGCGGCTGCTTTTGCGCACGGCGGGGTCCAGCACAGCCAGCAGGAAGAAGAATGCACCCGCGGCCAGTGCCAGGCCCAGCGTTTGCGGCATTTCGCCCGCAATGCCGCTCTGGATGCTCTCCGCCACGCCGCTGCTCTGGCCGAACATCAAAAACATCTGGCCCAGGTAAACGGAGCTGTCGTACAGGTAGGCGGCATCATACTTGCCGCTGATGCGGCACACCCCCTGCACCATGTATTGCAGCAGCGGCACCATAAACCACAGGTTCCACACAATGGCGGCCCCGGCGGCTTTGCACAGAGCGGGCAGCACCGGGCGGGTGAAGGTCTTTTTGAAATACAGCAGGCAGAACGCGGCGGTAAAGAACACCGCAAGTTCGGTTGTCAGCAGATGGCTTTGCAGCAGGCCGGTAAAGCCCAGGGCAAAGGGCAGCCAGCACCAGGGCTCGGCCATTTTGCCATCGGCAGGGGATTGGCGATAAATCCGCCACAGGCCATACACGACCAGCGGCAGGAACGCCATGGCGGTATATTCGCCCACTGCGGCGCGCACAAACACGTTGGTCAGCCGGTAGAACGAAAGGGTGTACAACGCGGTGCCAAGCAGCGCGGCACAATCACTGCGGAACATTTTGCGCAGGGCATAAAACGTAATGCCCACGGTGGCCGCTGTGATGGATGCAACGTAAACTTTGTAGCTGGTTTGCAGGCTGAAACCCAGGATGCGCAGCACCGCAGCCGGGTACAGGAACACATCGGAGTACATCAGGCTGAACGGATAGCCTTTTTCGTTGATGATGGCCGGGTCCATGCGCACGGGGAACTGCCCGGCCAGCAGCCCGGCTTTCAGCCCCTCAATGCGGGAAAGGTGGATGGAAAGGTCGTGCCCGTACGTCAGGTAGCCGAGCCCCAGCGGCAGGCAGGCAAACACGCCGATGCCCACCAGCGCCATGGCGATATACCGCCCGCGCAGGGTATGGATGGGAAATTTGACCCGGCGGGTCAGCAACAGGATCACCCAGTCCAGTACGGCGCAGAACACAAGCCCCGTCAGCAGCCGCACATACGCCCACGCGTGGGTGGGTACGATCTGTGCGCCGGTAATGTAGATGACCTGTTTTTTGCCGCAGTCCGCGGTAAACTGCAGCTGTGCGGTTTCGCAGCCGTAGGGCATCCACAGGCTGAACACCGTGCGGGTGCGCTCAGCGGGCAGCTTGGCGGCATCGTACTGCGCGGTGGGCATGATCTCATCCAGAAAGCTGACCTCGCCGTCCTCGCCGTCATTCACATAGTTGATGCAAACCTGGTAGCTGCCGCGCGGCAGATCGATCCAGCGGGTGGTGGCAAACAGGCCGGTAAAGTTTTCCACGCGGGCGCCGCGGTCATCATTGGTACATTCCTCCGCGTAGGGAATGATCAGGTCCGGCGTAATATCAATCACGCCGCCTGTGCGGAAATCCCCCACAAAACGCAGCGCCAACACCATAAATTCCACCAGAACCAGCAGCAGGACCAACCCGTTCTGGCGGCTGAAAATTTTTTTGAGCTTTTGCAAACAAGCACGCTCCCTTCTCAACATGATCTTAAGGCAGCACCGCACAATTCCTGCCTTACGGCTTAAGCACCGCTCCGGAGGCTGCGGCACGGCATCTGCGTTGCCAAAATGCTCGATAAGACATCCAGTATTAT
>OJSH01002138.1_pt1 | contig 14705 bp, 15 predicted proteins | sample 1599441 | NCBI WGS metagenome assembly OJSH01 (sample SAMN04168658, study PRJEB22393) | human gut metagenome | biome: human gut microbiome; feature: stool | host: Homo sapiens | collected 2014-03-24 | reverse complement strand
GGTCAGCGCCTTGTACTCCTCCTCCAGCCCCTCGATCTTATTTACAAGGGGGAGGATTGCCTTGACCTCCCGCTGGGAGCTGGTCCCGAAAATCTTTTTAAATACGTTCATAAACACACCTCGATGTTGTTGCTCTTCTCTCAGGATCTATTTCCAGCGCCGTACTTCTTATGGGGAAGGAGTGCCTGTTGGTAGGTATACCTGGGCGCATTATGTTTTAGTATACCATATTTACACGCCGGAAAAAAGAGCAAATTGTAAACTTCGTACCACAATCTGACCAATTTTCCCGGTGGAATTTTTGAATTTCCGCCGCAGGTGTATAAATGTGCGCCTGGGGTTGACATTCTGGGGGCTTTGTGGTAACGTATGCAATACAAGTGAACAGGACAAACGAAGCGTGCAGGAAAAGCGCGGGTTCCCGCCTACCGAAGGAGTAACACTCTCAGGTGTCCGGCCCACTGGGCTGGGACGAGGACTGTACGTGGATGTGACTCTGGAGAAGCTCGACGAACGAGTGCCGAAGGTGCAATGCGGGACCGGCTCAGCCCCCGTAAATCTCTCAGGCAAAAGGACAGAGACGAAGAAAGCGCCCCTGCTGTGCCCAATGGGCCCGGCCGGCGGGTGTTTTTTCCGCAATGTTTTCGGACCGTGGAGCGTACTCCACGGTCTGTTTTTTGTTCAGAAAAGGAGAGGGATCCATCATGTTAGAGTCTTTGGAAGCGGCACTGTACCCCATTGTAGTCAACATCAATACCTATTTGTCCAGCTATATTCTGGTCTTTCTGCTCATCGGCGTGGGCCTGTTTTACAGCATCCGCACCCGCTTTGTGCAGGTGCGCTGCTTCGGCGAGGGGATGCGGAAGGTGTTCGGCAACCTGACCCTCCGGGGCGGGAAGCAGGAGCACGGGATGAGCTCCTTCCAGGCCCTGGCCACCGCCATTGCCGCCCAGGTGGGCACCGGCAACATCGTGGGCGGCTCGGGCGCCATCCTGGCCGGCGGCCCCGGCGCCATCTTCTGGATGTGGGTCATCGCCTTCTTTGGCATGGCGACCATCTATGCGGAGGCCACCCTGGCCATCGAGACCCGCCAGAAGGACCCTGACGGCTCCTACCGCGGCGGCCCGGTGTACTACATCACCACCGCGTTCAAGGGCGGCTTCGGCAAATTCCTGGCCGGCTTCTTTGCCGTGGCCATCATCCTGGCCCTGGGCTTCATGGGCTGCATGGTGCAGTCCAACTCCATCGGCGAGTGCTTCCAGACCGCCTTCGGCATCCCCTCCTGGATCGTGGGCGTTGTGCTGGTCATCATCTGCGGCATCATCTTCCTTGGCGGCGTACAGCGCCTTGCCGCTGTGACGGAAAAGGTTGTTCCCATTATGGCGGCTATTTTCCTGCTGGGCGGCCTCGTGGTGCTGGTAGTCCGCATCAAGTACATTCCCGCTACCTTCGGCATGATCTTCAAGTACGCCTTTGAGCCGCAGGCCATTGTGGGCGGCACGTTTGGCTACGCCATCAAGCAGGCAGTGTCTCAGGGCGCCAAGCGGGGCCTGTTCTCCAATGAGGCCGGTATGGGCTCCACCCCACACGCCCACGCGCAGGCCAACGTGGCCACGCCTCACGATCAGGGCGTTGTGGCCATGGTGGGCGTGTTCATTGACACCTTCGTAGTGCTGACCCTCAATGCGCTGGTCATCATCTGCACCCTCTATACCGCCGATGGCCCTCTGGCAAACGGCTATGTGGGCGACGTCACCTCCGTGCTCAGCAAGACCAATCTGGCCCAGACCGCTTTCGGCTCCGTTATGGGGGCCGGGCTCGGCGCAAAGTTCGTGGCCATCTGCCTGTTCTTCTTCGCGTTCTCCACGGTCCTGAGCTGGAACCTGTTCGGCAAGATCAACGCCATCTGGCTCTTTGGCCGCAAGAATGCCAAGACCTGCACGGTGATCTACACCCTGATCGCGCTGGTGTTCATTCTGCTGGGTACCATGATGAGCAATGACCTCGTCTGGGAGCTGACGGATATGTTCAACAACCTCATGGTCATCCCCAACGCCATCGCCCTGTTTGCCCTGTCCAACATTGTGGTACGGGTGGCCGACCGGAAGAAGGCGGCCGGAAAGAAGGAGTGACCGGACCGGGCGTTCTGACCGGAAAGCGCCCGCCTGCTCCAGGTAGTTCTTTGTCAAAAATGCTGAAACAGCGCTCCGCCCCTTGACAAGGGACGGAGCGCTGTTGTATTCTGAGCGCGGATCATATGACTGACGGAAGTGGTGGAACCACGGGGAGTATGATCGTCATGTATGCCGACCGTCTGGGCGCCGAGGAGGGCCCGGAGGGGCGGCTTTTTTGCGCCCTTTTTGAGCCAAATCCCCGTTTTTCAGAACAGGAGGGATCCCTTTTGACCGGATATATCCATTCCCTGGAGAGCATGGGCCTGGTGGACGGTCCCGGCGTGCGCTGCGTGGTATTTCTTCAGGGCTGTCCCCTCCGGTGCCTCTACTGCCACAATCCGGATACTCAGACGGCGAAGGGTGGCGAGGCGGTGGAGCCGGAGGCTCTGGTCCGCCGGCTGCTGCGCTTCCGCCCCTACTTCGACCGCTCAGGCGGTGGGGTGACCTTTTCCGGCGGGGAGCCGCTGTTCCAGCCGGAGTTCCTGGCGGAGTGCCTGGCACGGCTCCGCAAGGCCGGGGTCCACACCTGCCTGGACACCTCTGGGGCGGGGCTGGGGGCGTATGAGGACATCCTGAGCTGCACAGATCTGCTTCTCTATGATGTGAAGCACGAGGCCCCGGAGGAATACCAGAGGGTGACGGGACGCTCCATGGAGCGGACGCTTGCCTTTGTGGAGGCTGTGCGCCGGGCGGGGACGCCCATGTGGGTGCGCCATGTGGTGGTCCCCGGACTCACCGATCAGGAGGAGCATCTGGCCGCCCTGCGGAGGTATGTGGACGACCTTCCCAATGTGCAAAAGGTAGAACTGCTCCCCTTCCACAAGCTGGGGGCAGAAAAATACCGGGGGCTGGGCCGTACAGATCCTCTGGCAGAGGTCCCCGCCATGGACCCGGAGCTGTGCCGGCAGCTGCAGGAACGCTGGTTTTCCGATTTGAATGGGTAAAATCGATACCAACTGAGAATTGAATGATTATAGATAGATGCAGAGGAGGATTCTATTATGGTGATGCAGGATCAGGCATGGAACGGCTTTGCCGCCGGAGAGTGGCAACGCTCCATTGATGTACGTTCCTTTATACAGAAGAACTGGACCCCTTATTTGGGGGACGACGCCTTTTTGGCCGGGCCCACCCAGCGTACGAAGGCGGTGTGGGAGCGGTGTGAGGAGCTGCTGCTTCAGGAGCTGAAGGACGGGATCCTGGATGTGGATACCCACCGGGTGTCCGGCATCGACAACTACGCCCCCGGCTATATCGACAAGGAGAACGAGGTCATTGTGGGCCTTCAGACGGATGCGCCTCTGAAGCGCATCGTCAACCTGTATGGCGGCACCCGTATGGCCAAGTCTGCCCTGGAGCAGTACGGCTATCAGCTGGACCCGGAGATCGAGGCCCACTTCACCGAGTACCGCAAGACCCACAACGAGGGCGTCTTTGACGCCTATCCGGAGCGCACCCGGGCCGCCCGTCACGCGGGCCTGCTCACCGGCCTGCCTGACGCCTACGGACGGGGCCGCATCATCGGCGACTACCGCCGGGTGGCCCTGTACGGCGTGGACCGCCTGATCGAGTGGAAAAAGCGGGACCTGGAGGAGCTGGACGGCCCCATGGGAGAGGAGCGCATCCGCCTGCGGGAGGAGGTCTCCGAGCAGATCCGCGCCCTGGGGAAGATGAAGGATATGGCCTCCCACTATGGGGTGGACCTGTCCAGGCCCGCCGCCAACGCCCATGACGCCATCCAGGCCCTGTATATGGCCTATCTGGCGGGCATCAAGGAGAACAACGGGGCGGCCACCTCTCTGGGCCGCACCTCTACCTTTGTGGACATCTATCTCCAGCGGGACCTGGAGAACGGGGTCATCACCGAGGAGGAGGCCCAGGAGCTGGTGGACCAGTTCATTATCAAGCTGCGCCTGGTGCGCCATCTGCGCACCCCGGAGTACAACGAGCTCTTCGGCGGCGACCCCACCTGGGTCACCGAGTCCATCGGCGGCATGAGCATCGGGGGAAAGACCCTGGTCACCCGCACCTCCTTCCGCTATCTGCACACCCTCACCAACCTGGGCAGTGCGCCCGAGCCCAACCTCACCGTCCTCTGGTCCGAGCATCTCCCTGAGGGCTTTAAGCGCTACTGCGCCAAGATGTCCATTGCCACGGACTCCATTCAGTATGAAAATGATGATGTCATGCGCCCGGTGTACGGAGATGACTACGCGATTGCCTGCTGTGTGTCCGCCATGGCGGTGGGGAAGCAGATGCAGTTCTTCGGGGCCCGGTGCAACATTGCCAAGTGCCTGCTGTACGCCATCAACGGCGGCGTGGATGAGCGGTCCGGGGCCCGGATCGTCCCCGGCATCCAGCCCATCACCGACGAGGTGCTGGACTATGAGAAGGTCCGGGAGAATTACAACAAGGTGCTGGCCTATGCCGCAGAGCTGTACGCCGACACGGTGAATATCATCCACTATATGCATGACAAGTACGCCTATGAGGCCAGCCAGATGGCCCTCCATGATACCAAGGTGGAGCGCCTTACCGCCTTCGGCATCGCCGGCCTGTCTGTGGCCGCCGACTCCCTCTCCGCCATCCGGTACGCCAGGGTGCGCCCCATCCGCAACGAGCAGGGGATCGCCGTGGACTTCGTCACCGAGGGCGACTTCCCCAAGTACGGAAACGACGACGACCGGGCGGACGACGAGGCGGTGTTCGTGGTGCGGACCTTCATCCGGGAACTGAAAAAACACCCCCTCTACCGGGGAGCGAAGCACACCCTGTCCGCCTTGACCATCACCTCCAACGTGATGTACGGGAAAAAGACCGGCTCCACCCCTGACGGCCGCAAGCTGGGCGAGCCTCTGGCCCCCGGCGCCAACCCCATGCATGGCCGGGATGTGAACGGAGCCCTGGCCAGCCTGAACTCTGTGGCCAAGATCCCCTATCGGGATGTGTGTCAGGACGGAGTCTCCAACACATTCTCCATTGTCCCCGAGGCCCTGGGTAAGGATGAGGCGCAGCGGGAGAGCAACCTGGTCTCCATTCTGGACGGCTACTTCTGCCAGGGGGCCCACCATCTGAACGTGAACGTCCTCCGGCGTGAGACCCTCATCGACGCCATGGAGCATCCCGAGCAGTACCCCAGCCTGACCATCCGGGTGTCCGGCTATGCGGTGAATTTCAGCCGCCTGTCCCGGGAGCAGCAGCTGGAGGTCATCCAGCGCACCTTCCACAGCGCGATCTGAGCGGGAACGCGCGGCAAGACCGGGCAATAAAAATATGGCATCCAAACTCAGTTTGGATGCCATATTTTTTGTGTCAGCAGAAAAGAAACCGACCAGCTCAGCGCTGATACTCGAACTCCAGGTCGTACAGGGAGACAATGTCCCCGTCCTGGATGCCCATGGCCTCCAGCCTGTCGAACAGGCCGGACTCCCGCAGCTTGCGGTCGAACCAGTTGCGGCTCTCATAATCGCCGAAGTTGACGTTGGCCATCAGATGCTGGAGCCAGGAGGCCTCCACCACCCAGGTGTCGTCGTACTTCTCGATGGAGACCTCGCCGGAGGTGTCCACCTCGGGGGGGCGCTCCACATAGGTGGGCTCATACACCGCTACAGGGGGCAGCTGAGCCAGCTCCTGGGCGGCCTTTTTGACCAGCTCCCGGGTGCCCTGATGGGCTGCGGCGGAGATCTCAAACAGTTCCAGCCCAAGGCCCTCCACGTGGGCGCGGAACTTGTCCAGCAGGGCGGGATCGGCCATGATGTCCGTCTTGTTGGCGGCCACGATCATCTTGCGGGAGGCCAGCTCGGGGGAGTACTGCTTCAGCTCGGCGTTGATGGCCTCGAAGTCCTCCACCGGGTCCCGGCCCTCGCTGCCAGAGACGTCCACCACATGGATGAGCAGGCGGCAGCGGTCGATGTGGCGCAGAAAGTCGTGGCCCAGTCCGGCGCCGTCGGCGGCGCCCTCAATGATGCCGGGGATGTCCGCCATGACGAAGGAGACGCCCTCCTCCACATACACCACGCCCAGGTTGGGGAAAAGGGTGGTGAAGTGATAATTGGCGATCTTGGGCTGAGCCCGGCTGACCACGCTGAGCAGCGTGGACTTACCCACGTTGGGGAAGCCCACCAGCCCCACATCGGCCAGCAGCTTCAGCTCCAGCACCACCTCGCGGCTCTCGCCGGGATAGCCAGCCTTGGCAAAGCGGGGGACCTGCCGGGTGGGGGTGGCGAAGTGCTGGTTGCCCCAGCCGCCCCGGCCGCCCCGGCAGAGGATGAAGGGGGCGTCATCCGACATATCGTGGATGATCTCCTGGGTGGCGGCGTCCCGGATGATGGTGCCCCGGGGGACCCGCAGGACCAGGTCTGCGCCGTTTCTGCCGGTGCAGCGCTTGCCGCCTCCGTCTGTGCCGTTGGCGGCGGTGTACTTGCGCTTATAGCGGAAGTCCATCAGGGTGGACATATGGTCGTCCACTGTGACCACCACGTTGCCGCCCCGGCCGCCGTCGCCGCCGTCCGGGCCGCCGGCGGCCACATATTTTTCCCGGTGGAAGGAGACCACGCCGTTGCCGCCGTTGCCGGAGCGGACGGTGATCTTTGCGGTATCTACAAAGGGTGCTGCCATACAGAACGCCTCCTTACAGTGTGATGTTCAGGTTCAAAATTCCAGCAGATTGAGCCCCACGGCATCGCTGAACTTCCGTCCCACCTGCCCGTCCCAGACCTGGAGGAAGAGCTCCAGGGTGGCGCTGATGGTGGCGGAGGAGAGATGGCCCGCGTGGACCTCTCCGGTCACAGGGTTTCCGATGGTGATGTGGAGATGGAGATAGGGCGCCCCGTCCTTCCGGGTCACATTGCCCACCAGGGCGGAGATCTCATAATCCCCCTGATACCGGTGGGAGTAGTATTGCTTCTCCACCGTGTTGAAGATACCAATGGTCACGTCGTTGGCCGCCCCCAGGGCGGAGACGGAGGCCAGCTGGACGCCTTCCTCCTCCACCAGCCGGGTGAGGGAGCTGACGATCTCCTCGCCGGGGTCCAGACGCAGGACATACCCCTGGGAAAACTTGCGATATTCCATACAAGAAAACCTCTTTTCCGGATAAAAAGAGCCGCAAACGGTGATCGTTTGCGGCTTTGTGGCTTGATTACTGCGCGATCTCGATGATGGAGACCTGCTTGCGGTCCTTGCCCAGGCGCTCGAACTTCACCTTGCCGGACTTCATGGCGAACAGGGTGTCGTCGCTGCCCTTGCCCACGTTCACGCCGGGGTGGATGTGGGTGCCGCGCTGCCGGACCAGAATGTTGCCGGCCAGCACGAACTGACCGTCGCCGCGCTTCACGCCCAGACGCTTGGACTCAGAGTCGCGGCCGTTCCGGGTGGAGCCAACGCCCTTTTTATGGGCGAAAAACTGCAGACCGATATTCAGCATAGTGTTACACCTCCAAAACGGTAATATGGTCGGGATATTCCTCCGCCAGCTGGACCAGATGGACCATGAGGGCGGTCAGGAGGACCTGACAGGTATCCTCGTTGGCCGGTCCCAGCTGGGCGGGGAGCTTCAGTGTAATGGACGCGTCCTTCTGCCGCACCTTCACCGGAGCCTCCAGGCCGAGTACGTCATTGACGGCGCACTCCGCCAGGCGCACGGCGCTGGTCACCGCGGCACAGACGATGTCCTCTCCCTCCGAGGCATAGCCGCTGTGTCCCTGGACAGTGAAGCCGGTGATGCGGCGGCCTTCGGTGTGGAATGTGGCGGTGGTCATAAATCAGGCCTTGATGGCGCCGATCTGCACCTTGGTGTAGGGCTGACGGTGGCCCTGACGCTTCCGGTAGCCCTTCTTGGGGGTGTACTTGAAGACGCGGACCTTCTTGCCCTTGCCGTTCTTCACGACGGTGGCGGCCACGGAAGCGCCCTCCACGGCGGGAGCGCCGAAGGTAGCCTTGTCGCCGTCCAGGATGGCCAGAACCTGATCGAACACGATCTCCTGGCCGGCCTCGGCCTCCAGCTTCTCGATGAACAGAGTGTCGCCCTCCGCCACCTTGTACTGCTTGCCGCCGGTCACAATGATTGCCTGCATGATATTCAACTCCTTTATTACGGGCTCGCTCTTACGGGAGGGAAGGGGAGCTTCCACTTTTCACCCCGCTCAAAGCGGCTACAAAATTATATCAGTGGGAAAAATCAATGTCAATAGCTTTTTGCGAATTATTGCAAAAAAACTGGCGGTTCCGGGACGAAAACGGGGCTGTTTTGGATCAGCTCCAGCTTCTGTTTCCGGGTGAGCCGCTTGATGGCCCGTTCCCGCCGGAGGGCGGCGGAGCGGTCCGCCGCCTGCTCACGGTAGACCAGGACCACCGGCCGGCGGCTGCGGGTGTATTTGGCCCCTTTTCCGGCGTTGTGGGCGGCCAGGCGGCGGTCCAGGTCGTTGGTGCAGCCGGTATAGAGGGTGCCGTCGGCACAGCGGAGGAGATAGACGAAGTACATCAGAGCGCCTCCTCTTCCGTGGAAGCCGGCGCGGAGGGGAGGAGGAAGGAGATCCGGGTGCCCACGCCCTCCCGTGAGACCACCTCGAACCAGCCGCCGTGGCGGTCCACGATCCACTTGGCGATGGACAGGCCCAGGCCGGTGCCCCCCGTCCTGCGGTCCCGGGACTGGTCGGTGCGGTAGAAGCGGTCGAAGATGTGGGGGATGCCCTGGGGAGCGATGCCCATGCCCTCGTCCTGGACGGTGACCCGGGCGTAGCCCTCCTGGGCGGTGACCCGGAGATAGACCCGTCCATCCGGCGGGCTGTATTTGACGCTGTTGTCCATCAGGATGCGCATGACCTGCTTGATGAGGCCCTGGTCGGCCCGGACCGGGATGGGGGCCTCTCCCCAGCGGGGGAGGAACACCCGGTCCTGGTGGATCATCTCCTCCTCACGCAGGACCTCGCCGGCCAGGACGGTGAGGTCGAAGGCCACGGGCTTGACCGGCTGGGTGTCGTTGTCCCCCCGGGCCAGGAAGAGGAGCTGCTCCACCAGCTCCTCCATGGCCTTGGCCTCGGAGCGGATGGCGTGGATGGACTCCTGAAGGGCCTCGGGATCGTCCTTGCCCCAGCGGTCCAGAAGGGCGGCGTAGCCCTGGATGACGGCGATGGGGGTGCGCAGCTCGTGGCTGGCGTCGGAGACGAAGCGCATCTGGGCGCTGTACGCCTTGTTGATCCGGTCCAGCATGGCGTTGATGGCCTGGGCCAGGGCGCGCAGCTCCTTCTGGGTGGCGGGCAGGTCGATGCGGCTGTCCAGGTGCTTGGCGTTGATCTTCTCCAGCTCCCCGGCCAGGGCCTCCAGCTGCTGCCGGGACATGTGGGTCATGGAGTTCAGGCGGGCGGCGGTGGCCGCCAGGTCCTGGATGGGTTTCAGGACCTTGTGGATGGAGCGGTTGTTCCGGAACAGATTGGTCAGCAGGGACAGCCCCTGGCAGATGAGCAGCACCGCCCCGGCCCAGCACAGGGCGCCGGAGACGCCGGTGAGATCCACCGTGACCGCATAGGGCTGCCCGGCGCTTTTCAGCTCCACAGAGTAGTACTGCATCAGGTCGTACTGGTGCAGGGCGTCCGCGGTCTCCCGGCGGATCCGCAGCCAGTCGAAGGGGACCGGGACACCCTGGGGCTCCCGGTCCAGGGGGGTGATGCTGTAATCGCTGGCCTCCATCCAGGGGATGGCGTCTGCGGTGGGCACCCCTCTGACGTCCACCAGGGCCACCACATCGGCGCAGCGGTTCTCTGCCCAAAGGAACAGGCCGGTGGTGGCCATGATGACCAACAGCAGGTCCATCACAAAAAAGATGCCCAGCTGGCGGAAGAAAAAACCGAAATTCAGGCGGAATACCAGGGAGGACCGTGCTCCGTGCAGGGGGTCCTGGGCGGGCGGGGCCTGGAAGCGGTGGCGGCGTTTTGGCATGGCGGGCCTCCTTTCTGGGCGGGGACGTCTGGGGCGCAGGGGTCAGTTCTCCCGGATGACGTAGCCCACGCCCCGCACCGTGTGGATCAGCTTGAAGCCGAAGGCCTCGTCCAGCTTGCTGCGGAGGAAGCGGATATACACATCCACCGAGTTGGTCTCCCCCACGAAGTCAAAGCCCCAGACGCTGTCCAGCAGGGTCTCCCGGGAGAGAACGTGCCCCTTGTTTTCCAGCAGGTGGCGCAGCAGGTCGAACTCCTTCTTGGTCAGCTCCACCGGCTGGTCCTTCATGGTGACCTGATGCTTGTCCACATTCATGGTCAGGGGGCCGGCGGTGAGCAGGGTCTCCTCCGGGGCGGCGGTCCGCTTCCGCAGGGCGGCCCGGATCCGGGCCAGCAGCTCCTCGATGGCGAAGGGCTTTGTGATATAGTCGTCCGCCCCTGAGTCCAGACCGGAGACCTTATCGATGACGCTGTCCCGGGCGGTGAGCATGATGACGGGGGTGGAGCGCTCCCGCCGCAGGCGGCGGAGCACCTCCATGCCGGACAGCTGGGGCAGCATGATGTCCAGCAGCACCAGGTCGAAGCTGCCGGACAGGGCCCGCTCCAGGCCGGTGCGGCCGTCAAAGGCCTTTTCTACCTCGTAGCCCTCATACCGAAGCTCCAGCTCCACCATGCGGGCCAGCTTTTCCTCGTCCTCCACCAGAAGGATCGTTTCAGCCACAGTACATTCACCTCATTCAAGGGCGGAGCGCAGACTCCGCCGGGATCTCTGCGGGCGGCTCCCGGCCGCGCCGCTCACTTTTTTCGTCCGCCGGATTTCTCGTGCTGGGATCTCAGCTCATCCATCACCTGCCGGCCCACATCGGCGGCGGTGTCCGCCACCGAACCCATGACGCCGTTCAGGGCGTCGTCCTCCAGGTCGGGGCCGGTGACCTGATATCGGAAGCCGAAGAACAGCCCCAGAAGCATGAGCGGCAGGGCGATCCAAAAGAAAAAGATCAGAATGACGGTCAGCAGCAGCATGGGGATGGCAGTGATGGGCTGCTCCCTGCGCCAGATCTCCAGCTCATTGTCCAGCAGGATGCTCCGCAGGCGGCGCATCAGCCGGCGCAGCCTGCTCCGGCGGCGCTTCTTCCCGGCGGCGGGCTCCACCGGGAGGGGCAGATCCTGGGTGGGCGGGGGCGGCGGCGCCTCCCCCTTGGTGGAGTAGTAGGCGTCCTCCGGCCGGGGGATCACCCCGCGCTCCTCCAGATAGATCAGGGCGTCCAGCAGATTGCCGCCGCTGTACTCCAGGGCGGCCTTGGCCTGACCATAGGATACGGCGGCCTTTTCCCGCAGGCGCTCCACCTGCTCCAGCGTGATCTCCATGATAACAGCTCCTTTCGTGCCGGGATGGGCGGGACCCTCCGGTCCCGGTCATGCTCAGGATACCATACCGGCCTTGAACCGTACTTTACCATTTCTTAAAATCCCATTAAATGTGCCGCCGCGGGGGGCGGCGGGCGCTTGCCCAACTGATTATACTATGTTATAATCCCGATAGCAACCGGGGCGCGCGGGGTGCCCCGGTCTCTTTTTCGGCAGCCCGGCCCCGGAATGAGCACGGTTTGGAATGGTGATGACATGGAAGGACGCAATATCGCGCTGAAGCTGATGTACAATGGAACGGCCTACCACGGATGGCAGGTGCAGAAAAACGCGGTCACTGTGGCCGAGACTCTGGAGAAGGCCCTGAGCACCGTGGTGTGCCACCCGGTCAAGTGTACCGGGGCGGGGCGGACTGACGCCGGCGTCCATGCGGAGACCTACATCGCCAACTTCCGCACCACCTCCTCCATCCCCTGCGACCGGATCCCGCTGGCGGTGAACACCCGCCTGCCCCGGGACATCGTGGTGGTGAAGGCCACCCAGGTGCCAGACAGCTTCAACGCCATCGGCTCCTGTTTGCGGAAGGAGTACACCTACCGCATCTACAACTCCCGCCTGGGCAACCCCTTTTTTGTGGACCGGGCCTGGTTCTATCCCAAGCACCTGGATGAGGCGGTCATGCAGCGGGCGGCGGACCAGTTTGTGGGCACTCACGACTTCCGGGCGGTGCGCTCGGTGGGGACGGAGACCCGGACCACGGTGCGCACGGTGTACTACTTCGATGTGTCCCGCACCGGCGACCTGATCGAGTGCCGGGTGTGCGCCAACGGCTTCCTCTATAATATGGTGCGGGCCATGGCGGGGACCATCGTATACGCGGCAGAGGGGAAGCTGGCTCCGGAGGACATCCCGGCGATCCTGGCCTCCGGGAACCGGACCCTGGCGGGGCCCACAGTTCCGCCGGGAGGGCTGTATATGACCAAGCTGTGGTATGAGGAGGACGTGCTGTGAGGGTGGTCCCCCGGTGCAGGCACAGAGGATAAGGGGCGATACCATGAAGGAAAAAGAAGAGGGGGCAAAGCCCCAAAAATCGGGCTTCCTGGTCCGGCTGACCGCTCTGGCGGCGACGGCGGCCCTGCTGCTGGGGGCGCTGACGCTGGTGGTCTATCGGGACCGATTCAACCTGGACGCCCTGCGGCGGTGGTTTGAGTACCGGGAGCTGGAGACCAGCGAGACAGGTGAAGCTGAGCCATTTACCCATGCAGGTGGGGAGCAGGCGTCCTTTGCCTATCTGAAAAACGGAGTGCTCATGGCCTCCGCCACCGGGGCGCGGTACTACTCCTTCTCCGGCGAGCTGTATGCGGAGGAGGTCCGGAATCTGGAGCACCCGGTGCTGTCCGCCTCGAAGGAGGCGGGGGTGGTGTACGACGCCGGCGGAGAGGACCTGTTTGTGTTCCGCGGGGTGGAGGAGGCCTTCCAACTGGACCTGGGGAGCGGAGGAGAGCTTCTGTCCGCCCGGCTGAACGATGCGGGCTGGCTGGCGGTCACCTATCAGGGGGGCGGCCACAAGGGGTCGGTCACCGTATATGACGGGACCTATACCAAGGAGATCATCAAGATCAATTTGTCCACATTTATTGTAGACGCCGCGGTCTCTCCCGACTGCCGGACCGTAGCCATCGTCACCATGGGGCAGGAGAACGGCTCCTTCCAGAGCCAGATCCGCTTCTACCCTGTCGATCAGAAGGAGCCCTCCGCCACGGTTTCGCTGGGCAATATGGTGGTGATGGATCTGGAATACGAGGATGGACGGCTCTGGGTGCTGGGGGAAGACCGGGTGTCCGCGGTGTCGGAGGACGGCTCCGTGACCGGCTCCTACTCCCTGGGCCGGAACTACCTGAAAGGGTGCAGCTTCGGCGGCAACGGCTTTGCCGTGCTGCTGCTCAGCCGCTACCGGGCGGGCTCCGCGGGCCAGGCCGTGGTGGTGGGACCGGATGGGACGGAGACCGCGTCCCTGACCCTTCCGGCCAATGTGCTGGATCTGGATGCGGCGGGGCGGTATCTGGCCCTGCTGAGCGGAGAGCGGCTGGAGGTGTATACCTCGGACATGACGCCGTACAGCAGTCTGGAGCACACCCAGAACGCGCGGCACCTCTCGCTGTCTGACTCCGGCGCGGCGCTGCTGGCCAACGCCCAGCGGGCCTGGCTGTACCTTCCGTCCTGACGGCCCGGCGGCCGATCGATGTAAAGGAGTGTTCCATGAGTTGGTTGATTTTTGACGCGGTCCTGGGGATCGTGCTGGTCCTGGCGGCGGTCCAGGGCTATCGAAAGGGCTTTGTCCTGACGCTGTGCGGCTTTCTCGCTGTGTTCGTGGCATTTTTCGGGGCCAGCGTCCTGTCCAATGCCCTGGCCGGGCCGGTGGCGGAGGCCATCCGTCCCGTGGTGGAGGAGCGCCTGGAGCAGGCGATGCAGAAGAGCCTGGAGGAGCAGGGGTGGTCCGACGGAGAGGGGGAGCAGCCGGAGGACGGTTCCCAGACCCCTGCCCCTGAGAATCAGTTCTCCCTGGAGCAGGTGCTGGAGCTGATCCAGGAGAGCAAACTCTTTCAGAGTTTCTACGGCGCTTTGCACAGCGCCATCAGCCAGGGGCTTTTGGAGGTGACCACCAGCGCGGCCCAGGCGGTGGCAGGCTACCTGGCCCGGGAGGTGGCCCGGATGGCCCTCTTTCTGATCTGCTTTGCGCTGGTGCTGGTGGGGTGGACCATGCTCAGCCGGGTGCTGGACCTGGCCTTCCGCCTGCCGGTCCTGTCCATCCTGAACCACTGGAGCGGCGCGGCGGTGGGGCTGGGGAAGGGCTGTGTCCTGCTGTTCATCGCCTGCTGGCTGTTCCGGGGACTGTTTCCCACGGAGGCGGTGGAGCAGTCTGTCCTGCTCCGGTTCTTCTGCGGAGCCGGCCCGCTGGCCCTTCCCGGCGCGTTTTTTTAAAAGATTCATCACCAGTTCATAATTATAGTGTACCCTCGAGGGGTACAGGTGCGCTCCCGGCGGGAGCTGCGCCTGGGAATCAGAAGGTTTCTCCTGAAAGGAGTTGGAACATAGTATGCAGCCAACACTGTGCAGCCGCTGCCACAAGAATGTAGCGGTGATCTTTATCAGCAAGCTGGAGGGGGGCGAGACCAAGAACGAGGGTCTCTGCCTCAAGTGTGCCAGGGAGCTTGGCATCAAGCCCATC